>MKWU01001683.1_pt1 | contig 36875 bp, 36 predicted proteins | sample 809101 | NCBI WGS metagenome assembly MKWU01 (sample SAMN05860141, study PRJNA318959) | sponge metagenome | host: Aplysina aerophoba | place: Slovenia: Piran, Adriatic Sea, Gulf of Piran | collected 2013-05-07
TCCGCCATCGCCGCCGTGTAGAACTGGTTGGCGAGCGAAAGGCCGGGCAGCGCCAGTCGCATGGCCTGCGCCTCGGCCAGGGCGATGCCCATGTCCTTGACGAAGTGCTTGATGTAAAAGCCGGGCTCGAAGTCGCCCTTGACGATGCGCGGGGCCAGGTTGTTGATGGCAAAGCAGCTCGCCGCGCCCTTGCCGATCACGGCGATGATCTCGTCGCGGTCCAGCCCCGCCTTGTGCCCGTACAGCAGCGACTCGACCACGCCCACCATGGTGGAGGCGATCAGGATCTGGTTGCTCATCTTGGTGTGCTGTCCGGCGCCGGCCGATCCCATGTAGGCGATGTTCTCGCCCATGATCTCGAAGTACGGCATGGCGCGGTCGTAGTCGGCGCGGTCGCCGCCGACCATGATCGCCAGCGTGCCGGCGCGCGCGCCCAGGTCCCCGCCGGACACCGGCGCGTCCAGGGATGCCACCCCGCGCTCTGCCGCCTGCTCGTGCAGCCGCTTGGCCAGCGCCGGCTCCGAGGTGGTCATGTCGATCACCATGCTGCCGCTCGCCGTCGCGGCAAGCACCCCGCCCGGGCCCAGGAACACCTCTTCCACGTCGCGCGGGTAGCCGACGATGCTGAACACCGCCTCGCTGCCGTCGGCCACGCCGGCCGGCGTGTCGCACCGGACGGCGCCGGGGCGTGGAACCCGGTGTTCGACGTCACGCCGGCGGCGCTGGTCGACGCGCTGGTGACCGAGCGCGGCGTCGTGGAGGCACCGGACCGAGGCCGGATCGCCGAGCTGATTGCCGATGTGAAGTCCTGACCGCCCGGCGGGTCCGCCGGCGCCGGCCGGGGCCGTTGCGCCGCCCGCGCCGCCGCGGCGGCGGGTGCGCGACACCGTCCGGCGCAGTGACCTCTCATGGTAGAATTCGCCCTTTCGGGACGGGCGTCCTGCAGGTTCCGGCAAACCTCCCGCAACGCGGGATCGGATGCGCATAGATGAGTGATTTCGCTAAGGAAGTCGTTCCTGTCGACATCGAAGAGGAGATGAAGCAGTCCTACCTCGACTACGCCATGAGCGTAATCGTCGGCAGGGCGCTGCCGGATGTCCGCGACGGCCTGAAGCCGGTCCACCGGCGCGTGCTCCACGCGATGCGCGAGCTCGGCAACGACTGGAACCGGCCCTACAAGAAGTCCGCCAGGGTGGTGGGCGACACGATCGGCAAGTACCACCCGCACGGCGAGAGCGCTGTGTACGACGCGCTGGTGCGCATGGCGCAGCAGTTCTCGATGCGCGTGATGCTGGTCGACGGACAGGGCAACTTCGGCTCCGTCGACGGCGACCCCCCGGCCGCGATGCGCTACACCGAAGTGCGCATGGCCAGGGTCGCGCACGAGCTGCTGGCCGACATCGACAAGGAAACCGTCGACTTCGCTCCCAACTACGACGGCTCCGAGACCGAGCCTTCGGTCTTTCCCACGCGGCTGCCCAACCTGCTCGTCAACGGTTCGTCGGGAATCGCGGTGGGCATGGCCACCAACATCCCGCCCCACAATCTCGGCGAGGTCGCCGACGTCTGCGTGGCCCTCCTCGACGACCCCGAGCTCGGTATCGACGACATCATGCGGATCATGCCGGGTCCGGACTTCCCGACCGCGGGGATCATCAACGGCACGGCCGGAATCCACGAGGCGTACCGCACCGGCCGGGGGCGAATCTACGTGCGCGCCCGCGCCGCGTTCGAGACCGCGGAGGGGGGTCACCACGAGCGTATCGTGGTGAGCGAGCTTCCCTACCAGGTCAACAAGGCGCGGTTGATGGAGAAGATCGCGGAACTGGTGAAGGAGAAGCGAATCGAGGGCATCTCGGCGCTGCGCGACGAGTCCGACAAGGACGGCATGCGCCTCGTCATCGAGCTGCGCCGCGGCGAGAACGCGGAGGTGATGCTGAACAACCTGTACCGGCTCACCTCGATGGAGACCGTGTTCGGCATCAATCTGGTCGCGCTGGTCGACGGACAGCCGCGGCTCCTCGGAATCCGGGAGATGATCGAGGCGTTCGTGCGCCACCGGCGCGAGGTGGTGACGCGGCGCACCATCTTCGAGCTGCGCAAGGCGCGGGAACGCGCGCACGTCCTGGAAGGCCTCGCGGTCGCCCTCGCCAACATCGAGCCGGTCATCGAGCTCATCCGGGCGTCCGCCAACCCCGCGGAAGCACGGCAGCGACTCGTCGAGCGCGAATGGGAGCCCGGCTCGGTACGGGAGATGCTCGATCGCGCCGGCGCCGACACGTCGAAGCCCGCGGACCTTCCCGACGGATTCGGACTCGTGGAGGGGATCGCCGGGTACGTGTACCGCATGAGCGTGACGCAGGCCCAGGCGATCCTCGACCTTCGCCTGCACCGCCTCACCGCGCTGGAGCAGGACAAGATCATCGAGGAGTTCGACAACCTCCTCGACAGGATTCGCGGATTGCTCGAGATTCTCGTCAATCCGGACCGGCTGCGCGAGGTGGTGCGCGGGGAGCTGCTCCAGGTGAAGGAGCAGTTCGCCGATGCCCGGCGCACCGAGATCGAGCTGCACCGCGAGGGAATGGACATCCTCCACCTCATCAAGCCGCAGGACGTCGTCGTCACGATGTCGCACCACGGCTACGTGAAATGGCAGCCGCTCGACGACTATTCCGCGCAGCGCCGGGGCGGTCGCGGAAAGACCGCGGCGACGACCAAGGAGGAGGATTTCGTCGAACGCCTCTTCGTCGCGAACACCCATGACACGGTGCTGTTCTTCTCGAGCCGCGGCAAGGTGTACTGGGTTCGCGTCTACGAGCTGCCGCGCGCGGCGCGTACCGCTCGCGGCAAGCCCATGGTGAACATGCTGCCTCTCGAGGACGGTGAGCGGATCAGCGCGATTCTGCCGATGAGCGAGGTCGATCAGGACGGCTTCGTGCTGATGGCGACGTCGTTCGGCATCGTGAAGAAGACACCGTGCGTCGACTTCTCGCGGCCGCGCTCGACCGGGCTGATTGCGGTCGACCTGCTTGACGACGATCGCCTGGTGGGGGTCGCGGTGACCGATGGCAGCCGCGACGTCATGCTCGCCACGAGCGACGGAAAGCTCATTCGCTTCCCCGAGAGCGACGTGCGCGCGATGGGCCGGACCGCTCGCGGCGTGCGTGGCATTCGGCTCAGGCGAGGGGCGCGCGTCATCTCGCTCATGATCGCGTCGGACAGCCTGGTGCTGGCCGCGACCGAGAACGGGTACGGCAAGTGCACGCGCGCAGCGGACTACCGCAAGCAGGGTCGGGCGGGGCAGGGGCTCATCTCGATTCGAACGAGCCGGCGAAACGGAGCCGTGGTCGGAGCGGAGCTGGTCGAGCCGAGCGACGAGCTCATGCTGATCACCGACGGCGGCAAGCTCGTGCGCACGAGGGTGAACGAGGTGAGTGTGCTCGGCCGCGGCACCCAGGGAGTCAAGCTCATCAGCCTGTCGGAGGGCGAACGACTGGTCGGCCTGGAGCGGATCGTGGACGATCAGGACGAAATCGACGAGGAGCCGCCGGGATCCGGCTGAGGCGGCACCATCACCTTCCCGGAGCGGTATCGTGACCGACAGCGAGGCGCGGCTGGATGCGATTCGCCGGGAGATCGACGCGCTGGACGCCGAGCTGCTCGATCTTCTCAATCGGCGCGCGCGCACGACCTACGACGTGGCGGCGGTCAAGAACGGGGAGACCGAGCCTCGATACTATCGACCAGAACGCGAGGCGGCGTTGCTCCGGCGTATCGCCGCCGCAAACCCCGGGCCCTTTTCCGACCGGGAAGTCACGCGTCTGTTTCGCGAGATCGTCTCGAGTTGCCGCACACTGGAGCAGCGGCTGGCCATCGCCTGCGCGACGGTAGGGGAGGTGCGCGCCGCCCTCGGTCACTTCGGTGGCGCCGTCGACATCCGTTCCGTGCCCGATGCCGCGCAAGCGCTCGATGCCGTCGGAAGTGCCTGTTGCGACTACGCGATGATCGAGTTCTCCCGGGCAGGCCTTGCATCGCCGGTCATCGCGCAGCTCCGCGAACGAGGGCTCTCGATTTGCGGGGAGTGGTACGCGAGAAGCGGCGAGCGGTTCGTCGCGATTGGACGCGAACCGGTGGCGCCGACCGGGTACGACTGGACGTCGTTCATCGTCCCGAGCGGGCGGTTGACGACCGTCGAGTCGTGGTGCAGGAACTCGAATCTCGACATGCGTTCGGTCCCTGTCGCAGGTGCGGGGTCGTCGGCCGTCGTCGACGTGGCGGTGCACGTGAGCGATCCCCGGCTTGCGCAGCTCGTGGAGCGGTACGCCGAGGGAGTCCTTGGCGCCTATCCTGCCGCCGGCAATGGCGACGGTTCCGCAGCGTGACCTCGGTCGCGGCGGCGGGGCCGGTGGGGAACGCGACGCGATGATCCGCAAGCTCTGCATCGTCGGGACCGGCCTGATCGGGGGCTCGCTCGCCCGCGATCTGCGCAGGCTTGGAGCGGTCGGCGAGGTGGTAGGGTCGAGCCGTCACGCCGCGAACCTCGAGCGCGCGGCCGACCTCGGAGTCATCGACAGCTTCGACACCGACCCCGGGCGCGCGGCGGCCGGGGCGGACATGGTCGTGGTCGCGGTGCCGCTGGGCGCGACCGGGATGGTGCTCGAACGCATTCGCGACGCCGTCGGAGACGACGCGGTCATCACCGACGTCGGCAGCGCGAAGGGCAGCGTGGTCGCCGCCGCGCAAGTGTCCCTCGGTCCGAGGCTGCCGCGGTTCGTGCCGGGACATCCCGTGGCCGGCACCGAGCATCACGGCGTCGACTCGTCGGTCGAGCGCCTGTTCGAACGCCGGCGTGTCATCCTCACTCCGATCGGGGAGACCGACATCACCGCGATCGAGCGGGTATCGACGATGTGGCGGACGGTCGGGGCCGACGTCGTGGAGATGGACGTCGCGCACCACGACGAGATTCTGGCCGCCACCAGCCACCTGCCGCACATGCTCGCCTATGCGCTCGTCGACATGCTTGGCAGCATGAAGGATCGCACCGAATTCTTCGGCTATTCGGCCGGCGGCCTTCGCGATTTCACCCGTGTCGCCTCCAGCGACCCGCAGATGTGGCATGACATCTGCCTCGCGAACCGCGCGGCGATGGTGGACGCGATCGACCGCTTCAGCTCCGAGCTCGACCGGCTCACCGACGCGGTGCGCCGCGGGGACGGCGAGTACGTGCGCACGGTCTTTGTCCGCGCCAAGGCGATCCGCGACAGGTACTCCTGAGCTGTGTACCGGAGCGCGCAAGGCGAGTGATCGTACAGGTACTGAACAAGTTTCGAGATATATTTAATAAAATATTGATTTATAATGAATTTCTATAGTTCTTCCGAGATCGACTACATCGTGTGTCCGTCGGGTCCGCTGCATGGCGAGATCCGCGTGCCCGGCGACAAGTCGATCTCGCATCGCTGCGTGATGCTCGCGGCCGTCGCCGACGGCGACACGCGGGCAACGGGGCTTCTCGAAGGCGAGGACGTGCTCGCCACGGTGGAGGCGTTTCGAGCGATGGGCGTGCGGATCGAAGGTCCGCACGGTGGCGAGGCGTGGTTCGGCGGCGTCGGACGGGACGGACTGCGTGCGCCCTCGGCGGACATCGATCTCGGAAACTCGGGCACCGCCATGCGCCTGCTCGCGGGACTCCTTTCCGGACAGGGCTTCGACTGCTCGCTCGCGGGCGACGATTCGCTCCGTCGTCGTCCGATGCGGCGGATCACCGAGCCGTTGTCGCAGATGGGGGCCCGGATCGACACCGCGCGAGGCGGGACTCCGCCGATTCGGATCCGCGCCTGCGACGGACTCGCGTCGATCGACTACAGGATTCCCGTGGCCAGCGCCCAGGTGAAATCCGGAATCCTGCTGGCCGGGCTCTACGCGAACGGGCGGACATGCGTGACGGAGCCGGCCCCGACCCGCGATCACACCGAGCGCATGCTCGGCGCCTTCGGGGTCGCGACCGTGCGCGACGGGCGGCGCACGTGCATCGACGGAGGCGCCCGTCTCGCAGCGACGCAGATCGAGGTGCCCGGGGACATCTCATCCGCCGCGTTCTTTCTCGCCGCCGCGGCGGTCCGGCCCGGCTCGGATCTGCTGATACGGGGAGTCGGCGTCAACCCGACGCGCACCGGCGTGCTGACCATCCTGGAGCGGATGGGAGCGGACATCGAGTGGTCGAATCGGCGTACCGCCGGTCGCGAGCCGGTCGCGGATCTCCGGGTGCGTGGTGCGGTGCTGCATGGAATCGACGTGGACCCCGCGCTGGTGCCGCTGGCCATCGACGAGTTTCCGGCCATCTTCGCCGCCGCCGCGGCCGCGCGCGGCGTCACGCGCGTGACCGGAGCCGCGGAGCTGCGGGTCAAGGAAAGCGATCGGATCGCGGCGAGTGCCGGAGCCCTGCGCGCGCTCGGCGTCTCGGTGCGGGTTGCCGACGACGGCATGGAGGTCGAGGGCGGCGCGATATCGGGAGGAGAGGTGGACAGCGAGGGCGATCATCGCATCGCGATGGCGTTCGCCTCCTGCGCCGCAACCGCTCCGGTGCGCATCCGCGATTGCCGCAACGTGGCGACTTCCTTCCCCGGCTTCGAGGCCCTCGCGGACTCCATCGGATTCGACATCGAGGCCGTCGATGCCGGCCGCTGAGACCGTGCCGGTGATCGCGATCGACGGTCCGGTCGGTACCGGGAAGGGAACCGTCTCCCATCGCGTCGCATCTGCGCTCGGGTACGCGCTCCTCGACAGCGGCGCCCTCTATCGTGTTCTCGCGCTGGCCGCCCGCACGCGGGGGGTATCTCTCGACGGCGGTCCGGCTCTCGCACGCCTCGCGGAGAGCCTGGACATCGAGTTCACGCCCGGGGATGCCGCGGACCCCGTGCGCACGCTGCTCGACGGCGTGGACGTCACCGACGATATCCGCACCGAACAGTGCGGAAACAACGCCTCGCGCGTCTCTGCCCTTCCCGAGGTACGGGCGGCGCTGCTGGCGCGGCAGCACGGGTTTCGCCGTCCGCCCGGGCTCGTCGCGGACGGACGCGACATGGGGAGCGTCGTATTTCCCGATGCCTTCGTGAAGGTGTTTCTTACCGCCACCGCGCGGGCGAGAGCCGAGAGGCGGTATAAACAATTGATGGCTAAGGGGATTGATGTTAGTGTCGCGCGCCTGTCCAGGGAGATGGCAGAACGCGACCGGCGTGATCGTGAACGGGCGGTCGCACCCCTGAAACCGACTGGGGACGCCGTCGTCGTCGATACGACCGGGCTCGATATCGATACCGTGGTTGCACGGGTACTCGAAATCGCAAGGTCGGGGATGACTGCGGCGTCTTTCCGAGAATGAAGCCCGAGAATGACCATCGGGCGCGTGTCTCGTGCGCAATGCCCCTGGCGTACGGGACCGCGTGGAATTCGACGACCAACGAGTGGGCGGGAGAACACCTTACGGGTATGGAAAGCTTTGCGGAACTGCTCGAGCAGAGCGAAGTCGAGAAGAAGATGCGGCCGGGAGTCATCATCGACGGAATGGTGCTGGCTGTCGGGTCCGAGTACGTCACGGTTCACGCGGGTCTGAAGTCCGAGTCGACCATCCCGGTCGACCAGTTCAGAAACGAGAACGGCGAGATCGAGGTCACGGTCGGAGACCGGGTCGAGGTTGCGCTCGATACGGTGGAGGACGGATTCGGCGCCACCAAGCTCTCGCGGGAGAAGGCGAAGAGAGCCAAGGCCTGGAATCACCTCGAAGCCGCGTTCGAGGGCGAGGAAACCGTGACCGGGGTCATCAACGGCAAGGTCAAGGGCGGATTCACCGTCGACATCAACGACATCCGGGCATTCCTTCCCGGATCGCTCGTCGATGTGCGCCCGGTGCGCGATACCTCCTACCTCGAAGGCAAGCCGCTGGACTTCAAGGTCATCAAGCTTGATCGCCGTCGCAACAACGTGGTCGTCTCGCGGCGCGCGGTGGTCGAGCAGGAGAACTCCGCCGAGCGCGAAGCGCTGCTGGAGAGTCTCCAGGAGGGAGCGGTGCTGCCCGGCGTGGTGAAGAACCTGACCGACTACGGCGCATTCGTGGACCTCGGCGGGATCGACGGCCTGCTGCACATCACCGACATGGCGTGGAAGCGGGTCAAGCACCCGACGGAGGTCGTCAATGTCGGCGACGAGGTCGAGGTCAAGGTGCTGAGGTTCGATCGCGAGCGGTCGCGCGTGTCGCTCGGACTCAAGCAGCTCGGGGCCGATCCGTGGGTGGACATCTCGCGGCGCTATCCCGAGGGCACGCGGCTGTTCGGGCGTGTAACGAACATCGCCGACTACGGCTGCTTCGTCGAGATCGAGGAAGGGGTGGAGGGGCTCGTCCACGTGTCGGAGATGGACTGGACGAACAAGAACATCCACCCGAACAAGGTCGTGCAGCTCAGCGACGAAGTCGAGGTCATGGTGCTCGACATCGACGAGGACCGCCGCCGAATCTCGCTCGGCATCAAGCAGTGCACGCCGAACCCCTGGGAAGACTTCGCGGCGGGCTACAAGAAGGGCGATCACGTGACCGGCGCCATCAAGTCGATTACCGATTTCGGCGTCTTCGTAGGACTCGACGGCGGTATCGACGGCCTCGTGCACCTGTCCGATCTTTCCTGGAACGAGTCGGGCGAGGAGACGATCCGGCGCTACAAGAAGGGCGACGAGCTCGAGACCGTGGTGCTCAGCGTGGATGCGGAGCGCGAGCGGATTTCACTTGGAGTGAAGCAGCTCGACAAGGATCCGTTCTCGAGCTTCCTGGCACTGAATCCCAAGGGTTCAATCGTTCGCGGCCGCGTCATCGAGGTCGATGCCAAGGGCGCGCTCGTGGAACTCGCGGAGGGTGTCGAGGGCTACCTACGCACGTCGGAAATCGCGCGCGAGCGGGTCGACGATGTCCGGACCGTTCTCAAGGCAGGAGACGAGATCGAGGCGAAGTTCGTGGGAGTCGACAGAAAGAAGCGCATCCCGTCACTTTCCATCAAGGCGAAGGAGAGCGACGAAGAGGCACAGGCGATACAGGAGTACACGGCGAACACTCCCGCCGGTGCCACGACACTCGGCGATCTCATCAAAGCGCAGATGGGCAGCGGCCGGACGGAGGGTGCGCAGGGAGAGTGAACCGGAATGGAGGGACGGCGAGTGGAGAGCCGCACGCCGCCGTACCGGGCGTCGTCCCGGCGCCCGGGTCGTCCCTTGCGCGCTGACGATCGTCGGTCCGCCGCCTTGCGCCGGACGATGGGGGAGTGGGGAGATGACGAAGTCGGAGCTCATCGAACGGATTGCGCAGAAGCAGTCCCAGCTCGTCCACCGGGACGTCGAACTGGCGGTGAAGGCAATCCTCGAACACATGGCGGAGTGTCTCGCAGGGGGTGGACGAATCGAGATCCGGGGTTTCGGCAGCTTCTCCCTCCATTTCCGTTCCGGGCGCGTCGGCCGGAATCCCAAGACGGGCGCGCCGGTATCGCTTCCGGCGAAATACGTTCCCCACTTCAAGCCGGGCAAGAGGCTCCGCGAGCGCGTGAACCGGGAAGTGAGCCTGGCGCACAAATCGGGGCTGCGCCCGGCTGCCGGTTCCGATGATTCCTCCGGGCCGTCGGTCACCGCCACGGCGTCGGTGTTCGGACACGGATACCCCTCGTCGGGTGGGGGTTCCGGCGACGTCTGACACCCCGATGGCCTCCCTGCATACGACGACGCCGGCCGGTGCAGGCTGCATCCCGTGATGCTCGAATCGTTGCTCGGACTCGAGGCCCTGTGGCTGCTGCTGCCGGTGGCGGCGGGCACCGGTTGGCTGGCGGCACGCGGCGCAACGCGCCAGACGTCGCGCAAGCGCGAGGCCGGCGGCCTCCGATCCGACTACTTTCAGGGCATCAACTATCTCCTCAACGAGCAGCCCGACAAGGCGATCGAAGTCTTCATCAAGCTCATCGAGGTCGACAGCGAAACGGTGGAGACGCACCTCGCGCTCGGAAACCTGTACCGCCGCCGCGGCGACGTCGACCGTGCAATCCGCATCCACCAGAACCTCATCGCCCGCGAGTCGCTCAATGTTTCGCAGCGGACCGAGGCGCTGCTCGAGCTCGGGCAGGACTACATGAGCGCAGGCCTGCTCGATCGCGCCGAGGATCTCTTCAGCGAGCTTGCCGAGGACGCCGGCTATCGCGTGCAGGCGCTGCGCCAGCTCATCGACATCTACGAGCAGGAGAAGGACTGGCCGAAGGCAATCGCGAGCGCGCGGAAGCTGGAGAAGGCAACCGGGAACCAGCTCGGATGGATCATCGCTCACTACTGTTGCGAGCAGGCCAGCCGGCACTGCGGCGACGGCGAGCACGATCGCGCGCTCAAGCATGTCCATCAAGCCCGCAACGTGCATGCCGCCTGCGTGCGGGCAAGCCTGATCGAGGCCGATATCCATGCCGAACGGGGCGAGCACGAGCGGGCAATCAGCTCGCTTCAGCGGGTGGAGGAGCAGGACCCCGACTTCCTGCCCGAGACGGTGGGCCGGCTCGATCGGTCGTTTCGGGCTCTCGATCGGATCGACGCGCTCGACGGATACCTCTCGAAGCTGATGCAGCGCTACGGCTGGATCAGCGTGACCCTGACGCTCGCGGACATCAAGCGTGAGTCCCGCGGGCGGCGCGAAGCGATTCAATTCATCACCGAGCGGTTGCGCCAGCGCGCGTCCGTGCGGGGGCTCGACCGCCTGCTCGATCTTGAGATCGAGGACCAGCGCGATTCCGGCGCGATGGACGAGCATCTCGAGATCCTCAAGGGACTGACCGCGGAGCTGTTGTTCGAGCGGCCGGTCTACAAGTGCAGGCACTGCGGATTTCCCGCCAAGTCGCTGCACTGGCAGTGTCCGAGCTGCAAGCACTGGACGTCGATCAGGCCCATCCAGGGGGTCGAAGGAGAGTGACGCCGGAAACGGCCGGTCCGCGAGCCCGCGGTCCCCGGATCGTCATCGCGCTCGACTTCCCGTCGGCGGACGAAGCGCTCGCGATGGCCAGTCGAATCGACCCGGCGCGCTGTCGGGTCAAGGTCGGCATGGAGCTGTTCAACGCGGCGGGACCGGCGGTCCTGGAGAGCCTGCACCGACGCGGATTCGACGTCTTCCTCGATCTCAAGTGGTACGACATCCCGACCGTCGTCGCGGGCGCATGTCGGGCCGCCGCCGCCCACGGCGTTTGGATGATGAACGTTCACGCGAGCGGTGGGCGGCGGATGATGGAGGCGGCCCGCGACGCGGCGGATCGCTGCGACTCGCGGCCGCTGCTCATCGCAGTGACGGTACCGACCAGCATGGCCCCCGGCGATCTCGTCGAAACCGGCGTCACCGCCGGGCTGTCCGATCAGGTGCGCACGCTCGCGCGACTTTCGCAGGCGTGCGGACTCGACGGCATCGTGTGTTCGGCAACGGATCTCGGACATCTGCGCGAGTGCGTCGACAGGGGCTTTCTCACAGTGACCCCCGGGATCAGGCTCGCGCGCAATTCCGACGATCAGCGCCGGGTGACGACTCCGGGTACCGCGGTCCGCGCCGGCGCCGACTACCTCGTCATCGGCCGGCCGGTCACCCGGGCACCGGATCCAGTCGCTGCGCTCGACGCGGTCGAGCGCGACATCGAGGCCCCGGGCGGCTGAACCCGGGGGCCGGGTGGCGTCTACAGCGTCCGCACGAGCACCCGGGAACGGCGCTGGAGGTTGTACAGGGCCTGCCGCTCGCCAGGCAGGATCGAGCGGTCGGCCTCGACGAATCCGCGCTCCCTGAACCAGTGCGCTGCCTGGGTGGTCAGCACGAAGAGCCGCTCCGCCCCGGCCCCGCGGGCTTCGCGCTCGGCCAGAGTGAGCAGGCGTTCACCGTACTGGCCGCCCCGATACGCATCGTCGACGGCGAGGCACGCAAGCTCCGCGAGCCGAGCCCCGGGAAAGGGATACATGGCGGCGCAGGCGATCACCGCGCCGTCGCGGTCGACGACGTTGAAGTGCGCGATCTCGGTCTCGAGCCTTTCGCGCGAGCGGCGCACGAGGGCCCCGGAATCCTCCAGCGGACGAATGAGCTCCAGGATGCCGCCGATGTCGTCGATCGTGGCGCGCCGGATCGAGTCGTAGGTATCGGCGTTGACCATGGTGCCGACGCCGTCGCGCGAGAAGAGCTCCAGCAACAGCGCACCTTCGATTCCGCGGTCGATGATGTGAACCCTGCTGACTCCGCCGCGGCACGCACGAATCGACTGCAGCAGCCGATCCCCGATCGCGTCGCGGTCGGCGGCGGCGCGAGGAAGATCGGCCGCGAGCGCCTTTCCCTCATCGAGCGTCAGCTCGCGGATCAGCGCACCTTCGCCGTCGACGATGCCCGCCCCGTCAAGGAGAAACACGAGCTTCGCCGCGCCGATCTCGGCCGCGATCGCGGTTGCGACCTCTTCCGCCCGCAGGCTGAAGACCTCCCCGGTGGGGGAGTAGCCGAGCGGTGAGACGAGCACGATGGCGCCGTCGGCGAGGCGCTGCCGAATCGCCTCCGCGTCGATGCGCCGCACTTCGCCGGTGTGCTCGTAGTCGACGCCGTCGCGAATGCCGATGGGGCGCGCGGTGACGAAGTTGCCGGAGGCGACGCGCACCCTGGCGCCCGCCATCGGGGAGTTCGCGATCCCCATCGAGAGCAGCGCCTCGAGCTGAACGTGCGCCGCGCCGATCGCCTCCTTGGTCGTCTCCAGAGTGGCGATGTCGGTGATGCGCACACCGGCGGCGTCGCGCGGTGCGAGGCCCCGTGCCCGGGTGCGCTGCTCGATCCAGGGCCGCGCCCCGTGAACGACGACGAGGTCGACGCCGAGGCTGCGCATCAGCGCGAGATCGTGGACGATGCCGTGGAGCCGCGGATCGGCGGTCGACTCGCCGTCGATCTCGATGACGAAGGTTCGCCCGCGATGGGCGTTGATGTACGGGGCGGCGCGGCGGAACCACTCCACGAATTCCGTGGCGTCGCCGGCCGGGACTGGATCGCTCACCACGAGTCACACGTTGCGCAGCAGAAATTCGCGCTCCCATGAGCTGATGACCTGAAGAAACGCGCGGAGCTCGCACTCCTTCACCGCATTCCAGGCTCCGACGAACCGTTCGCCCAGCACGCTGGTCAGCGGCGTCGAGTCGCGCAGCGTGCGCAGCGACTCGGCGAGGCTGAGCGGCAGCTCGTAGGGCATCTTGTAGGCGCTGCCCGCGACGGCAGGGGTCGGCTTCAGTCCCTCCGTCATGCCGAGGAGACCGCATGCGAGGGAGGCCGCGATGGCCAGGTAGGGGTTCGCGTCGGCGCCCGCGACCCGGTTCTCGACACGAGTCGCAACGGCTTCGCCGAGCGGTATGCGCAGGCCGGCGGTCCGGTTGTCGATCCCCCACTGCACGTTGATCGGCGCGGCCAGGTACTTCGTGATCCGACGGTAGGAATTGACGTTGGGGGCGAGAAACGACATCGCGGCCGGCAGGTAGCGCTGCAGCCCTCCGATGTGAGCGTGGAACAGCGGGGTCATCGCCCCGTCCCCGTCCGCGAACACGTTCTCGCCGGTGTCGATGTCGACCACGCTCTGATGGATGTGCATGGCGCTTCCCGGCTCGCGCTCCATCGGCTTCGCCATGAACGTGGCGTACACGCCGTGGCGCGTCGCCGCCTCACGCACGGTGCGCTTGAACAGGAACGCCTGGTCCGCGAGCTCCAGGGGGTCGCCGTGCGAGAGATTGATCTCGAGCTGCGCCACGCCGGCTTCGTGGCTCAGGGTGCCGAGCTCGATCTCCTGGGCCTCGCAGAAGTCGTAGATGTCGTCGATGAGCGGGTCGTACTCGTTCAGCGCGTCGATCCCGTATGACTGGCGGCCCCGCTCCACCTGCCCCGAGCGGCCTTCGGGCGGCTCGAGCGGATAGTCCGCGTCGGCATTGCGCTTGACGAGGTAGAACTCGAGCTCCGGCGCGACTACCGGCCGCCACCCGTGCTCGCGATAGAGATCGAGCACCCTGCGCAGCACGTAGCGGGGGGTGGTGGTGACCGGAGCGCCGTCGGCCTGGAAGCAGTCGTGGATGATCTGCGCGGTGGGCTCCGCCGCCCACGGCACGAGCCGAATCGTGCGCTCGTCTCCGCGCAACACCATGTCCCGATCCGAAGGATCGACCGCGCTCTGGTCCTCCGGGTAGTCTCCGGTGACGGTCTGCAGAACCAGCGCTTCGGGGAGGTTCAGGCCGAGGGTGCGGCAGTACGCCGCGACCGGCATGATCTTGCCGCGCGCGACTCCGGACATGTCGGGCATCAGCGCCTCGACCTCGGAGATCGCGCGCTCCCGGCACCAGCGTTCGATATGGCTCACCGTGCCGTCGGTCGGTGCATTCAATGCCGCTCGCCTCCGCGGACTCACGCGCTGCGCAGCCGCGCCGGCTCCGCCGGTCCGGAGCGCTTCCTTGCGTACTCCCGGCACGCCGCCCCGAACGCTCCGAAGAGCGCCCGAGAGATTGGATCCCGGAGCGCGTTCCACTCCGGGTGCCACTGGATCGCGAGCGCGAACGACCCGCACCCCTCGACGCTCATCGCCTCGACGAGGCCGTCGGGCGCCCGCGCCTCGACCACCAGCCCGTCACCGAGCCGGTCCACCCCCTGCGAGTGGAGCGAGTTGACCTCGAACGTTTCCTGGCGGACGAGTCGGTGGAGCGTCCCTCCGGCGGTCAGAGTGACCGTGTGCGACGGCGCGTACTGGCCTTCGATGTCGGGCACCCGATGCTTGCGGTGGTCGAGCATTCCCGGCAGCTCGTGGACGTGCTGGTGCAGGGTTCCGCCGAACGCGACGTTCACCTCCTGGAAGCCGCGGCATACCGCGAGCATCGGAATCGCGCGCTCGATGCAGCGCCGCACGAGCGGCAGGGTGGTCTCGTCGCGGTGAGGGTCGTGGAGGGTGCCGGGACGGCTCGGCGGCTGGCCGTAGTGGCGGGGCAGCACGTTCGAAGGGCTTCCGGTCAGCAGGAGGCCGTCGATCGAGTCGAGCAGATCGTCGTTGGCGATCGCTCGCCCGAGGGCGGGGACGAGCAGCGGGAGCGCCTCTGACGCCGCGCTCACCGCGCCCGCGTACTTCTCCTGGACGATGTGGTTGATGCGGCCCTTGAGGTCGCTCCGGCACGCGGTGATTCCGACAACCGGCTTACCCATGAAAGTTGGTCGGCCTGGCGGACAGTTCGGAAGCGATGCCGACCCGAACGCCCCGGGGCCGGGAATCCGCGCACTGCTTCCTGCACGGGTTGCCGCCGGTAATGCAGTGAGCTTCTTCGCACTCCATCACGCCGCCTCGATGTCGGTGCGGGAGAAATCGTCGCCCTTGAACAGGAGCGGTTCCTCGGTGGTTTTCGCGAGCGCGTAGGCGAAACAGTCGCCGAAGTTCAGCCGGGCCGGATGATTGCCCTTGCCGAAGCGCCGCCAGGCGATTCGAGCTGCCTGCACCTGCTCGGTCGTGACCGGCGCCAGTGCGATCCCCGCCCGCTCCAGGAAATTGTCCAGCTCGTGCCCCGCTGCCGCACCGCCACGGCCTTCCACGACAATTGTGGTCTCCAGCACGTTGACCGCCGACATGCGGCACTCCGGGGCGGTGGCGATCGCGGTTTCGTAGCGCTGCGAGTCGGGCTCGCGCAACAGGACCGCGAGCAACGCCGAGCTGTCGACGATCACCTGGGCAATCCCTGTTCGTCGTAGAGGAGAGCGCCGTGCTCGACCGCCGAAGGCCCCGGGCCCAGGAGCCTCGCGCAGCGCTCGGCAATGGCTCGAAGCTCTCGAACGCGAATGCCGGCGCTGCGTCTGCGCTTCTCGCGTTGCAGGCGTTCGTGCAGCGCGACCGTGATGGCGCCGGTCATGGTCTCGCCGGTCAGGCGGGCCAACTCGCCCGCGAGGCGGCAAGTCTCTTCATTCTTGATGTTGAGGCTCATCGCGCATCGATGGTAGAAGGCAGTGGCTCATGTCTACCGTACGAAAATCGAAGGTCGAATTCAACGGAGGTCGAACACCATGTCACAGAAGACTTTCGCATTCTTTCCCGAGGCCGCCTTCGGTCCCGCGCTGAACTCCGTGGGCATCGCCCAGGCCCTGGAGGCGAGGGGGCACCGGGCGGTGTTCCTGTCCGACCCCGGCTTCGTCGAGGTCTACGAGGGCTACGGGTTCGAGGCCCATCCGGTCAACCTCTCCGAGCCCATGCCGCCGGAGCAGATGGCGAAATTCTGGGAGGACTTCATCAACGGGCACATCCCGAACTTCCGAAAGGCGCCGATCGACCAGATCGACAACTACGTCAGGGAATGCTGGGAAGCGATCGTCGACAGCGCGAAGTGGGCCGAGAAGGATCTTCCGGGCGTTCTGGGCCGGATCGCGCCGGACGTGGTCTGCATCGACAACGTGATCCTGTTTCCCGCCATCAAGCGCTTCGGCAAGCCCTGGGTGCGGATCATCTCGTGCTCGGAGAACGAGATCGAGGACGAAGCAATTCCTCCGCACCTGTCCGGCTGCGCCGAGAACGACCGGGCCTGTCACCGGGCGTTCCGCGCGCGCTTCAACGAGGTCATCAAGCCGATCCACGACGACTTCAACCGCTTCCTGACCGAGTGCAGGGAGGAGCCGTACCCGCTCGGGCAGTTCTTCGAGGCATCGCCTCATCTGAACCTGCTGCTGTATCCGGAGCCGGTGAAGTTCGCCCGCGCGACGCCGCTCGACCCGCGCCGGTTCCAGTACCTGGAGGGGTGCGTGCGCAAGGAGGAGCCCTGGGAGGTGCCCCGGTTTGCCTCGAACGACGACGGTCCCCTGCTGTACGTCTCGTTCGGCAGCCTGGGCGCGGGTGATACCGAGCTTCTGAAGCGGATCATCGCGGCCGTCGGCAAGTCCCGATTCCGGGCGCTCGTGAACGTGGGCGACTACGCGGACGCCTACTCCGACCTGCCGCCGAACGTGGTCATCGACGGGTGGTATCCCCAGCCTTCGGTCATCCCGCAGACGGACGCGGTGATCCACCACGGCGGCAACAATTCGTTCACCGAGTGCCTGTACTTCGGCAAGCCCGCGATCATCATGCCCTACGTCTGGGACGGCCACGACAACGCGATGCGCGTCCAGGAGACCGGCCACGGCCTGCACCTGGACCGCTACGAATGGAGCGACGAGGAGCTCCTCCAGGCCATCGAGACCTGTCTCGGCGATCGGACCATGCGCTCGAGGCTGGACGCCACGTCCGCCCACATGCAGAGCCGGAACGGCACGGAGAAGGCCGCGGGTCTCCTCGAATCGCTCCTCTGAGGCGCCGCGCGGGAACGGGGATTGTGCGCGCATCATGCCTGGTGTCCCTCCTCGCTCCGGGAAATCCATACGCGCTCGGTGAACGAGCTTGCGAAGGGGATTTGGTCTGAAAATCAATGGATTCCCGCTCCCCGCCTTCGCGAGGACAGGCTTCGCGGGAATGACGGCACAAACGCAATCGATGTCATTCCCGCGAAGGCGGGAATCCATACGGCGTTGACCGAGCACGAATGCGGGAAGCCCGGCACCGTTCGGGAGGACGTTGCTTGACAACCCGGGGATGACGGGCCATAAGGTCAAGCAGGCCGCTCCCACCAACTGTTCCCGGAGGAAAGTTCCGATGGAATACAAGAAAGACGACCTGATCGACATGCTGGCAACCGGCAAGGTGTCGCGGCGGAAGTTCCAGTCCTACCTGGCGTCCCTCGGCGTCGCGGCGGTGACGCTCCCGATGCTGCCGCGTTCCGCACGGGCCGCGGCCGAAGACCATCCCAACATCTTCACCTGGGAGGGATGGGATGCCCCTGCGCACCACCTCGAGTACCACAACAAGCACGGCGAGTATCCCAACTTCTCCATCTTCGGGGACGAGGAGGAAGCCTTCGCGAAGATCAAGGCAGGCGCCCACTTCGACGTGACCCACCCCTGCTCCTACAAGGTGGAGATCTGGCGCGACGCCGGCATCCTGCAGCCGATCGACACGAGCCGGCTGAGCCACTGGGACGAGATCATCCCGAGTCTCAAGGAAATCCCCGGCATGACCACCGAGAACGGCGACGTCTACTTCGTCGCGGCCGACTGGGGCCTCACCTCCGTTCTCTACCGTCCCGATCTCGTCGATCCCAAGTACCAGGAGGAAGAGACCTGGGGGATCCTGTGGGACGAGCGCTACAAGGGGCGGCTGTCGATGTCGGACAGCCTCATCGACGGCGTGATGGTGGCCGCCATCTACGGCGGCGCGAAGGATCCCTTCAACATGACGCCCGACGAGGTCGAAGTCACGCGCGAGCTGCTGCGCAAGCAGCTTCCGCTGCTGCGCTACTGGTGGTCCAGCCCCACCGACCTCGAGAACTCCATGGCGGCGGGCGAGCTCGTCGCGACCAGCTCGTGGAACGACGCGTTCACCGCGCTCAAGCTGGAGGGCGTGAACGTCAAGTACATGACGCCGAAGGAAGGCGCCATGACGTGGGTGTGCGGATTCTGCCTCATGTCCGCCGCCGACCCGGCGAAGCTGGAGAAGAGCTACGACGCCATCGACGCGTTCCTCAGCCCGGATTCGGGAGTGCTGTCCATCCTGGACGAGGGCTACGGCCACGCGAACATGCACGCCTACGAGCTCGTCCCCGAGCAGTATCTCAAGGAACGCGGGCTGTCCAGCAATCCCGAGGAGATACTGAGCGCGGGCATCTTCCAGGAGCCGATCGGCAACGAGGCGGCGCTCCAGGGGATGTTCGAAGAGATCAAGGCAGGGTTGTAGGAATTCGCGCCCAGCCCTTGCCGGTGCCGGGTGTTTCGACCAGTCCGGGGCCGCCGGCTCGCGCCGGCGCCCCGGCGTCCCATCGCTGAGGCGAAATCGGTGTTCGCGCTCGCGCCGAGCGCGCCGGAATCCACGAACCGGCACCGACACGCTTCGGCCGACTGTCCGGGACGATTCCGGTCGGGCCCGCTCACTCGCGGCCCGAGCGCTCCGGCGCCCGACCGAAGCGAGGGTCGTGCCTGCGTGCATGCGCCGGCAACGCCGTCGACGAAGCCCTGAACGTGACCACTTCGCGGACCGCACCGCACACCCCCGCCGGCGCTCCGGCCGGCGAAGGCCCGATCTCGGCCGCTGCGCGAACCGCGCCCGCCGCCACCATGCGCCGGCGTGTCCGGATGTGGTTCATGCGCAGCGAGTCGGCGCGAGGGTACGCCCTGCTGTCGCCGACGCTGGTGGTGGTCGTGCTCGGGCTGCTCTTTCCGTTGCTCATCCTGACCACGATGAGCTTCTGGAAGCAGGAATACGTCGACATCATCCGGACCTTCACCACGGAGAACTACGCCGCGTTCTTCGAGAAGAAGATCTACTACCTGATCCTCTACCGCTCCATCCGCATCTCCGCCCTGGTGACGCTGGTCACCATCGTGCTGGCCTATCCGCTGGCGTACTACATCGCCTTCCACGTGAAGAAGAACAAGATCATGTGGATCATCCTGGTCACCATTCCCTTCTGGACCAGCTACCTGCTCCGCGTCTTCGCGTGGAAGGTGATCCTCGGATACAACGGCGTGGTCAACTCCGGACTCATGTCCCTGGGGGTCATCTCCGGCCCCCTCGAGTTCCTGCTCTACAACCCGACCGCGGTGGTCATCACCCTGGCGCACGCCTGGGCCGCGGTGGCCATCCTGCCGATCTACGTGTCGCTGGAGAAGATCGACCGCTCGCTCATCGAAGCCGCGCGCGACCTCGGCGAGAGCGCGTTCATGACCTTCGTGCGCGTCACCCTGCCGCTCTCGCTCCCGGGAGTCATCGCGGCGAGCCTGCTGGTGTTCATCCCCACCGTCGGGGACTACGTGACGCCGGCGCTCGTGGGCGGCACGCGCGGGATCATGATCGGCAACATCATCCAGTCCATGTTCGGCAAGGCGCTCAACTGGCCGCTCGGGGCGGCGCTCTCGATCATCTCCATGCTGACGGTCACTCTCGCAGTGTGCGCGCTTCTGGGCGCCACCCGCTGGTACCGGAAGAAGGTGGGATAGGAAGTGACCGCATCCCGTCCAAGGCTGAACGGCTTCGGGGTGTACGCGGTGGCGTACCTCGTATTCCTGTACCTGCCGGTGGCGGTGCTGCCCGTCTTCTCGTTCAACGACTCGCAGTACGTCACCTTTCCGCTGAAGGGCTTCACGCTCAAGTGGTACTACGCGCTCGCGGACAACCAGGGGCTGCTGAACGGGTTCTGGAACAGCGTGAAGGTCGCGGTGAGCGTATCGATCCTGAGCACCGTCCTCGGGGTCTTCGCCGCCAAGGCGGTGACGCGCTACCGCATGCGGGCACGGGGAGGGCTCATCGGGTTCATCATGGTGCCGCTCGTGATCCCGGAGATCATCCTGGGCATTTCCCTGCTCATCACGTTCAGCCTCGGCGGCGTGGGTCTCTCGCTCGTCACCGTCGGCATCGGCCATCTCCTGCTCTGCACCCCGTTCTCGATGCTGGTGCTGATCTCCCGGATGGAGGGATTCGACCCGAGCATGGAGGAAGCCGCCCGGGATCTCGGGGAGAATGCCTGGGGCACCTTCTGGCGCGTGACGTTTCCCATCATCTTTCCCGGGATCGTGGCGAGCCTGCTGCTGACCTTCACCATCTCGTTCGACGAGTTCGTGCTGGCGTTCTTCCTGTGCGGTACCGACGCGACGCTGCCGGTGCACATCTGGAGCCAGCTCCGCTTTCCGGAAAAGCTGCCCTCGGTCCTGTCGCTCGGAGCGATCATCGTCGTGGCGTCCACGGTCGTGGTCTTCACCGCGGAGCTCGTCCGGCGCGGCGGCGTGCAGCTCACGCCTTCCAGGGTCTGACGAGGGGGTCCGAGAAGATGCCGGCTCCGATCATCACCATCAACCACGTGTTCAAGGACTTCGGCTCGGTTCGGGCCGTCAACGACGCGAACTTCGAGATCGCGGAGGGAGAGTTCTTCTCCCTGCTGGGGCCGTCGGGCTGCGGGAAGACGACGCTGCTGCGGATGCTCGCCGGCTTCGAGGTGCCGACGCAGGGGAGCATCCACATCGACGGCAGGGACGTCACGATGGTCCCGCCCAATCACCGCCCGGTGAACATGGTGTTCCAGAACTACGCGATCTTCCCGCACCTGAACGTCGCCTCGAACATCGCGTTCGGCATGAGGAAGTCCGGGCTCGCGAAGCGCGAGCTTGCGGACCGCATCGAGGAGATGCTGGAGCTGATCCGGCTGCCCGGCTACGGCGAGCGCACCGCGATGGAGCTCTCCGGCGGCCAGCGCCAGCGGGTCGCGCTGGCGCGGGCGCTCATCAAGCAGCCGAAGGTGCTGCTGCTGGACGAGCCCCTGGGGGCGCTCGACAAGAAGCTGAGGGAGCAGATGCAGATCGAGCTCCGCCAGCTCCAGCAGCAGGTGGGCATCACCTTCGTGTTCGTGACCCATGACCAGGAGGAGGCGCTGACCCTGTCGGACCGCATCGCGGTCATGGCCCAGGGCGACGTGCTGGAGATCTCCACGCCGGGAGCGCTCTACGAGGCGCCCGGGTCGCGTTTCGTCGCGGACTTCATCGGGACCATGAACTTCTTCGACTGCACCTTGCGCGAGTGCGCGAGCGGGATGGTGACGGCCGATTCGGAGGAGCTGGGCCGGGTGCGCGCCGCCTGCGAGGCTCCTCCCGCCGCGGCCGGCGAAGGATTCGTCCTGGGCATTCGCCCGGAGAAGTTCCAGCTCGCCTTCGAAGACGTCTCAGCGATCCGGAACGCCGTCAGGGGTCGAATGGGACCGTCGGCGTACCTCGGAGATCGCAGTCATTTCTACGTCTACCTGGAGGGCCGCGACGAGCCGGTATCCGTGGCGCTGCCGAACCTCGCGAAGTCCCTCGAGCGGATGAGCGGCGCGGGTCAGGATGTATGGCTGACGTGGTCGGATGATGCCGCGGTGCTGCTGCCGGACGAGGAACGGTCGGCGGCGACATGAGAAGCGTGTCGAGGCGTTTCCCGACATCCGTATGCCCTGGGCCCGGTGCGCTATTTCGGATGACCGTGTGCCTGGTGATGCTGCACGCGTGCGGCTATGCCGCATCGGAAGCGACGGGCGGCGGACACGGGGCGAGCGCCGCGGTGGAACGCGGCACGACGCACGCCGAAGGGAGGGAATGTGCTTCCCGCAGGGATGCCGGATTCGTGGTCGAGCAGGGCGACGGGAAGCCGGAGGAGGAGTGCAGCGCTCCCGGGCGGTCCGTCATCGCGGTCGGCAAGGCGACGGAGCCGGTTGACGAGGGCGCGCGTGAAGTCGCGGGTGCAGCCGGAGTGGTTACGGTGCAGGTCGGCGAGTGTTCCGGAAGACGGTTCAAGAAATGCCGATAGCACGCTCGGGAGCGCGAACCGGGAGTTGAGGCGGTCCCGCTGCAGCGACGTTCTCCCCCCCAACCTCCTTTCCCTCTCGCGAAGCGCAATTCGAACGCCGCGCCACACCGGTGTGACCCGCGGTTCCCCCCGCATGACATGGCCCGGTCCAACTGCATCATACGGGTTGACAAATCTGATACGTGGCAATAAGTTGGAGTCGTTTATGGATTTTCTATCTCAAGTTAGGCCATGCGGACCGGCGATCACCGAATACCAGCCGCCGGTACGGGAGAATACGCACATGAACGGGACGCTGCGCATGATCGCAAGGCTCGCAATGCTCGCTCGCCAGCCGACTCCGGGGCTCAGGCGCAAGCTGGCATTTTGCGCGGTTGCCGCGGTCGCCCTGGCCGGATGCTCGGGAAACATGGAAGGGACGGTCAGGGGTGACGGAACCCTCGTCCACTTGTCCTACGAACCGGGGGCGTTCGCCAATATCCTGTTCGTCGACATCGACCGCGAGCGCTTCTCCGGACGTGCCGTGCCGCTGGACCCTTCGTCATTCTGGTTTGTCGGCCCCGGTTCCGCGTACGCCGCGGAAGGCAACGTGTACGCGATCATGCCGGGAAATCGGGGCTCCATGCTCAGGTGCGTGATGAAGTCTGCGACAAGGATCGACTATGTCACACCCGGCGATTCCGGTCGGTGCCTCCACAGTGACGGGCGGATAATCGACGTCGTCCTGCCAGCCGACTCGTAACGTTCCCGGACGGGCGGAAACCCTGTCGAATCAAGCGCAGGCCCGCCGTCGCGGGAGGATTTCCGGCACCGCCCCTTCAGTCCTTGCGCCACACGATCGGAAACCAGTCCTCCCGCATCGGTTCGCCGTCCGCCAGCGCGATGTCGGGGAAGGGGGGCGAGACCTCGCCCGGACGCCGGCAGTAGGTCACGTCGTCTCCCAGCCAGCGGGTGGAAAGGGCGCGCCGACGTCCCTCGACCCGGCCCGCCGTGGTGCCGTGCAGGGTCCGGAAGTCGAAGGCGACCACGTCGCCGGGCGCGAGATCCCAGGCGAGGATGTCGTAGTCCTGCGGGTGGGCGTCGATGTCGGGGATTGGCTCCAGTCCCGCATCGTCGGTGTTGAAGTCGGCGCCGTCGAGGAACACGCGCGGGTAGAAGAGGCGTTCCCACCGATGGGAGCCCCTGACGAAGCGCACGGCGACCTCCGCCGGCACGTGGTCAAGCGAGACGTAGAGGCTCGCCGTCTGCGTCCCGTCGACGCAGTAGTAGGGCAGGTCCTGGTGCCAGGGGGTGGCACGCTGGGTGCCCGGCTCCTTGCAGAAGGCGTGCTCGTGGAAGAACTGGGCACGGTGCGAGCGCATGAGCTGGCCGGCCATCGAGGCGGCGCACGAGGACCTCACGTGGTCGAGGTACTCCGGGATCAGGAGCCAGTTGCAGTAGCTGTCGAAGAAGCGCCCCGGCTCCCCGGCGGGCGCGCTCTCGCAGGGGAACGCATAGCTCTGCGGCGCCTCGAGGTTGCGTTCGAGGCCGGCGCGCAGGGGCTCGATCCACTCGTCGAAGGCGCCGCGGAGAAGGACCGCGCCGTTTTCCTGGAAGCGATCGACCGCCGCGGTGTCCGCCGGCCAGGGCGGCGCCTGCGCAGGGTCGATGGCTGGTGGCGGCCGCCACCAGTCGACCGTGGACTGGTTGAAGCTGCTGGCTTCCAGTGGCGAACCGGTCATGGGGCTTTGCGCTGCCTGCTTGGCGCTGTCGCGTTGCGAATCATAGCTCGCCCGGAGAGGGAGCCAGTACCCCGCATCACCCCGGCCGAGCCTTTCGATGGCCGACGCGGTGGCCGCGGCAGACCAGCCGACGCCTGCGTCGAGAATCGGTGACCGATGAGAGGGGGCCGCGACTCTGGAGTGTGCCGGAATGATTCACTACCGGATCGGAAGTGACTCAACGCGGTGTCGCGCTCACGATTTCAAGGGCCGTTTCGCTGGAGATCGGGTGAACTCGTCGTTCGAATCCGGGAAGAGCAAGGGATTGAGATTGCAAACCCGCGCCGAGCTTGCGATGTTCAACGGTCCCGCGGTACGACAGTCCCGGTGAGTGCGCCGGCAGACACTACACTCCTTCAGCCGGAATGACCCTTGTTCCTTCGATACCGCGGAAGCCCTCGTCGAACGACGCAACGAACTGCGCTCCATGTCGCTGCGCGGCAGCGACAATGGCGGCGTCGGCAAAGCTCAGTCGAGCTGCACCCCGGATCCGAAATTCACGTAGCGCGTCCGTAAAGAGATCGGAACAGGGCACAAAGTCCACTTCCTCCGCATCCAGCAGGATATCCGCTACGTCCGGCGCCGCCCGATGTCCGCGTCTAGCGACAAGTACCGTCACGACCTCGACAAACACGTACTCGATCAGCACCGGTCGTCCGAAATCTCCTCGAAGCAGCGGGTCCATTGCGGATGCGGCCGCCGCATGATGCGCATCGCGTCGGTTGTGGAACGCGATGAGGAAGCTCGAGTCGAGGACGACCATCCCCGGCGTCAGCGGCCGTATGTGATGGTGTCGATCTCCTCGCTGAGCCGCTCATTGCCCGGCGGGAACTCCTGTGGCCGCAGCGAGCGGAGGCTGCCACTCTTCACCCGTCGACCAGGCCAGCTCACGTAGGCGTGGACTGCCTCGTTGACAACGTCCCCGATTGTCCTGCCCTCCAGCGAAGCCTGTGCCTTGAGGGCTCGATAGGCGCGTCGGTCCAGGTTGCGGATGGTGGTGCCCATGTGTGCATCGTCACACATGTGTGCGAATCTTGAAATCCGATTGTCGAATCGACGACGCACCCCAAATCCGCTGCGCTGAGTCGCACCAATCCCCAAGCACAAGTTGCACCAATGTGCCCGTCCAGCTCAACGTCCGCGCTGAACATGCGGAGAGTGATGGCCTGCGCAGCCCTGCGCTCCTGGATGGATCAGATTCGGTGCGGATACCCGACTGGCATCGTGCAGCAGCCTCGGCAATTGCGGGTCAATGCAGGCTCAGGGGGCTGTCATGCCATTCGGACAGTGCCCGTAGCCGCACTTCGTCCAGGTCCGACGACGCCTTCGAGTTTGAATCACATCGCGCGACACGTCTTCGGAAGCATTTCCGACGACTTGGTTGCAAATCGCCGCTCGAACTTCTTCTGTCCTGATCGTGCCCGCGCGCGGCATGAGGCGGACTCTTCGCGAACACGACGAGACCCTACGACGGATTCCAGTCCCCGGCCGCCGGTCCCGCCTCCGGCCGCGTGTCGCCCGAGTCCCACGACGCCATCGCCACCATCAGCGCGTGGTCGTAGTCGATGCGTCCGATACCCGGCTCGCGTCACGCCGCGACACTCCGGGACGAGGCAGGACGAACGAGCGAACGCTTGTGCGGGTGACTTTGCGGGCGGACCGGGCCACGCTTATCCTCGCCCATCCGTCCCGGTCTCGGCACGGGACCGACAACGCACTCGAACGAGACATGACGTGACCGTGTCCGCCGGCGAACACGATCTGGGAAGGCTCTGCGGCCGCCTTTCGCGCGCTCTCGCGGGCGATCGCTCGGTGCGACTCGCCTGGCTGCACGGAAGCCAAGCGCGCGGCACCGCGCGCTGCGAGAGCGACATCGACGTGGCGGTGCTCCTCGATGACGACCACGCGGCGAACCCCACGGCAATCAAGGACTCGATCTGGCGTCTGGCCGGAGCGCTCGGCCGCGAGGTCCCGAGCGATCGGCTTGACCTGGTTCTCCTCAACGACGCCCCGGCGCTGCTCCGCCACCGTGTGATCCGCGACGGGGTACTGCTGTTCGCGTGCTCCGAGGCCGAACGCGTACGATTCGTCTTGCAAACGATTCGGGAATATCAGGATTTCGAACCGCGTCTTCGCGAGCACACCCGCCGCCGGGTGGAGCGGCTCAAGGAGAGACGAGCAAATGGTCGATACGGAGATATTCTCGAGACGGCTCGACGCGCTGGCAGGCTACTTGGACCGGCTGCGAAGCCTCGGTGAAGTGCCGGAGCCCGACTACCTCGCGGAGCCCGGCATTCACGAACTGGCGGCACGCTATCTTCATCTGGTGGTCGAGGCGTCGATAGACCTCGCCATCCACTGCATCGCAGACCAGGGCCTGCGGACGCCGGATTCGAACCGGGACTCGTTCACGGTGCTGGAGAACGCCGGGGAGATCGACGCGGCGCTGGCCGAGCGCATGCGAGGCTGGGCGGGATTCCGCAGCATTCTGGTCCACGACTACATCGCCATCGATCACCGGATCGCATACGCGGCGATCCGCGACGAGCTCGGCGACCTCGTGCAGTTCCGGACCTGGGCGCTGGGTAAGCTCGAATCGTGAGAGAAAGGGACCCCGTGGCGGACGCGGTCGCCGCATGATGCCCATCGCGTGCGTCGTAGCACGCGATGAGGAAGCCCGAGTCGAGGGCGAGCGCCGCCGCTGGAGTTTTCGCAATCCACCCACTACAGTCGGCGCGCTCAATCGACCCAAACCGGAGCACGTCATGGCAGCACAGATCAACCGCTGGAGCTCGCGCATCACCCAGCCGAAGTCACAGGGCGCGTCGCAGGCCCAGCTCTTCGCCACCGGGTTCACCGAGGCGGATCTCGACAAGGCGCAGATCGGCATCGCCAGCATCTGGTACGAGGGCAACAACTGCAACATGCACCTGCTCGGACTCGCCGACGCGGTGAAGGAAGGGGTCGAGGCGGCCGGGGTGAAGGGGATGCGCTTCAACACCGTCGGGGTGTCGGACGGCATGTCGATGGGCACCGAGGGAATGTCGTTCTCGCTCCAGTCCCGCGACCTCATCGCCGACTCGATCGAGACGGTGACCCGCGGCCAGTGGTACGACGGCCTCGTCACCATCCCGGGTTGCGACAAGAACATGCCCGGATGCCTGATGGCGATGGGCCGCATCAACCGCCCGTCGATCATGGTCTACGGCGGCACCATCCGCGGGGGGCGCATGGCGAACGGGCAGGTGGTGGACATCGTCAACGCGTTCCAAAGCTACGGCCAGTACCTCGCGGGGAGCATCGACGAGGCCGAACGGGAAGAGATCGTGCGCAACGCCTGCCCCGGTCCCGGGGCGTGCGGCGGCATGTACACCGCGAACACCATGGCCACCGCCATCGAGGCGATGGGCATGTCGCTGCCCTACAGCTCGTCCACCCCGGCCATGGACCCCGCCAAGCTCGAGGAATGCCGGCGGGCCGGCGCGGTGGTGCGCGCGCTGATGGAGGACGACATCAAGCCGCGCGACATCATGACCCGGACCGCGTTCGAGAACGCGATGGTGATGGTCATGGTGCTGGGCGGCTCCACCAACGCGGTGCTGCACCTCATCGCGATGGCCCGTGCGGTGGACGTCGACCTCACCATCGAGGACTTCCAGTCGGTGAGCGACCGGATCCCCTACATCGCGGACCTGAAGCCCAGCGGCAAGTACGTGATGGAGGACCTGCACGGGGTCGGTGGGGTGCCGGCGGTGATGAAGTACCTGCTCGCCGAGGGGCTCATCGACGGCGACTGCCTGACGTGCACCGGGCGTACCATCGCCGAGAACCTGGAGGGCGCCGCGCCGCTCGCCGAGGGCCAGCGCATCGTGTTCCCGCTCGACAGTCCCATCAAGGAGAGCGGACACATCCGTATCCTGAGGGGCAACCTCGCGCCGGGTGGCGCGGTGGCGAAGATCACGGGCAAGGAGGGGCTGCGATTCGAAGGCCCGGCCAACGTCTTCGACTCCGAGGAGGACATGCTGCACGCGCTGGAGGAGGGGAGAATCTCGAAGGGCGACGTGATCGTCATCCGCTACGAGGGGCCGAAGGGGGGGCCGGGCATGCCCGAGATGCTGACTCCCACCTCTGCGGTCATGGGGGCCGGCCTGGGCTCCGACGTCGCTCTCATGACCGACGGCCGCTTCTCCGGTGGATCGCACGGCTTCATCATCGGGCACGTGGTGCCCGAGGCGCAGGAGGGCGGACCGATCGGACTTCTGGAGAACGGCGACCTCGTCACCATCGACGCGGAGGAGAACTCGATCCGCGTCGACGTTGCGGACGCCGAGATGGCGCGGCGCCGCGCGGCGTGGGAGATGCCGGCGTACAAGGAGACGCGCGGCACGTTGTACAAGTACATCAAGAACGTGTCCGACGCCTCGCACGGGTGCGTGACCGACGAGTAGATGCCCGGCGCATCGACAGGCGTGGCGGTCGAGGTTCGGCCGCTCGCGCCGGCGGACCCGCGGGTGCGGCGGCTCGTCGGCGAGCTCGACCGGCTTCAGCTCTCGCTCTATCCGGCCGAGAGCAACCACCTCGATCCGATCGAGACACTGGAGCGGGACAACGTCACGTTCCTCGCCGCCTTCGTCGGAGCGCAAGTGGTGGGATGCGGGGCGGTGAAGCGCATGCCCGGCCCCTACGGCGAGATCAAGCGGATGTACGTCGACCCGAACGTCCGGGGTCGGGGGGTGGGGCGCGCCCTGATCGAGGCGCTGGAATCCAGCCTGCTCGCCGACGGCATCGACGTCGCGCGACTGGAGACGGGCGTCCGCCAGCCCGAGGCGCTCGCACTGTACGAACGCTGCGGATACGGGCGCATTCCCCCGTTCGGGGAGTATCGCGAGGATCCGCTGAGCGTGTTCCTCGAGAAGCGGCTCGCCTGAGTGGGGAAGGGCCGCTGGCATCGCTCACCGGCCGCTGCCGCCCAGCCGGCCGCACGTGTTCCTGCCGCAGCCACATGGCGGCGCTCGCGTTCGCCGCCGCGCGCCGCGAGGGGCTGCGTCCGTTCGGCCGGTCGCATCGCTCGCACGCTCGCGTTCGCCGTCTGTCCGCTCGTCGCCGGCCCCCTTTGGGCCGCCGGAGCACCGCCAATCGAGTACCGCATCGCGGTCCAATACCCTCACGACTCGCAAGCATTCACGCAGGGGCTCGTGTTCGCCGACGGTGCGCTGTACGAGAGCACGGGACTGCGCGGGCGTTCGGCGCTGCGCAAGGTGGATCCGGCGACCGGCCGGCTCGTCCGGCAGCGGCGGCTGTCCGACCGTCTCTTCGCGGAAGGGCTGGCGCTGGTCGGCGACGAGCTGTACCAGCTCACGTGGACGTCCGGGCGTGTGTTCGTGCTGCGCATCGAGGACTTCTCGCTGGTGCGCGAGCATCGCTACGAGGGCGAGGGATGGGGCCTCGCCTTCGACGGCACGCGGCTGGTGATGAGCGACGGCAGCGCGACGCTCCGGTTCCGCGATCCCGCCACCTTTCGCATCACGGGCGAAGTGGTGGTCCGCGAAGGCGCCCGAACCGTCGATGCCCTCAACGAGCTCGAGTTCGTCGACGGCGCGCTCTTCGCCAACATCTGGCAATCCGATCGGATCGCGCGTATCGATCCGACGAGCGGCGCCGTCACCGGATGGCTCGACCTCTCCCCGATCGCCGCGAGAGAGCGCAGCGCCGGCGAGGTCGACGTCGCCAACGGCATCGCCTGGGACGGACGCAGACTCTGGGTGACGGGAAAGCTCTGGCACTCGGTCTACGGACTGGAGCTTCTCCCCTGAGTGCAATGCGGTGAACGGAATGCAGATCGATCTCTGGGAAGCGATTCTCGCCGGGGTACTGGTGCTCGCCGTCCTGTTCTTCTTCGGGCCGGGCGCGAAGCGGGCGGCGGAGAAGGCGCCGAAGGCCGGCGCGGGCGACTGGCGCGCGGCGCTCGTGCCGATCCTGCTGGTCGCCGCCTTCGTGGCGCTGATGGTGCTGATGATCCGTCAGGCGTAGTGGCGGGCGAGGATCGCGGCGGTGAAGCTCGCTCTCAGGTAGAACCCGCGCGGCAGGGTGGTCTCCCAGGCGCCGCTCGCGCCGATCGCGCGGCGCCGAGCCGCGGCGTTGGCGGCCTTGGGGCGGATCTGCAGACACTCGCCTTCACGGGCCGAGATCTCGTCCACCCGCCCCAGCACCACCCGGTCCATCAGCGTCTCCCAGTCGCTCGCGAGCGCCGCATCCTCCTCGGGCGACGGGCTCCACAGCAGTGCGGAGCCGATGCGGCGCGCGGGCAGCGGAATCGCGCGGTCGCCTTCGAACGGCACCCACAGCACGCGCGCGAGCTTGCGCCGCACGTTCGAGTCCCGCCAGCTCGGGCCGGCGTCGCCCGCCAGCGGCACCGTGCACACGTAGGTCGATTCGAGCGGCCGGTGGTGGCTCCCGATGGGGATCGTCTTCAGTTCGACGGAGATCAGCCGGAAATCCGGCTCCGGGAGCGAGCCGGCGTTCGCACCGAGGGTGTGCTCGATGACGGTCCCGGTCCAGCCCTTGCCGCGGCGCGTGTTCTCCGGCACCGGTAGACCGATCTCCGCCGCCACGTCGCCCAGGGACCGCCCGGCGATGGCGTCGGCCCTGGCGAGAAGCTCGGCCTCGCTGCGTGGCGGGGATGCCCGGCCGGAGTCAGACATTCGATTCGGTCCGGTCTGTGCCGGCGCTCGGGCGGCCGGCGACGGCACGCAGTGCATCCATGCCGGCGGCATCGGTGTGCGCGACGAGCTCCATGATGCCGGCGCGCGTGTCCTCGCTCGCGGCCGGCGGAACGTCGCATCGAATGTCGGCGCCGCGGGCAGCGAGATCCGTGCACACGGAGACCAGATTCGCAATCCGGTCCGCGGTGGCGAGCGGCAGCCGCGCGGTGACCGTGCCGGCAGGCGGCGCCGGAGTGCTCCGGCGGGTGGGAGCGCTCATTGCACCCAGCGCAAAGACGGTCGCGCGCCCGGGTCCACGCGTCGTGTCGCCGCCGACCAGCTCGACTGCGCAGGCATCGCATACTGCCGCGGCTGCGGCCGCGAACGACTCGATCCAGTCGGGGTCGCCCGGCTCGAACGTGAGGCCGAGGGTTGTCCACCTCGGCGTCACCGCTCGTGCGGCGAGTCGCACGAAGGCGGCACCGAACACGCAACGGGCGGTTCCGGCCGCATCGTCATGCGTCGAGAACGCCACCGTCGCCCTGGCATGGACGGGCGGCGCACCGCCGGTATCGAGTAGCGCCGAATCGTCGCCGATCCCGAGCACGGTCCCGGGGCGCTGGATGGCGCGATCTCGAAAGCAGCGTCTGATGAGCTCGAACTCGTTCACGAATCGGCAATCGATTGGCTGTCGTCGTCGAAGGCACTGCCCCGGAATGTAGAGCAGGCCGCCCGACCCGAAAAGGAGTGCGGCGCGGCGTTGTTCGCATGTCCGGGCCACCGGAGCCGCTACCACGAGGACGAGAGACGTGCGGAACGACGACGAAACCGGGGACCGGGTTGCGAACGTTCGCCCCGTTGCCGCCCAGGGATTCCCAATCCGTGGACGTTGCGTTGACGGTACCTCGGCCCCGCCCGTTCCCGGGCCGTCGTCGAATACCGGTGCATCGAACCCGTCGGTGCCGATTCGTGCGCGTCAGCCGCCAAACATGTACCGCACCACGTGGAGCGTGGCGCAGGCGAGGACGCCGGCCATCACGTCGTCAAGCATGATTCCGAGTCCTCCGCCGATCCTGCGATCCACGAGCGATATCGGCCACGGCTTGACGATGTCGAAGAAGCGGAACGCCACGAAGCCTGCCACGATCCAGGGCCACTCGAACGGCAACGCGGTCATTGTGACCAGGAATCCCGCGATCTCGTCCAGCACGATGCCGGGGTGGTCGTGCACGCCGAGATCGCGCGCGGTGCGCCCGCAGGCCCAGACCCCGGCGACCGCGACGCATGCGACCGCGAGCGCGTACACTGCCGGCGGCTGCGCCGCGATGGCCAGGTAGATCGGGATCGCGACGGCGGTGCCGGCGGTGCCCGGCGCCCGCGGCACGAGGCCCGCCCCCGCTCCGAAAGCGATCCAGTGCAGCGCCGATCGGGGTCGGGGCGGTCCGCCTGCGCCTTCGTTCGTCATTGGTCCGGAAAGTGCCGGTATCCGGAGGGCGCCGGCGTCACGGTCCCGGCGGCGTCCACGAGGCGCAGGCCGGGCTCGGACTCGATCACGCCGATCTCGGTCGTGACGTCGGCGACCTCCAGCGCCCCGAGCCGATTCACGCGCTCCGCAGCGACGGTGAACAGCAGCTCGTAGTCGTCGCCGGCCGAGAGCGAGAGCGCCCGCGCTTCGGCGTCTCCCATCACGCCGCACAGCGCCGGAGACAGGGGGACGAGGCCCGCATCCACCCGCGCGCCCGTGCCGCTGGCCGCCAGCACGTGGCCCAGGTCCTGGCACAGGCCGTCCGAGATGTCGATGGCCGCGCTGGCAAGACCCCGCAGTGCGACGCCGAGCCCGAGCCGCGGCGCGGGCCGGCGCAGCCGTGCCACGAGCGCGTCCGCGTGCCGGGCGGGCCGGGGGGCGCGGCGTCCGAGCGCAATTTCGAGCCCCCCGCCGGCATCGCCGAGCGTTCCGGACACGAAGATCCGGTCCCCGGTGCGGGCGCCGGACCGCGTCAGCGCTTCACCGGCGGTGCAGCGCCCATGCACCTGGACGCTCATCGAAAGAGCGCCCGGCACGGTGTCGACGGCGGTCACCGCGACCCCGACCGAGCCGGCCAGCGACTCGAGCCCCGCGCGGAAGCCGGCGATCCACGCCGGGTCGAGGTGTTCGGGTATCGAGACCACCGCCACCGCCTCGGTCGGGACCGCCCCCATCGCGGCGAGATCGCTCAGGTTGACCGCGAGCGCCTTGTAGCCGACGTCGTGCGCGGGGGTGTCGCTCGGAAAGTGTACGCCGTCGACGAGGGTGTCGAGAGCGACCGCCACGTGCTCGGCGCCTGCAACTGCCCGCACCGCCGCACGCCCCCGCTCAGTCCGGCCGAAGGCGGCGCGCCACGCGGTCGAGCACGCCGTTGACGTACTTGTGGCTCTGCTCGGCCCCGAACGTGCGGGCGAGCTCCACCGCCTCGTCGATGACGGTCCGCCAGGGGATGTCGGCCATGGAGCGCAGCTCGTGCGCGCCCATGCGCAGGATCGCGCGCTCCACCGGATCGAGCTGGGCCACCGGCCGGTCGGCGAATGCCGCAATGTCGGCGTCGAGGGTCTCGAAGTCGATGATCACGCCACCGACGAGCGCGTCGAAGAACGCCGGATCGAATCCGCCCGGCGGAGGGTCCTCACTGAACTGCGCGTGGAGCTCCTCCGCCGAGTGGCCGGTCATCTGCCACTGGTACAGCGCCTGCAGCGCCGCCCGGCGGGTGCGGCTTCGAATGCCTCGATGGTTCATGGCCGATCCGGATCACACGCCGAGTCGACGCCGCAGGGTGACCATCTCCAGCGCCGCCAGTGCCGCTTCGCCGCCCTTGTTGCCGTGCTCGCCGCCGGCGCGGGCTTCGGCCTGGGCCCGGTCGTCGCAGGTGAGCACGCCGAAGATCACGGGAACGCCGGTCTCGGCCGAGGCGGCCTGGATCCCCCGCGCCGCCTCCGCGCACACGTAGTCGAAATGGGGGGTATCGCCGCGGATCACCGCGCCGAGGGCGATGACCGCATCGGCATCGCCGCCGCGCGCCAGCCAGCGGGCGGTCAGCGGAAGCTCGAACGCACCGGGGACGCGGACGACGAGGGTGTCGTCGGCGCCGAGACCGTGCCACGAGAGGGTGGCGAGGGCGCCTTCGAGCAGCCTCGTCACGACGAAGTCGTTGAACCGCGCCGCCACGATGGCGATCCGCGCGCCGGCGATGTCGTACTCGGAGGGGGAGATGTCATGACGGGCCACGACGAGACTGCTCCGTCGCGGGAGTCAGGCCGCGCGGCCGGTGTCCCGGACCCCGGCGGTGGGCGCGTCGACGTACTCGACGACCTCCAGACCGAAGCCGGACAGGGCATGGAGGCGTTTCGGCGCGCTCAGTACCCGCATCCGGCGGACCCCGAGTTCGGCGAGGATCTGCGCGCCGAGTCCGAAGGTGCGCAGATCGGTGCCCGAATCGTGCTGCGGGAGTGCTTCCCCCTCGTCTTCCCGGTGGTAGGAATCGATCCGGGCGACGATCTCGTTCGCGGGCTCGGGAGGCCGCAGAACGACGATGACTCCGCTGCCTTCGGCGGCGACGCGACGCAGCGCATCGCCGATCGGCCATCCGGCATCACGGCGCAGGCTGCCGGTGAGGTCGTAGAGCGAGTCGTGAACGTGGACCCGGATCAGGGTCGGCGAGTCCGGATCGACATCACCGGCCACGAGCGCGAAGTGGATCCTGTCGTCGGTCCTCGCGCGGAAGGCGACGAGCCGGAACTCGCCGAATTCGGTGGGAAGGCGGCATTCGCCGGCGCGCTCGACCGTCTTCTCGTTGAGCATCCGGTACTTGATGAGGTCCGCGATGGTCCCGAGCCTGAGTCCGTGGGCGTGGGCGAAGCGCTCCAGATCGGGGCGCCTCGCCATCGTCCCGTCCTCGTTGAGGATCTCGACCAGGACCGCGGCCGGCTCCAGCCCGGCCAGGCGTGCGAGGTCGCAGCCGGCCTCGGTGTGGCCGGCGCGGGTGAGCACCCCGCCGGGCTCCGACATGAGCGGAAAGACGTGGCCCGGCTGCACGAAGTCCGATGGCGTGGCATCGGTCCGGGCCGCGGCGAGGATGGTGGTGGCGCGGTCCGCGGCCGAGATGCCGGTGGTGATCCCGCGCGCGGCGTCGATGGAGACCGTGAACTGCGTGCGCTGCGCCTCGCGGTTGTCGCCGACCATCAGCTTCAGCCCGATCGCGTCGCATCGCTCGCGGGTCATCGGCAGGCAGATCAGGCCGCGGCCGTAGCGGGCCATGAAGTTGATCGCCTCCGGCGTCGCATGCGCGGCGGGCATGACGAGGTCGCCCTCGTTCTCGCGATCCTCGTCGTCGACGAGCACCACCATGTTCCCGTTCCTGAACTCGGTGATGAGATCGTCGATGGAATCGAATGACATCGGCCGGGAACCCTGGACGTGCGCAACGCGCGCCGGGCGGCGCTTGGTGGTCGCGGGTGTGCATTCTGCCCGTCCCGGTCGATCCTGTGCAACGAACGCCGCAGCGGCACGGGAACGCGGCTTGCCGTGGACATCATCCTCCACGTCCGGTCACGCTCGGACGCTGGAGTCGTCACCGTCCCCCGAGCGCCGGGCTCCGTGCCGCCCTGATCGATTCCGGATGCACGCAGGTACGGATCACGTCTCCCGGCACGCGAGAAGCCGTTCGACATAGCGCGCGATCTGATCGACCTCGACGTTCACGGCGCTTCCCGGGTCGAGCTCGCCCAGAGTGGTCGCCCGCAGGGTGTGGGGCACGATGTTCACGTCGAACGCCGCGCCCGCGACCCCGTTGACGGTCAGGCTGGTGCCGTCGATGCACACCGAGCCCTTCTCCGCGATGTACCGGGCCAGCGCCTCCGGCGCCCGGAACTCGAACCGGACCGAGCGTGCGTCGTCCCATCGCGCGAGCAGCTCCCCGATGCCGTCGACGTGGCCGGAGACCAGGTGGCCCCCGAGACGCGTCTGCGGTGTCAGCGCGGTCTCGAGGTTGACCCGGCTGCCGGCGGCGAGCTTCCCCAGGGTGGTGCGTGCCAGCGATTCCGCCGAGACGTCGGTCCGGAACCCGGCCGGAGTCACCTCGATTGCGGTGAGGCACACGCCACTCACGCAGATGGAGTCGCCGACCGCGATGTCGGCCGGAGGGATGGCCGCGGTGTCGACGAGCAGCGACACGTCCCCGGAAGGGTGCTCGATCCGCTCCTCGATCCGGCCCACTGCCTGGACGATTCCCGTGAACATCGTGGTCGGCTCCTCAGGGTTGACCATTCCCGATCACTCGCTTGCAGCTGCCCGCGTGAGCGGGGATACGTACCACATTTCTCGACAAGCGACGGTTGCGGCCGGCGAGACAGGCCGCCGCATGGAGGACTCGCGGTGCCGCTGCGCCATCGCGCCTGGCCGGGCTGCGCTAGCTCAAGGCACGGCGCCGGAACCGGCGCGCGGGAGCGCGTCGATGCGAAGGTCGGCGCCGACCCGCTCCACGCCGGTGACTTCGAGCCCGATTCGATCGCGCATCGCGGCGACCATCGGCAGCGTGAACATCCCCCTCGCCGCGTCGCCGAGCAGCACCGGGGCCAGGTACACCACGACTTCGTCGACCAGGCCCGACTCGAGCAGCGCTCCGGACAGGGTCGGACCGCACTCGGTGTGGACTTCGTTGACCCCGCGTTCGGCGAGCGCGGTCATCAGATCACCCAGCGCGACCCGGCCGCCGACGTCCGGCAGCGAGACGACTTCCGCGCCTGTACCGAGAAGCGCCGGTGCCGAGGACACGTCCCGCGACGTGGCGACGAGGACGCGGCCGGGCGCCGAGAACACCCGCGCCGCGGGCGGGGTGCGCAGGCGCGAGTCGACGATGACGCGCATCGGCGGGGCAAGGCAGTCGGCATCCTCCACGCGGGCGTCGAGCCGGGGGTCGTCGGCGAGCACGGTCCCGATGCCGGCGAGCACCGCGCCC
>MKWU01001685.1_pt1 | contig 36744 bp, 33 predicted proteins | sample 809101 | NCBI WGS metagenome assembly MKWU01 (sample SAMN05860141, study PRJNA318959) | sponge metagenome | host: Aplysina aerophoba | place: Slovenia: Piran, Adriatic Sea, Gulf of Piran | collected 2013-05-07
GTGCGAGGATGGTCTGGCAACCGGAACCGGCCGTGCCGAGGACGAAGGCGGCTTTTTCTACGAGGGCGAGGCACGGGCCGGCAAGCCGCACGGCGAGGGAACCGCGGACGACGGCGAGGGCAATCGATATCAGGGCTCGTGGCGCGACGGCGTTTCCCACGGCTACGGAACCTTCACGAGGGCCGATGACGACTACTACTACCAGGGCGAGTTCCAGGACGGCGTCGCGCACGGAAGGGGAAACGAGATCAGGGACGGCGAGCAGTACATAGGCGAGTTCCGCGATGGCGAGCGCGTCGTTGCGGACATGCAGCCCCTGGGTCCCGAGTGGTCGATCACCGAGAACCAGCCTTGTGCAGTATGGACGGGCGAACCGATGGATGTCACCTGGTCGGGCGCCTGTGAGGACGGCAAGGCCTCGGGCGAGGGGCGTGTGGTCGTGAGGACCAGCAGCGGGAGCGAGCATACCTACGAAGGCGTCATGCAGGACGGGAAGAGGCACGGACAGGGGACCATGATCTGGGCCGACGGCGACCGCTACGAGGGCGGGTGGCGTGAGGGAAAGAGGCACGGACAGGGGACCTACACCTGGGCCGACGGCGACCGCTACGAGGGCGGCTACCGCGAGGGAAAGAGGCACGGACAGGGGACCCTAATATTGGCCGACGGCCGCCGCTACGAGGGCGAGTGGCGCGAGGGAATGCAGCACGGACAGGGGACCTACACCTGGCCCGACGGCGCCCGCTACGAGGGCGGGTGGCGCGAGGGAAAGAGGCACGGACAGGGGACCTTCATCTGGGCCGACGGCGACCGCTACGAGGGCGGGTACCGCGAGGGAAAGAAGCACGGACAGGGGACCTACACCTGGGCCGACGGCGACCGCGAGACCTGCGAGTATCGAGATGGTGATCCAGTTCACGAGACCTGTGAATGGCACTAGGCGAGACCTTTGCGTTGTTTCTGACTCGTTGAGAGAGTGTGGGGACGTTGGGTCACTGATATCCCGAGCAATCCTGAAATCAGCCCTCCCACCCTCTCGGCGGCGGCCTCGGTCTCGCGGTCGCCCGTGTGCGCGTAGCGCAAGGTCATGGTCGTCTGCGAGTGACCAAGGAGCGTGGCGACAACGGGGAGCGGCGTTCCCTGCATGACCGCATGACTGGCAAATGTGTGGCGCAGATCATGGAGACGCACATCGTCCAGTCCGGCCTCCTTGCGAACCCGGTACCACAGGCAGAGGTCGACGCAGATCGGCCGTCCGTCATCGGTCGGTGACGGAAACAGATAATCACGGCATTCCTTCAACCTTCCTTCGATGATGGACCGGGCCCCGGCGTTCAGGAACACGGTTCTGGGGCCCGTCTTGCTCATGCGAAGCCGGAGCTGATTTGCGGCCACCTCGTCACGGCGCAGGCGGATGATCTCGTTCTTGCGGCAGCCCGTGAGGATCAGCAGACGGATGATGGCGATCTGGTGGCGTTGTGACGGCGTGATCCGTTTGGCATTGGCACGGCGATCGAGCGCGCGATGGAGGCGGTCGAGTTCCTCCCGCGAGAGAAAGCGGGTGATCTTCTTGCGGGGGTTGGGCCTGATGCTCCGCGCCGGATTTGAGTCCACGTGCCCGCAGGCGACCGCATGGTTGAAGACGTGCCGAAGGATCTGCAGGCAATGGTTGGCGTTGCCCGGTGCCGTCCTGCTGTAATCGTCGAACCACCGATGCACTTCGCCCGCAGTGATGCGGTCGAGACGCAGGTGACCGAATTCCGGCAGCAGACGGCTCTTGAGATTCCGGTCGCGCCATCGGACCGTCGACGGCATGCAGTGATGAACCCAGGACTCGCGCCACGGCCCGGCAGCGAAGTCCCTGAAGAGCGGCGGCACCGTCTTGTCCGGGATGCCGCCTGCCGACAGCGCAAGACTTGTCCGGCGCGCCTGCCCGGCGGTCATGAGTGCGGCGGAACCGAGAGACACCTTCCTCCCCTCGCCGAAGTGAACGTAACTGCGGCCTCCAGTCGGATGCACCCGGACACCGAGGGACGGCGCCACGGTATCGCGAACCGTGTATTCGCGATCGCCGGACGCGAGACGCCGGACAAAGGCATCGGTGAGCTTTTGCTTCCGGTTCATTCCGCGGACCCTCCGAGGACGGAGCCAACAGTCTCGACGGCATCGGCGACCGCATCATGGGCGAGATGCGTGTACTTGAGGGTCGTGCCGGGATCGTTGTGGCCGAGCAGCCGGCCGACGGTGAGGATGTTCTCTCCGCTCATGACGGCAATGCTGGCGAATGTATGTCGCAGGTCGTGCAACCGGACTTCCTGCAGACTGATTTCGGATCGCATGTTCCTCCAGAAACGCTCAACCGTCGACATGCTGACGGACTTCCCGCTGCTGCTTGACGGGAAGATCCATTGCGACTTCTGTGGTTGCTCCTCGAGGATCCGCCGCACCGGGGATGACAGCCACACCATGCGCGGACCGGTCTTGCTGTCCGCGAGGTGGAGATGGCCATCCCGGTACTCCTTCCAGCGCAATGTCACGATCTCGCTCCGCCGGCTTCCGGTCAGCAACAGGAGGCGGACGATGGCCACATACATCGGATAGTCGCTCTCGTGGCGTTCCAGAGCCCTTCCCAGCCGGCGGACCTCCTCTTCCGAGAGGAATCGCTCCCGTCCCTTGCGCCTGTAGCGCCGGATGCCGCGGCAGGGATTGCTTCCTTCCGCCCGGTACCCGTAGGCCTCAGCACAGGTCATGATGACGGAGAGAACCGGCGCCGAACGGTCGGCTGCAACGGGTGTCGCGTGAAGCGAGGCGAACCACTTCCTGACATCGGCGTTTGTGATGCTGGAGATCGGCCGTCCCCGGAACCAGGGCAGGATGTGGTTGGCGTAGTAGCCCCGGTTCACCGCGAGTGTGCGGGGCTTCCAGTTCCTCCCGTAGCGCTGAAACACTTCCTCGGCGACCACCTCGAACGGAAGTTCCTCCGGCGAGACCTGCTCGTCGCTCCAGATTGCGGCAAGCATTGCCCGCGCCCGCCCGCGGGCTTCGCCTGGACTCATGTCGGCGGCATCGCCGACGATCTTCCAGATTCTCTGCCCTTCGAACTGGGTTGCTATGAAGTAGCACTTGCGCCCGGTCGGGTAGACGCGGATACCGAAGCCCTTGAGGTCGGCATCCCGGACATCCCGGCTGGTCTTTCGTGGCCGGAGAGCCGCGATGCGTGCCTGAGTGAGTCGTGTCGTGGCCATGGAGTCCCCCTTGCCTTGAGTTGCAGGCACGGGAAAATCCGTTGCGGGATCTTCCCGTAGTTGCATTGGAGAGAGGGCAAATAGTGTCTTTATTCGTTAGTTTAGCACCGCAGGTGCGTACGCTGGTGTCGAGCGAGGAGCTGATTGCGGGCGGCACGACGCGGTTGCGCGCCCGGGGCGATGCCGCCTTCACGGAGGCCGAGATCGATGGCTCGGGCACGATCGGGGCGGCGACGCTGGAGGCCGGCCGGCATCGGCTGGCGGGCGAGGGGAGGCACACCCGGCACCTGGCGGCGGGGGGGGGGGTCCCGGCTTCCTTCGGGGTTGGGATTGTCGGGGGCGATGTTCACGCCTTCTATCGAGGTTGGCATGAGGAGGGACGTCGGCGACGGCGAGACCGGCAGCGGCATCGAGGCCGGGGGCGGCGTGCGCTATGCCGACGAGGCGACGGGTGTGACCGTCGAGGGCCGGGTCCGGACGCTGCTCAGTCACAGCGGCGACTCCGAGGAATGGGGGATGAGCGGACTGATGCGGCTCGATCCGGGGCCTGAGGGCCGGGGTCTTTCGCTCAGCGTGCAGCCGTCGTGGGGCCAGACGGCCAGCGGCGTTGATCGGCTGTGGCGGAGCGGCGTCGCCCCGGGAGCGCCATGGGCCGGCCAGGAGAGTGGACGGCTGGGAGCGCGCGTGGGCTACGGGATGGCGGTGTTCGGCGGGCACTTCACCGGGACGCCGGAGCTGGGTGTCGGGCTTTCCGAGGCCGGCCGCGACTGGCGGCTGGGATGGACGCTGCGGCTTGCGCAGACGACGTGGGTTCCGTTCCATGTCGGCTTCGAAGCGACCAGGTGGGAGCCCGCGAACGACAACGTTGCGCCCGAGAACCGGATCGGACTCACCGCTTCCATGCGCTGGTAGGATGCAACCAGGGGAGGACTCCCCGGATACTGTCAATGGCAAACGCCAACCCGACGGCTCAGGCGTGAGTTCGATTCGCCGGGCCCCGTGCCGGGGTGTTGAACTCGGTGGAGATGTGGTTCACCGACCCGCCACAGTGGGCGGCTTTCACAGAAACCGTCCTTCTTGTCGCGGGGGAAGCGGCCCGGTCATGCGAACCGCTTCGTGGCGTGTCGTGATGCTCTCGCATGACAAGGGGTCACGACGCTTGCCGCGCCGTTGATGAAGCGGCGACCAATCGGTCGAGACGCTGTGCCACATTCTGCCTTGCGGCGCCTTCGGCCCTGAGAATGCCGTCGATAAGGGTATGGGTCAGAGGATCGGCGATGGCGTCGAGGGTAGCCAGACCGGCCTCCAGTTCGGTGATGATGACATCATGGATATCGCGGGCTGTCCATTCGGCGGCGGCAGACCCGCTTCCCATGATGAGGCGGCCATGGCGGCGGTGGTCCGGCAGACCGCCGAGATCAAGAAGGCGTTCGAGGAGAGCCTCGGCCCGGGCCATGACCTCAAGGGCGGCGACAAGTTCGCGTTCCGCGTCCTCATTCCTGCCGGCGCAGCCAAACACAAGACTGTGCAGGAAGATCTGGCTGACAGCGGCGACGAGGGGACGAAGCGCCCGGTTGAGTGCCTCGAGCGCCATCGGCAGGGCACCCGGCTTGGGCAACAGGTGCTTGGCTTGACGTGTGCCTTCCGGCGGCCCCTCGCACCACGCCCGGAGTCGTGCGGCGTGCGCCTCTTCGCTGGCCACGATCTCGTTCATCAGTGACCGCATGGCGCTGTCGGGCAATGCCACGGCCGCATCCCCGGCGGTTCTCGCACAGCGTTCCGCCTGGGCGGCATCGGCGGCAAGGACCGCCCCGGCATTGCGTCCGATAACAAGGTCCGACGCCGGCTTGTCATCCGGGCGGAGGCCACCGGCGGCCATGGCCTCGACCAGAGATGACGCCTGGCGCATCTGCAGCATCCAGTGGCCATTGGACTCCATGGCTTTCGAGTGACCCCAGGCCCTCAGCATGCGGGAATGGAAGAACGACTGGTTGATGGAGTCGATCAGGACGGCAAGAACCTGCCCAGCACCGTGGGACCGGCTTGCCGTCACGGCGTGTTGCGCCGGACGCGCGCCCAGCTGTCGCGCAGACTGACCGTGCGATTGAACACCGGACGCTCGCTGGTGGAGTCGGCGTCGACACAGAAGTAGCCCTGTCGCTCGAACTGCACGACATCCCCCGGTGCCGCGTCGAGAATGGCCGGTTCAACACGGCAACCATCGAGGACGACACAGGAATCCGGGTTGAGGTCGGCGACGATGTCGCCGTCACTGCCCGGTGTCGGCGACGTGAAGAGACGATCATAGAGACGGACATCGGCACTGACGGCATGGTCGGCCGAGACCCAGTGCAGGGTGCCCCTGACCTTGCGTCCGTCGGGAGAACCGCCACCCCTGGTTGCCGGATCGTGGGTACAGCGAAGTTCCACGATGTCACCATCGGCATCCTTCACCACCTCCTTGCAGGTGATGTAATAACCGTGGCGCAGCCGGACCTCCCGGCCCGGCGCAAGGCGGAAGAACTTGCGCGGAGGATCCTCCATGAAGTCGTCGCGTTCGATGTAGAGCGTGCGCGAAAAGAGCAGTGGGCGCCGCCCTGCTCCTTCATCCTCAGGGTTGTTGATCGCCTCAAGTTCGTCGGTCTGCCCCTCGGGCCACGTCTCGATGACCACTCTCAGCGGCCGCAAGACCGCCATGCGACGCGGCGCCGTACGGTTGAGATGGGCGCGCACACAGTTGTCGAGCATGGCCGGGTCGACGAGATTGTCTGCCCTGGCAACACCAACCCTCGAAATGAACTCGCGGATCGCCTGCGGCGGAATGCCCCGGCGTCTCATGCCGCGCAGCGTCGGCATCCTGGGGTCGTCCCAGCCGTTGACATGGCTGTCGCGGACAAGGGCGATGAGCGCCCGCTTCGACAACACCGTCGAAGCGAGGTTGAGTCTGGCGAATTCATACTGGCGGGGCACCCGGGGCACCGGCAGATGGTCGATCAGCCAGTCGTAGAGCGGCCGGTGGTCCTCGAATTCGAGGGTGCACAGTGAATGGGTCACACCCTCGATGGCATCCGACTGGCCGTGCGCATAGTCATAGGTCGGATAGATGCACCATGTCCTGCCGGTGCGCGGATGGTGCGCGTGAAGAATGCGGTAGAGTACCGGATCGCGCATGTTCATGTTGCCCGAGGCCATGTCGATCCTTGCTCGCAGCACGTGTGCGCCATCGGAAAACTCACCGGCCCGCATGCGTCGGAAGAGATCGAGATTCTCCTCGGGCGAGCGGTTCCGCCATGGACTGTCGCGACCCGCCTTGTTCCAAGTGCCGCGGGCCTCGCGCATGTCGTCGATCGACTGGGAATCGACATAGGCATCGCCGTTGAGGATGAGATGTTCAGCCCAGGCATAGAGCTGCTCGAAGTGGTCCGAAGCAAAGTAGAGGTGCTCGCCCCACTCGAAACCGAGCCAGCGGACATCCTCCTGGATGGCCTCGATGTATTCCTGCTCCTCGCGCACCGGATTGGTGTCGTCGAACCTCAGATGACAGCGTCCGGCAAACTCCCCGCCGATGCCGAAGTTGAGGCACATCGACTTGGCGTGGCCGATGTGGAGGTATCCGTTGGGTTCCGGGGGAAACCGCGTAACGACGGTACCGACACGGCCTGCGGCGACATCATCGGCAACGATCGCGCGAATGAAGTCATGAGCCCCCCCGGGTGCGGGACCTTCCTCGACACTCATGGCGCGACTCTCCTGCGACAATGGTCTGCTGTGTGCCAAAATCACCCGGACTTGCCAACCCCGGTCAATCGACGGCGCATTCGGCCACCGTCCGCGCGGCGCACGCTGTCAGGGCACTGCCACCCCGGGCTCGTGGCATCCAAGGCGCGTCAGGAGGACCCTGGCCGTGGCGAGATCGTCCGGTCTGTTGACGTTGAAGAAGGGGTCCACCGGGTCGTCGCTGAACGACGCCTCGGCCACCCGGTAGCGGCCGGTCCAGGCATCGATCTTGCGCACGCCCTCCATGATCAATGCCTGACGCAGCTCGTTTCGCAGGTGGACCGGCCACAGGCCAACGACCGGATGGCGTCGGCCCGCGGAGGCCGCACAGGCCAAGTCGGCACCTGAATCCTTCACCGCCGTGAACAGTCTTTCGACCAGGTCCACGGGCAGGAACGGCGTGTCCGTGGGCACCGTGACGATCCAGTACAGGCCTGGCACATTGGCAAAGGTCCAGTCGAGTCCGGCCAGCACACCGGCAAGGGGCCCGGGGTGCCCCGGCAGCATGTCGGGCGCGGTTGAGAGCATGGTTGAGTCGAGGCGCGGGACATCGTCATTGACGTTGAGCGCCACCATGCGCACCTGGGGCCGCAAGCGGGCGATCACGTGATCGAGAAGGCTGCGGCCATCGAGGTCCAACATGCCCTTGTCCCGGCCCCCCATACGTCGCGCCAGCCCGCCAGCGAGCACCGTCCCGGCCACGTCGTTGCGAAGTGCCGTCACGTCCATCACCCCTCTCCCGATTCAGAAAGGGGCGGATCATCCCAGCACACGCGATGCGCGCCTGCGGCCACCATGAACCGTCTGCCACGCAAACGGCCGATGAGTGTCATGTCGACCTGGCGGGCGAGTTCGACGCCCCAGGCCGTGAACCCCGAGCGGGAAATCAGGACGGGAATGTTCATCCTTGCCGTCTTGATCACCATTTCGCTGGTCAGCCGGCCGGTTGTGTAAAACAGCTTGCCGGTGGGCGGAATGTTCTCGAGGGCCATGTAACCGGCGATCTTGTCGACGGCATTGTGCCGGCCGACATCCTCCATGTAGACCAGCGGACGGCCACCTTCACAGAGCACGCAACCGTGGATGGCGCCGGCCTTGAGATAGAGGCTCGGCGTCGCCGTGATCGTCTTTGTCAGCGCATGGAGCCACGCGGTGCGAACAACCGCATTCCTGTCCAGATTGACGGACTCGATCTCGTCCATGAGATCCCCGAAGACCGTCCCCTGGGCACACCCCGATGTCAGCGTGCGCTTCCGGAGCTTTTCCTCGTAATCGGTCTTCCGGCGGGTGCGCACGACCAGAGTGGCGATCTCCTCGTCATGGTCGATTCCGGTGACCTCGTCGATTCCCTCCAGCATTCCCTGGTTCAGCAGGTAGCCCAGGGCCAGGTAGTCCGGAAAATCCCCGATCGTCATCATGGTGACGATTTCCTGGTCATTGAGAAACAGCGTCAGGGGGGTCTCCACGGTCACGGCCCGATCGATCCGGTTGCCGTCCTGATCGATCCCGGACACCGAACGCGTCAGACGCGAATCGTCGGGATTCGGCCTGAGAAGATAGGGCGGCGCTGCCGTCACGGGCCGTATCCGGCGGCAGCTTCGCGACGCGGCAGGGGCGTGTGTCCTCGTATCATGTCCGCTGCCTTTTCGGCGATCATGACTGTTGGCGCATTGGTGTTTCCCGTCACGATTATCGGCATCACCGAGGCATCAACCACCCTGAGGGCATCGACACCCCGCACCTTCAGCTGTTCGTCCACAACCGCCAGCGGGTCGCCGGACGCCCCCATTCTGCAGGTTCCCGACGCATGATATCCCGACAGGGCGTCGCGGGCGACCGCCGAGAGAATGTCGCCATCACTCAAGACATGCTCCCCGGGGTCCATCTCGGCACCGCGATAGGGAGCCAATGCCGGCTGGTGCGCGATGTCGCGCGCCCACCTGACCGCATCAATGAAGTCCCGCCGATCCTCCTCTTCGGCAAGGTAGTTCGGTTCGATGACGGGGTGATCCTCGGGATCGGCGCTCTTCAGCCGGATGTGGCCGCGCGAGAGCGGATGCATCTGGTTCACATCGAACTGGAAGCCGTCTATGGCAGTCTTCATCCCGTGACGCCGACCCTCAGCGATAACCATGGGTGTGAAAAAGACCTGGAATCGGGGAAAGTCAGGCGCTTCGGCACCGCCTCTCGAAAAGGCACCAGCCGACCAGAAAGGATGGGCTCCGGGTCCCGCCCGCCCGCCGCTGGCAAACCACGAAGCGCCGAGCATGAGAGCCATCAGTGGGCGGGCCCAGCGGGCCTGGGTCTGGCGCGGCCGCTGACAATGGAACCGGACCGGAATGTTGAGGTGGTCCTGCAGGTTCTCCCCCACTCCCGGACTCGCCACCCTCACCTCGATTCCGTGCCGGCGCAGGTGGTCCGCCGGGCCGATGCCCGACAGCATGAGGAGTTGCGGCGAACCGATGGCGCCCTGACAGACGATCACCTCGCGGGAGGCATGAACCTCCTCCACGGCGGACCGCCGCCGATACCGCACGCCTTTGGCACGATGCCCCTCGATCACCAGGGATGTGACAAGACTTCCAGTGCGGACCTCCAGGTTGGGCCTTGATCCGGCAGGCCCGAGATAGCATCGCGAGATGCTGGAGCGCCGGCCATCGCGAACGGTCACGTCGAGCAGACCGGCACCAACCTGGCCTGCCCCGTTGAAATCCGGATTGGCAGGCAGTCCCGACTGGAGGCAGGCCTCGACGAAGGCGTGATCGATTGGCAGCGGCCGTCCTGCCGTTCCGGTCAGCAAGGGCCCTGAACCGCCGCGCCAATGATCGCCACCACCTTCCCTGCTCTCCGCCTTGCGGAAGTAGGGCAACACATCGGCCCAGGCCCAGCCTTCGAGACCGAGCTGTCTCCAGCGATCGTAGTCGGCGGCGTTGCCGCGTATGTAGATCATGCCGTTTATGGCGCTTGACCCCCCGAGTCCGCGCCCCCGGGGCCAGTGGATTCGGCGACCGGCGAGATGCGTCTGGGGTTCGGTCAGATAGCACCAGTCGAAGCGCGGGTTGCCGACGGCGAACACGTTGGCCGCCGGCATGGCGACACGAAAATCCCGGTTCGTGCCTCCGGCCTCGAGGAGAAGGACGCGGCACGACCTCTCCTCGCTCAAACGAGCGGCGAGGACAGACCCGGCCGATCCCCCACCAACGATGACAAAATCAAAGACGTCGACCACCGATGTCCGCCAGTTGCCACAACCTAGTGGAACGGCCGGTCGCCGATGACCGTGACACGGTGCATCATGCGATGTCCCGAGAAATCGGAAGATGCCAGATGCATGGTGCACCGGTTGTCCCAGATCGCCAGATCACGGGGCTTCCATGACCGGCGCACCTGGTAGTTGGGGTGCTCCGCAAACTCGCACAGCATTCTCAGGATATGGTCGCTTTCGATCCGACTGAGTCCCTTGATTTCCTTGGTGAAGGTACGATTGACGAACAGCCCCTTCCTTCCGGTTTCAGGGTGTGTTCGCACTACCGGATGTTCCACGGGCGGTAACTCGACGATGTCCCGGGCGAGTTGCTGGATCCCGCCCTCGCCTGCCAGAACAGAGGGCCCGAACGACATGTAATAGTCGTGAATCGCCGTCAGGTCCTCGATCATGTCGCGAACCCCCGGCGACAGCGCCTCGTAGGAGGCGTAGAGACTCGACCACAGCGTGTCGCCACCACCTCCAGGAGGCGTTACCTGGCAGTGCAGGATCGAGGCCATGGCGGGACGCTCGCGAAAGGTCACATCGGTATGCCAGACATCGTTGTAGAGGCTGCCATCGCCGTGCTGTTCGATGATCGTAACTTCGGGCAGGCCCGCCACGTTGCCGAACACGGGATGGGGCGGCTCGATATCTCCGAACTGGCGCGCAAGGACGAGATGTTCGCCAGGACCTATATGCTGGTCCGGGAGGAAGACAACCAGGTGGTCGAGCAGAGCCTGGTGAATCACTTCAAACACGGCGGAATCAATTCCCGCTGCGAGGTCGAGTCCGTGAATCTCTGCGCCGATCACAGGACCGAGCGGGCGCACCTCAATGGAATTCCGTGTCAAGGTTTCTTCCCTCCATCGTCCACCATCAGTGGATACCCTGCGCCCGGTTATCGTCAAGATGCGATCCCGGCCATGCCTGTCGGCCTCGCGGCGACGTCGTCGGCGGCAGATTCGCCGCAGGACCGGGCAAGACCTTGTCACGTTCGCAGCAAGGGGGGAAGATGCCGGCGAATCATGTGACGGGAGGCCCATGACCGAGCGCGACATCATCCGGACGAGTTGTCCCCGCGATTGCTATGACGGGTGCGGCATCGCCGTGGTCAGGCGCAACGGCAAGATTACCCGGGTTCTGGGCGATCCCGATCATCCGGTGAGCCGGGGAAGCCTGTGCGGCAAGTGCGCCATTGCCTACAACGGCGTCTGGCTCGACCGCGACTCCCGCCTCCTGCATCCCCTGCGCCGGACCGGACCGAAGGGATCGGGTCTCTTCGAGCGTGTGAGCTGGGAGGAGGCGCTTGGCACCATCGCTTCACATCTTGACACGATCATTGCCGAAAACGGCGCCGCCTCCATTCTCCACACGCACTACACCGGCACCTGTTCGGCCCTTGCCAACGCCTTTCCGGAACGGTTCTTCAACCGTATCGGCGCCACCGAGGCCATTCCCGATTCCATCTGCAACAACGCCGGCCACCAAGCTCTTCACTATGCCCTGGGCTCCAGCGTCACCGGTTTCGATCCCGCGACAGCCAGGGACAGCGCCTGTATCGTCGTCTGGGGCGCCAATCCGGCTCACAGCGCTCCCCATGCCCACAAGCACTGGCTGAAGGAGAGCCGGGCGAAGGTCGTCGTCATCGATCCGGTGCGTCACCTCACGGCCTCCCAGGCCGATATCCATCTGCAGGTCAACCCCGGCAGCGATGCGGTGCTGGCCTTTGGCCTGTGCCACATCGCCCGCCGCGACGGCCTGCTCGATGACGCCTGGATCGCCAGCCACGTGAAGGGTTACCATGAGGTCGAGGAGACAATCGCTGCGGCAGACCCCGAATCGACATCCCGGGCGACCGGTGTCCCTGTCAGTCTCATCGAGGAGGCCGCCCATCTCTACGCGACGGGGCCATCCCTTCTGTGGCTGGGCCAGGGCCTGCAGCGCCAGTTCCGCGGCGGCAACATCTTCCGCGCCTGTGCCATGCTTCCTGCGCTGACCGGCAATATTTCAAGACCTGGAACCGGGATCTTCTATCTCAACAGCACGCTCGACATCATGGCCCGCAAGGGAGCCACGCCTCCCTTGCCGGTGGCCCGGGCGACCGGCCCCTCCATCAGCCAGATGGACGTCCCCGCCGCACTCGACACAACGGACCGTTTCCGTGCCTACATGGTGTGGAACTGCAATCCCCTTGCCTCGAATCCGGCACAGAAGGTGCTCGCCGGGGCGCTGACGCGCGAGGATCTGTTCACGGTGGTTGTCGACTGCTTTCAAACGGATACAACCCGTTACGCCGACATCGTGCTGCCGGCCGCTTCCTTCCTCGAGTTCGACGACGTGAACGCAAGTTATTTCCACCTCCTTCTTGCCGCCCAGGTGCGGTGTGCCGAACCCATGGGTGAGAGCCTGCCCAACCAGGAGATCTTCCGGCGCCTCGCCCGGGCCATGGGCCTGGAGGACGCCGAGCTCCATTGCACCGACCGCGAACTGATCGACGAAGTGCTGGAGGGGACCGGAGTATCGTGGGAAGAGCTGAAGACGCGTGGCTGGGCCGCAGCCAGCGATGAGCCGCTGGTGCTGTGGCCCGGGGGCAGATTTGCGACTCCCTCGGGCAAGATCGAGATCGCCAGCGCCAGCGCAGAGGCCGACGGTCATCCGCGTGTGCCCGAGGCCGTGGCAGATCCGCCACCGGAGGACGGCCGGTTCCGTCTGTTGAGCCCCGCCGGCCGCTGGCTGATGAACTCCTCCTATGGCAACGACCCGCGCATCGGTGAACTCCTCGGCTCGCCGACGGTCACGCTCCACCCGGACGATGCCGCGACATGTGGTGTCAGCACCGGTGACGAGGTAAGTCTCTCCAACGATGCCGGTTCTCTCACCCTCATCGCCGTGGTCTCGGACGCCGTGCCGTCCGGAGTCCTGCTCACCGACAAGAGCAGGTGGCCCGGGCCCGGTGGAACCAACATCAACAGCCTGCACATTCCCCGCAAGTCGGACATGGGCGAGAGTACCTGCGTCCACGGCGTGGAAGTCACCCTGACACGCTGATTCCCGTGATCTGAGAAGCATCTTCACGCTGGCGCATTGCCATGCGGGTCCGGAAACAGCATGATCGTCCCCTACAACCCTGCAAACAGGCGGCGTCAGCATGTGGATAGGAATACTCGTACTCATCACCTTCGGAATCTGCGCAGTCGCCTGTCTCGTGATATCGATCCGCGGAGCCATGCAGGGGAAGTGGCACATATTCATTGCTCTCCTGATCCCGGCCGCGGGGATCGGGGGCACCATCATCATGCTGGTGGCACGGCCGATTTCCCTGGAACTCTTCGGTGACAGCAATCTCGAGGTTCTTCCCGAACGCGCCGTGGCCATCACCGGCGACGACCTGCTGGCCGTCCACAACGGAACCTGGCGATTCGGCTTGTCCTACGACGGGGATACACAGCTTTTCCACTGGTACGACGAGGCCTTTGCCGATGACGGCGGATTCTCCGGACGCAACGACACAGGCCAGGCCTGGTCGGGCGGATGGGATGTCGTCGAGGACGGGCTCTGCCTCACCCGGGGACAGGACACCGAGTGTCTCAGTGTCTGGCAGGACGGCGATCTCTGGTACCAGACCAACCATCGAAACGAGATCGTCAATCGCTACATGGTGATGGAGGCCTTCCAGGCTCCCAAGGGGCATCCGACACTGTCGCAGGAAGTTCTGCAGGCGATCATTCCCGGGCGCACGCTTGCCGGTGAACTGCGGTTCCATTTCGGTGAGCCATTCTACAGCGCCTCGTTTGACGCCGGCAGCGACGCCGTCACGGTACTCCGGGGTGACACCGCGGCATCCCTCGAAACGGAGGAGACCGGCACCTACAGGATCGATGAGGATGACTTGCTGTGCCTGGCGGGTGTGCTCCACATCGCCGATGCCTGCTACGCCGTCGTTCCGCGGCCCGGTGGTGCCGACATCGTTCGTGACGACCGGCGCATTGTCGCCACCGTCACGGAGCTGAAGTAGGCCTTTCTCCGGGGTTCTCTCCTGGCGTTCCGGGCACCTTGACAGTCCGTTCGGCCGCGCCGTATCACCCTTCTCCGGGAGGGCGCGTAGCTCAGCGGAAGAGCACTGTCTTCACACGGCAGGGGTCGCTGGTTCGAACCCAGCCGCGCCCACCATGCTTCAGGCATGTCGAATGACAGCCATGGATCGATATCGCATGTGCGTCTTCCCTCAGGCGCACGTGATGCCCTGGCAGGGTGTGTGGCCGGCCATCGACAACACAGGCCTTGTCCTTCCCGGCGCGGCGCTCATCGGTGATGTGGTGATGGAGGCGCAAAGCAGTGCCTGGTTCAACGCCGTGATTCGTGGCGACGACGGACCTGTGCGCATCGGCGCCGGCACCAACGTCCAGGACGGATGCGTCATCCACGTTTCCGTCGAACGCCCGACCATCATCGGCCGCGGCGTGACAATCGGTCACATGGTCCATCTTCACGCCTGCACCCTGGAGGACGACACCCTGGTGGGTTCAGGCGCCATTGTGCTCGACGGAGCCCGGCTCGAACGCGAAAGCCAGGTCGCTGCCGGTGCCCTGGTGGCACCTGGCAAGGTGGTGCCGAGCGGCGAACTGTGGGGCGGAGTTCCGGCACGAAAACTGCGCGATCTCGCTCCGGGCGAGATCGACAGCATCCGGGACAACGCCGCATGGTACGTCCACGAACTTGACGCCTGGCGGCAACAGCTGGAGGTACAGCCATGACTTTTGACGGAAAACGCGTTCTCGTCACCGGTTCGACCAGGGGGATCGGTCTCGCCACGGCGCGAGCCTTCCTGAAACGGGGCGCCAGCGTTGCCATCAACGGCCGCAAGGCCGCCGATGTCGCCGCCGCCATTGCCGGTCTTGGCGGCGAGAACCTGGTCGCCGCATCCGGCGATCTCGGCGGCGCTGCAGCCTGCCGCCAGGTCGTCAATGCAGCGATTGACGGCCTGGGTGGTCTCGATGTCCTCGTCAACAACGCCGGAGTCTATGTCGGCGGGCCTGTCGAGGAGGTGAGTGACAAGACCTACGCGTGGCTGATGGACATCAACGTCAAGGGCTGCTTCTTCTGCAGCCAGGCGGCGATCCCGGAACTGCGCCGCAACAGTGGGGCCATCGTCATGACGGCATCGGAGTCTGGACTTTCCGGCAACCACGAGAGCGCTCTCTACTGCACCTCCAAGGGTGCGGTCGTGAACATGACGCGGGCCCTCGCCCACGATCTCGCGCCCGACATCAGGGTCAATGCGGTGTGTCCGGGGGCGGTCATGACCGACATGCTCGGAGCCGGCGACGACGCGGAAGCTCTCCGCGGAATTGCGGAGTTCTCGCCAATGAAGACCATCGCCACCCCGGAAGAGATTGCCGACGCAATCTGCTTCCTGGCCGACCCCGATCAGAAGTTCATGACCGGAGCGCTGCTCTCCATCGACGGTGGCGCGACGGCGTGCCGCTGACCTACCGGGCCGCCACGCACATGATTTCCACCAGCAGATCGGGACTCGCCAGGGCCGCTTCGACCGTGGCGCGGCACGGTTTGTTGCCAGGATCAATCCAGGCGGTATAGACCTCGTTCATGGTCGCCCAGTCAGCAATGTCGGCAAGCCAGATCTGCACCGAGAGAAGCCGTGATCTCGAGGTGCCGCAGGCCTCGAGCGTGGTGTCGATCTGCTCCAGGATATCCCGGGTCTGTTCCCGGACATCGCCCGTAGGATCGGAGGCCACCTTGCCGGAAAGCCAGACCGTGTCGCCATGGATGACGGCGCCGCTGAAGAGTTCACCTGGTTGCAGGCGCTGGATTTCGGCCATGATCACCTCCCGTGGACGATGTGAGTCGTCGAGAGAGCGTAACACGAACTGGAAACACCATGTCGAGTGAGATTCCCCAAGACGGTCTCGTCCTGGTTGTCCGGGAGAACTGCCCGACCTGTCGGCTGATTGCACCGGTGGCGGCGGATCTCGAGGCACGTGGCGCCATGGCCGCCATCTACGCGCAGGACAATCCCGATTTTCCCGGCGGATTGCGGGTTCGTGACGACCGTCATCTTGAAGTTTCGTTTCGCCTCGCCATCACCATCGTGCCGACGCTGATCCACTTCCAGGGCGGAGTGGAGACGGCCAGGGTGATCGGCTGGTCCAGGCAGGAGTGGAGCAATCTTGCCGCCCTTGACGATCTCGGCCCCGGTCTGCCGGACGAACGGCCAGGATGCGGGTCCCTGAGCGAGGAACCGGGGTGGGCAGAGGAACTCCAGGCGCGTCACGGCGAAACAGGTCTCGATGCCGCGACTGTCACCCTGCAGTTTCCGGAAGATCCCTTCGAGATCATGGATGTCCGTGGATGGTCCGATGGCCTTCCCGTGGTCCCGCCGACACCGGCACGCGTCCTCGCCATGCTACGCGAATGCACTCTGGCGCACGATCATGTCCTCGGGTCGATTCCGCCGGCGGGGGTGGAACTGACGGTGGAGAAGGCCGCCATCAACGCGGTCATGGCGGGATGCCGTCCCGCCTACTTTCCCGTGGTGCTGGCCGCCCTCGATGCGGCGCTCGACCCTGATTTCGCCTGGCAGGGTCTGCTGTCGACCACCATGGGGGCAGGTGTCGCGGTCATCGTCAACGGGCCCGTCGTTCGCCGAATCGGTCTCAACAGCGGGTTCAACGTCCTTGGCCACGGCAACCGGGCCAACGCCACCATTGCGCGCGCACTCGTCCTCATCGCCATGAATGTCGGTGGCGCCCGGCCAGGCGGTACCGATCGCTCGACCCAGGGCCACCCCGGCAAGCACGGCCTGTGTTTTGCCGAGGACGAGAGTGATCCGGCCTGGCAAACCCTGGCCGTCTCCAGGGGAATCGAAGAGGGACGGTCAGCTGTCACTGTCTTCGGGTTTTGTGGCACCTCGATCATGAACGACGAGACTGCGCGCACGGCCGAGGATCTCGTGGTCAGCCTCGCACGGTCACTCGAGGCAATGTGCCAGATTCGCTCGTCCAGGCGTGGCGGCGGGATACTGCTTGTGATCGCCGGCGAGTTCTGGCGCATTTTCCGGGAATCAGGGTGGAACAGGGCTCGAATTGAGACGGCCCTGCACGACGCGACAGCAGGCCCTGGCGGGAAGACGCCGATGTTCGGACCCGGCGATCTTCTCGTCACGCACGCCGGTAGCCATGCCGGACTCTTTTCCACTATCATCCAGGGATGGGGCAGCGGCCCTGCGGGGAGTCAACCCGTCACAAGGGAGGTGGAAACTTGACCACGATCCTTCTCGATCCCACGGCGGCGCACGCCGCACCGGCACGTCAGCGCGTGGCCGGACACCGGTCCCTCGAGGGCCTCACCGTCGGCCTTCTCGACATTGGCAAACGCCAGGGCGACGTCGTTCTCGATCACCTTGAGAGGCTGCTTGGCGAACGCGGTATCCGCACCGGTCGTTATGCCAAGCCGACATTTACCAAGCCGGCGCCATCGGCTGTGATCGATCGGGTCACCGCGGAGTGTGATGCCGTCGTCGAAGGCCTTGCCGATTGAGGTTCCTGTACGTCGTGCAGTCTGCAGGACATGCTGGACATCGATCGCATGGACACGCCGGCAGTGGCGCTGGTTTCCGAGGAATTCAGGAGCGGTGTTGCATCGTGGAGCGGCCTCCATGGCTACGACCCGGCCGTGGTGTATGTCCGTCATCCGATTCAGCCCCTGAACGAGGCTGAACTGCGTGGCCGCGCCGAAGACATCGTCGACGCCGTCATTGGCGCCCTCACCCGAACCTGACGGGCAGTCGGCCAACGGCCCGTTGGTGACCTTCCACGGGGTCCGGTCCGCTCCCCACGACGGACCGGCGACCCGTGCTTTTGGCGGTCATTCAGCGTGTATCGCCATCTCGGCCCGCAACACACTGATGATTCTCGATGCCGGCTCCGGCATGCGCACGTGCGGACTGTCGCTGCTCGGCAAGGGGCCTTTGGAGGGACACGTTTTCTTCAGTCGGCCCACAGTCGTTCGCACCATCGGAATTCCATTTTTCGCCCCGGCCTTTTCGGCCGACAATCGCTTCACGCTCTACAGCACCGGCGGGGTCATCAGATCGGAACTCAGACGGCTGATGTCCGATCCCGTGTTCCCCGTCTCTCCCGATATCTTCAACGCCACCGTCACCTTCCATGACCTTGAGCCAGGCACACCCGTTGCGCTTGCGTCGGGTATCACGGTCACCACCCTGGTCCTTGGCGGGCCGATGCCGGGAACAGCCTACCGTTTCGACGGTGATGGCTGGTCGCTCGCCTGGGCAGCAGGCATCACCCACCATGATGACGCAAATGCGCTCCGCCACTTCGCTGGCGGCGCCGACCTTCTGATCGCGGGCGGCGCTCCCGAAGCCATCGACCTTCTCATGCGGGGAACGTCAGCCACAAGGCTGGTGATCACGGATCATCCACCGGGTCTTGAAGATGACGAACTTGCCCATCGCGAAGAAGCGCTTCAACGTCTCGCTCCCAACGCCACTTTTGCGCGACAGGGCGAGTCCCTGCTCCTGAGTTAGGGTCCTCGTGTCGAAGCGGGAGAATCGGAACGATGGAAACGCGCCGTTCCGGACCGTGACCGTTCGTTCGGCAAATCGTGGAGCCCCTGCCGAGGTATCCCGGGTGCGGCGGCCAACCCTGTCGCCCTTCAATGAGTCAACTGACGCCGGGACGGTTCGGCCTTTCGGCCGCCTCCAGCGCTGACATGATGCACCGGAGCCTCTGCACCCTCTCGCTGTTCAGCCCCTCCCTGTCCGAATGCTCCCATGGCGTCCCGTCACGGTGGAACAGCGGGCAGGCTCAGCGTTCGAGGAGCTCCCCGACTGTGCTTTCCACGGCATCGACCGCGATATCGTTCATGGACCCCGTCGTGCTTGTGACCACCGCAGCGTGATTGCCCCAGGGGGCATAGGTTTCGACCGGAGTCGGGCCGAAGAGGCCGACTGTCGGAGCTCCGCTGGCGGCAGCGAGGTGCATCAATCCACTGTCGTTGGCGATCACAACGGTGCATCGCCGCATCACCTCGGCGAGAGTCAGGAGATGTTCGCTGCCGGTCAGATCCGAGGTCGTCTCGCGTGGCAGCGCCTCGACGATCGGCTGGGTGAGACCATGTTCTGCCGGCGCTGCCATGATGACGATGCGCCCGCCCGCCAGCGCACCATCGGGGGAAGTCAGCCGTCTTGCCAGCGCGACGTAGTTTTCCCAGGGCCAGATCTTCCCCCGCCCGCTGGCAGTAGGGGCGAGACCGAGCACGGGGCCTCCGCATGGCACAAGCCGGGTGGCATGGCGATGGTGGGTCCCGCTGGTCCACACCCTTGGCGACGGGACCGGTTCGACACCATACCAGCGCGCCAGGCTCTGCACGCGATGGCCGGCGCCGCCTCTGAACTTGGTGCGTCGCTTGTTCCGTATGAGAACAAAGGGAACAGCCGAGGCCCTGAGATCGACGACGAGATCCCACCAGGTGCCCACAGTCTGCCGCCACAGGCCGAACCAGTGCCCCTTGCGCGGTTCCTTGTCGAGAACGATCACCCGCTCAAGTCCCGGCAGGCATTCGAAGAGTTCCGCAGCCACCGGCCCGCACACGACGGTCGTCTCGACCCCTTCACCGGCCACGAGATGACCGAGCAACCCCGTCGAAAGCACCGCGTCACCCAGCCGGGTCGACGTGATGAAGAGCAGTTTCACCGACTCATCACAGCGTTGTGGAGAGCTTCGAGTTCGGCCGCCGCATCGTCCCAGGATCTGTCCCGCTGAAGATCGGCCGCGTCCTTCGAACGACCGCGGTAGACGAGTTCCTCCTTGAGACAGAGGATGGCACAGTTGGCAAATGCAGCGTCATCGGGCACCAGGAAACCTGATCTGCTGTCCTTGATACGCTCCACGGCAGCTCCCGTCTTGAAGGCCACACCTGGACAGCCGGCTGCCTGGGATTCGGCGAGCGTCGCCACGTAGGCTTCACGCAACGATCCGGGATGAAGATGGACACGGGCATGACGGAACTCCCCGGCCATGTCGGCATCCGGGAGCGGTCGCCGGACCACCACGCCGGCACTGCCGAGACCCTCGATGCGGCGCCACAGCCTTGCCAGATCACCCTCCACCACCTGGCCCGAGGCCGCCCTGGCAAGCAACCCGGAAAACACATGCAGTTCCGCTTCGTCAATCATGGGATGGATCTTGTCGACCCAGAGATCAAGGAGCCACGAAAGACCGCCGCGCGGGTGCATCGTGGTCACCGCCCTTGGCGGCCAGTATCCCTGGGGGGGCTCCGGCGCAAGGTAGGCCGGAGCAATGCCCGGGCGCAGGACCACAGCCAGTTCTTCATCGGCGCTCCATGATGACACATGGTGGTCACCCATGAAGACGATGCGGTCGATTCGGCAGGCACCAGCCCTGGAAGCGAGTGCCGCCGCGCCGCTATCGTCCAGTTGATCGGCCACCCAGAGCACCCGACACTGGCCGGATGGAACATTCTCCAAGAGCCGCGGGTGCCTGAGCGCCACGACAAGATCGGACTCAGGCACCTCCCCATCGGCGATACTCTGCCAGAACACGCCCCGGATGGTGCGCGCGCCATCGCAGCGGTTCATCACCGTGACCTCGTGGTGGCGTTTGGCCAGAGCCTCGGCGAGAAAGACGAGGCCCTTTTGCGCGCCACCCATGGGATCGTTGCGCGGCGTGTAGCCGTCAAAGGCAAAGGAATCGTCGAGAAAGAGGATCTTCATCATCCACCAGGGGAGAAAGGGCCGGGTATAGAACCGCCCCGAACCGGTTCAGGCAACCCCTGGCAGTCCATGCGCGGTCCCCGGGGGGCTTGCCGTAGGGCGGAGTCATCGCCATCCTTGCCCGGTTTCAGGATCCGGAGGATGCGGGAATGACGGACACATCGCGTGTCGCACTCGAGGGTCGCGGCGTTCTCGCCATCGACGGCCCGGATGCGCGCGCTTTCCTCCAGGGCATCATCACCAACGACATCGACCAGGTGGACCGGGCGTGCGCAATCTATGCCGCCCTGCTGACGCCCCAGGGCAAGTTTCTCTTCGATTTCTTCATTGCCGACGATGGCGACGGCGGCCTCCTCCTCGACACGAGACGGGATCGCCTTGACACTCTTGTCGAGCGACTCGACTTCTACCGGCTGCGGGCAAAGGTGCGCATCCGCGATGTCTCCGAAGACTGGCGCGTCAGCGCCCTCATCGGCGACGAAGCGGCCAGGATCGCCCGCCTCGTCTCCCGCCCGGGCAATGCGCGCCGGGCAGAATGCTCCATCATCATGATCGATCCCAGGCTGGCGGCACTCGGCGTGCGTGTCATTCACCCCGTCAACAAACCCGTGTTTGCGGAGATCGCCGACATGTCGCCAGACGCCTACGATGTGCACCGCCTGGACCTTTCTGTTGGTGAGGCCACCCTGGACTTCATCGTCGAAAAGTCCTTTGCCCTCGAGAGCAACTTCGATCATCTCAACGCCATTGATTTCACCAAGGGCTGCTATGTCGGGCAGGAACTGACGGCGCGCACCAGGTACCGCGGTACCGTGAGACGGCGTCTCTACCGGGTCGTTTCGACCGATGACGGGAGCCTGCCGGATCCGGGAACGCTGATCACGGCGGGGAAGACCGAAATCGGCGAGATGAGAAGCAGCCGGGGCACCACCGGCATCGCACTCATCCGCATGGACCGGCTCGAGGAAGCCGGTGACAGGGAGATCCGCGCCGGCACCGCTGCCCTCGTCGCCGAACGACCCGGGTGGTTTCCGCAGGATTCCGCCCCCGCCGACTGAACTACAGCTCCCGGCCGCGTGCGTTGGCCGGATCATCGCGCGAGTCCGCGAGCCTGTGTGGATGGTCAGTCAGGCCGGGTCGATGCGGTCGAGGAGGTCAACGACATCCTTCATGTGAACGACCGAAAAGGTACCCTCGATGACATCGGCCCCCTCCGGCGCCCACTTGTCACCGTGTCGTGCGACCCGGCAACTCGTCCAGCCGCGGGCGTTTGCCGGCACAATGTCATGGAACCGGCTGTGAGCGACGTGAAGCAGGTCATCCTCGCCGAGTCCCCGTTCCCCGAGGCTGGCAACGAGAGTATCGAAGTGGCGCGGACCGGGCTTGTAGCCCTTGACGTCGTCTGCGGTGATGAGAATGTCGAACTCCCGTTCGAGTTGTGCTGCGCTGCCGGCAAAGAGATCGCGGTCAACATTGGAGATCACGCACAGGATCCGCCCCTGGCGCGCCAGTGCCTCGAGGGAGCGCGCCGAATCATCGAAGGCCGGCCAGTCACCCACACTTTCCGCAAATCGGGCGCACACACCTTCGTCTGCCGGAATGCCGCAGGATTCGGAGAGGCACGCGAGGGACCGGGAGAGCACACTGCGATAGGAAAGGAACGTATCGTGCCTCTGTTCGACGACCTGCGCATCGAACAGGCGGCGGACCAACTCCTCTCCCGGGACATCGAGTCCGTTGCGCTGCGCCCAGGCGCCCAGCCACTCCGCGATTCCGCGTTCCCAGTCGATCAGCGTGCCATAGCAATCAAAGGACAGTGCCCGGTACTTCATGATGCATCCTGCTCCAGTATGGCCGCCTGGGCCGCTGCCAGGCGGGCGATGGGTATCCGGTAGGGGGAACACGACACGTAATCGAGACCCGTCCGGTGACAAAAGGCGATGGAAGCAGGATCGCCGCCGTGCTCACCACAGATGCCCAGTCCGAGGTCGCTCCTTGTGCGCCTTCCCCTGGTGCTGGCAAGCGCCACGAACTCCCCGACACCCTCTGTATCGAGAGTGACGAAAGGATCTTCGGCGAAAATGTCTTCCTCAAGGTAGCGCTCGATAAAACGGCCCGAGTCGTCGCGGCTGATACCGAACACTGTCTGCGTCAGGTCATTGGTTCCGAAACTGAAGAAGTCGGCCGAGCGGGCAATGTCACCGGCCTGAAGGGCGGCGCGGGGCAACTCGATCATGGTTCCCACCTGGTAGTGCGGACACTCACCTGTCTCAGCCGCGACAGCCGCAGCCACGGCGTCGACCGCCTGGCGGATGATCGCAAGTTCGCGGCCTGTAGCGACCAGCGGCACCATGATTTCAAGATGCACCGGTTCACCTTCGGCGCGTCCTGCCTCAAGAGCCGCCTCGAGAATGGCGCGAGCCTGCATTTCGTAAATCTCCGGATGGGAGATTCCGAGCCGACACCCGCGATGCCCGAGCATGGGGTTGAGTTCCCTGAGCGAGGCGGCGCGAAGACGCACATGCTCGACGTCGGTCCCGGTGTGACGCGCCAGTTCCTCGAGCTCCCGCATGCCGGTCGGCAGGAATTCGTGCAGTGGCGGGTCGAGGAGGCGCACCGTCACGGGCAGACCCGCCATCGTGCGGAACAGCTCGACAAGGTCCGCCCGCTGCATGGGCAGGATCCTCTCGAGCGGGCGACGTCGGCCCTCGACGTCTTCTGCCATGATCATCTCGCGCATGGCGATAATGCGGCCGTCCTCGAAGAACATGTGCTCCGTCCGGCAAAGACCGATGCCGTCCGCGCCAAACTCCCGCGCTCTCGCCGCATCCGCCGGTGTCTCGGCATTGGCCCTCACACCCAGAGTCCTCTCCTCGTCGGCCCACTCCATGAAGATTTCGAACTCTCCGGACTGCTTCGGTTGCCGGGTCGGAATCTCTCCGGCAATCACCTCACCGGTGGATCCGTCGATGGTGATGATGTCGCCCTTCCTGATCGTCACATCACCAGCCACAAGGAGATCTTGCCCCGGGTCGACGCGGATCCCGCCGGCGCCAGTCACGCATGGACGACCCATGCCACGGGCTACCAGCGCCGCATGGGAGGTCTGGCCACCATGGCGGGTCAGGATACCGCGGGCCGCGTGCATGCCATGGATATCCTCCGGACTGGTCTCGGGGCGGACCAGAATGACGGCCCTGCCCTCGGCGCCGAGCGCCTGGGCGTCATCGGCGTGGAAGACCGCCATGCCCGAGGCCGCACCGGGCGAACCGGGCAGGCCACGGGCAATCACATGTCGCGGAGCGCGCGGATCGGGGACCGGATGAAGCAGACGATCGAGATCGCGGGGATCAATCCTCATCAGCGCTTCCTGGCGTGTGATCAGGCCCTCCGAAGCCATGTCGACAGCCACTTTCAGCGCCGCCTGGACACTGCGCTTGGCGTTGCGGGTCTGGAGCATGAACAGACTGTGGCGCTCGATGGTGAACTCGATGTCCTGCATGTCGCGAAAGTGCTGTTCCAGACGATCCATGACAGCCACAAGTTCGCCCCAGGCATCCGGCATCCTCTCCTCGAGCGAGGTGCCGTCACCGGCTGATGCGATCGGCCAGGGCGTTCTCAGGCCCGCCACGACATCCTCACCCTGGGCGTTGGCGAGATACTCTCCAAACGGCGTCGGTGCACCCGTGTCCGGATTGCGCGTGAACGCGACACCGGTGGCACAATCCTCCCCCATGTTGCCGAAGACCATCGCCTGAACGTTGACAGCTGTTCCAGGGGTGTCGGGAATCCCGTGAATTCTCCGGTAGTCGATGGCCCGCCGGTTGTTCCATGACCGGAACACGGCGCGCACGGCGCCCCAAAGCTGTTCGAAGGGATCCTCGGGGAACGGCGCTTGAAGGCGTGATTGCGCATGGTGACGGAAGCGCGCGACGATTTCCTTCAGGGAATCGGCAGACAGGCCTGAATCCTCGCTGACTCCCTCCTCGTCCTTGACCTCATCCAGGATGTCCTCGAAATCGCCATGATCGAGGTCCAGAACGACTCCACAGTACATCTGGATGAACCGGCGGTAGCTGTCCCAGGCAAAACGGTCGCTGCCGCTGGCTCTTGCGAGACCCTCCACGGTGGTGTCGTTGAGCCCGAGATTGAGAACCGTATCCATCATGCCGGGCATGGAGGCCGGTGCGCCCGAGCGCACGGACACCAGCAGGGGATCGGTAGCGCTGCCAAAGCTCCGTCCCATTTGCGTTTCTACTTCACGAAGGGCTTTCCTCACCTCCCTCGCGACCTCCCCGGAAAGGTCGAGGGCACCATCGGCAAGATATGCCTCGCAGACCTCGGTGGTGATCGTGAAGCCGGGTGGCACAGGGAGGCCGAGAGCAGCCATTTCCGCGAGATTGGCCCCCTTGCCCCCGAGCAGGGTACGCATCGACGCGGCACCATCGGCGCCTCGAGGACCAAAGGAATAGACCCGGGAAACGGTCATTCAGCCTCCGATCCTCGAAAAGTCGGCAACACGATCCATGGATGCACGGATGCGCCCGAGCAGGTTGAGACGGTTTTCCCGCAAGGCGGGGTCCTCGGCGTTGACAGTGACCGAATCGAAAAACGCGCCCAGGGGTGGTCGCAGTGAAGCGAGGGCTTCCATGGCACCGGCAAGATCCTCGGCAGCAAGGGCATCGTCCATGGCCGCATCCGCCGTCTCAAGGGCCGTCACGACCGCTCGCTCGGCCTCCTCCAGCAACAGGTTCTGGCTGACGTTGCCGCCGGTGAAGGTACAACCGTCCTTCGCTTCCTCGATGCGCAGGATGTTGGCGGCGCGCCGATAGGCCTCGAGCAGGTCGCCGCCGTCGGGCGATTCAATGAATGAATCGAGAGCCTCGATTCGCCGCACAAGGCGCACGAGGTCGCCGTCCCGCGTGCCGGAGAACACCGCATCAATGAGATGATGCCCCAGCCGGCGCTCACGCAGATGAACCCTGAGGCGATCGGCCACAAACTCAAGGACCTCGCCGGAAACATCGCGTCCGTAACCCTCTCCCGCCGCCTTCAGGGCCTCGAGAAGATCGAGGCGCAGTCCGTTCTCCAGGACGAGACGCACGGTGCCGAGCGCGGCGCGGCGCAGGGCCAGGGGATCGCGTGAGCCCGATGGTCTCTCGCCGATGCCGAAGAATCCGGCAAGCGTGTCGAGTCTCTCGGCCATGGCCACGGCCACGCTGACCGGCGCCGAAGGACAGCGGTCGGAAGGTCCGGCTGGCCGGTAGTGTTCCGTGATGGCAAGCGCGATGTCGGCGTCCTCTCCGGCGGCACGGGCGAGATGCCCCCCCATGATTCCCTGCAGTTCCGGAAACTCTCCCACGGTGTCACTGACCAGATCCGCTTTGGCGAGCCATGCCGCCCGGCCTGCCTGATCACGGTCGCATCCGGGGATCGCCGGTGCAAGCCAGCGGGCCAGGGTCTTGAGGCGGTGAGCCCGTTCCTCAAGAGTGCCCAGGCGGGCGTGAAACACCACCGTCGAAAGGCCGCTGATCCGGCTCTCGAGACCCACCCGAAGGTCACGGTCCCAGAAGTGCCGGCCATCGGCCAGGCGGGCCGCCAGAACCCTCTCGTTGCCCTTCCTGATGGACCGGCCACCATCGCGGCCCTCCATGTTGGCGACAAACAGGAATCCTGGTGCCAGGTTGCCTGAAGGTGTACGCAAGGGCATGTAGCGCTGGTGGTGAACCATTTCCGTGGTCAGCAGATCGTCGGGAACCTCCATGTATCCACCATCGAAGGTGCCGGCCATGACCACTGGCCACTCGACGAGACCGGCAAGTTCGTCGATGAGACGCGCCGGTGCGTCGGCCACGAGGCCAAGGTCGTCGGCGACGGCCCGGGCCCTCTCCTCGATCAGGCTCCGCCGTTCGTCGTGATCCGGGATGACACAGGCGTCACGCAGCCTGGCGCGGTAGTCGGCGTAGCTGCGGACCTCGAAGGGTGCGGGGTGAAGGAAGCGATGGCCCCGGGTCACGGCGCCCGATTCACAACCAGCGAAGCGGAAAGGCACGACATTCCCGGCGAAGAGAGCGAGAATCGAAACCACGGGACGGACCCAGCGTGTCTCGCCGTCGGCCCAGCGCATGGATTTCGGCCACGCAAGGGCCGTCATCGCCTCCGGGACGACGCGCGCCAGCACCCCGGCGGTGGCCTGACCTCCCTTGCGGGTCACCGCAAACCAGAATTCGCCCTTCGACGTTGTCCTGCGGATGAGATCGTCGATCCCGACCCCGGCCGATCGGGCGAAGCCGGCGACCGCCCGGGTCGGGGCGCCGATCCTCGGACCCTTGCGTTCCGTCTCGAATGATGGCTGACACTCCGGCAACCCCTCGAGATGGACCACCATGCGCCGCGGCGACACATGGGCACGCCTCGATGAGGCCTTGAGATCCTCATCGGCAAGGCGCTGCTCCAGGAGATCGCCAAAGCGCTCCAGCGCCCCTCGCTGCATCGATGCGGGAATCTCCTCGGAGAGGATTTCGAGAAGAAAGTCGGCCACGATTCAGGAAGGCTCCGGATGTTCGAGCCACGCCGCAGCACAGGCTCTCGCGAGGGCGCGCACGCGACCGATGAAGGCGGCGCGTTCAGTGACACTGATGACGCCCCGGGCGTCGAGCATGTTGAACGTGTGACTGGCGTGGATGCACTGATCGTAGGCCGGAATGACGAGTCCGGCGTCGACAAGACGCGTGCAGGATGATTCGGCATCGTCGAACTGGCGCTGCAGCATGCCCACGTCCGCCATCTCGAAATTGTACCGGGACTGTTCCCTCTCGCTTCTCAGATGGACATCACCGTAGGTTGTTCCCTCACCGTTCCAGTCGATATCACGAAAGTGGTCGACGCCCTGGAGGTACATCGCCAGGCGCTCGAGACCATAGGTGAGTTCGCCTGGAACCGGCCGGCAATCAAAACCACCGACCTGCTGGAAGTAGGTGAACTGGGTGATTTCCATACCATCGCACCAGACCTCCCAGCCAAGACCCCAGGCGCCGAGTGTCGGGCTCTCCCAGTCGTCCTCGACGAAGCGGATGTCGTGGTCGAGAAAGTCAATGCCGATCGCCTCCAGACTGCCCAGATAGAGATCCTGGAAGTCCGCCGGAGACGGCTTCATCAGAACCTGGAACTGGTAGTGCTGCTGGAGGCGGTTGGGATTGTCACCGAACCGCCCGTCGGCAGGCCGTCTCGATGGTTGGACATAGGCCGCCTTCCAGGGTTGCGGTCCGAGACTCTTGAGTGTCGTGGCCCAGTGAAAGGTCCCGGCCCCCATCTCCATGTCATAGGGTTGCAGAATGACGCATCCCTCGCCCGCCCAGTAGCTCTGGAGTTCGAGAATCAGGTTCTGAAACGGCAGACCACGGCCTGTCGTGCCCATTGCTGGTCAAACTCCCCGGGGAAGGTGGTGCCGGAAACTATGAAGTGGACGTGCGGTGGTCAAGCGGCCATGGACAGTCACTGCGGCCGCAGTGGCCATCCGTCGCCACCCAGTTGCGGCAGGCCGGACAGGACTGCATCTCGACCTCTCCCGCCGGCCTCGGACCCAGTCCGAACCACTTTCGTTTCCTGCGCCGCACACGCTCGCGTTCTTTCTGCTGGCGTTCGAGGTTGCGCACGAAGCGAAAGCCGAGCCAGAGAACGGCAAGAATGACGGCAAAGACAGCGAGTTTCTGGAGAGAGAACATGGCACTGATTGTAGGGCGTCAGGTCAACCCGGCAAGGTCCGTGTCCGGCTGGACTCGATCAGGGCCCAGGGGTATAGGGTCCGCCACACAATTCCATCGCCGGGGACGATCATGAGTGACGGTGCCAGCATCTATGCCATGTCCCACGACACGGTGAAGATCAGCACGAAGCGATTTGCCTTGTCCCCGTGGAGTCCTGCCTATCTCACCGACGACATTCTCATGGGGATCTACAGCCGCCGGTTCTATGCTCTTGGCGCGACGCATGATCCGGTTGCCGACTATTGGCACCTCAGAAGGGGTGTGGCCCTCTTTGATGTACCGGAACACCCCATCGAGATTGCCGGTCCGGACGCGTTGACCCTCTTCTCCAGGGTGTTCTGCCGAGATGTCTCCAATCTGCGCGAGGGCCGCGCCACCTACGCCATCGCCTGCAATCACCAGGGCGGCATCCTGATGGACGGCGTTCTGATGAAAATCGCTGAGGACCGTTTCTGGTATGTCCTTGCCGATGGCGAGTTCCTGCCCTGGCTCGAAGCCCACGCCGGTGGTCTTGACGTCGCCATCACCGATCCCGAGTCCTGGGTGTTGCAGATACAGGGGCCGAAAGCACTCGATGTCATGCCGGCCATTCTGGACACCATGCCGGAGGCGCCCTTCACGTACTTCTCCGTGCACCGGACAACCATAGACGGCCATCCCTTCCTCATATCCCGCACCGGCTGGACAGGAGAGCTGGGATTCGAGCTCTATCCCCTGTCACCGGACTTCGACGGACCGAAGCTCTTCAACCTGATCCTCGGGAGAGGGGCTGAACACTCCATGGTGTTCGCCAGCCTGGAGTGCATGGGCGTCAGGCGCATCGAGGCCGCCATCATGGACAACGGGACCGACATGGATTCCTCGATGACGCCCTTCGATGCAGGACTGGGACGCTTTGTCGATCTTGACAGTGATGCCGACTTCATCGGCAAGGCCGCGCTGCGGTCGGCACCGCGCGAACCACGTTTCTTCGGGATGGTGGCATCGGGGATCACGCCAATCGCCGGATCACTCGTCTACCATGAAGACCGGCAGGTCGGTGTGGTGACGGCGGGCGCCTGGTCTCCCTACCTGGAATCGGGCATCGCGTTCGTGCGCTTCAGGCAGGCCGAAGACTGGGTGGGGCGCGAAGTCACCGTCAACACACCTGATGGCCCCCCGTCCGGAGCGACGATCGTGGCATTGCCATTCTACGACCACGAGAAGCGGATCCCCCGCGGCCTCTCCAACGAAATCCCCTGAAACCGTCGTACGTCAGGCCAGTACCGGACGGTCCGCAACAGCCAGCTTCTAGCTGGCGATGACCTGCTCGATGCTCTCGAGAGCCTCATTCGCCCTGGAGGCGTCGGGTCCACCGCCCTGTGCCATGTCCGCCCGGCCGCCACCGCCCTTGCCCCCCAGAACCTCGACGCCGGCCCTGACCAGATCGATGGCGTTGAAACGTCCGGTCAGATCGTCGGTGACACCGGTGACGATGGCAGCCTTGCCGTTGTCGGTTGCCACCAGGATGACGATGCCGGAACCGATCTGCTGCTTGATCCCGTCGGCCATGCTCCGCAGTTCCCTGCCCGGCACACCATCTAGCGTGCGTCCGACCACGGTCACGCCGGCGATCTCGCGCACTCCCGGAGACGCCGACCCGGCCTCACCAGCCGTCGCAACCTTCTGGCGCAGGGCGGCAACATCCTTTTCCAATGTCCGGCGCTCGGCCACAAGCTGGAGGACACGTTCCTCGACATCCGCAGGGGTTGTCTTCAACTGGTGCGCCAGGCGCCGCAAACGGCGGTCCTGTTCGCCGAGATGGTCAAGCGCCGCGCTGCCCGTGAGCGCCTCGATGCGACGCACTCCGGATGCCACGGCGCTCTCGGAGACGATCCTGAAGACGCCGATATCGCCGGTGCGCGTGACATGGGTGCCGCCACACAGTTCCGTCGACCAGCCTCCCTCGCCCATGGAAACGACCCTCACCTCGTCACCGTAGCGTTCGCCGAAGAGTGCAAGAGCACCGGCCCGCGTGGCCTCGTCGGGCGTCATCAGCCGGGTGGTGACCCCTCCATTCATCCGGATCATCCGGTTGACCTCGCCCTCGACCGCCCTCAGCGAGTCCTCGCCAAGCGCAGACGGATGGCTGATATCGAAGCGCAGCCTGTCGGGGGCGACAAGCGACCCCTTCTGGGTGACATGATCGCCGAGGTGGCGTCTCAGGGCCTCGTGCAGCAGGTGGGTTGCCGAGTGGGACGCACGCAAGCGGCTGCGCCGGTCTTCATCAATCGTGAGAGTCACATGATCGCCTGGCGACAGGTGTCCTTCGTCGATGTGCGCCACGTGGAGATGGATGTCGCCGATACGTTTCTGGGTATCCGTAATGGTGGCGCTGACTCCAGGGCCCGCAAGGCGTCCCTGATCGCCGATCTGCCCTCCAGATTCGGCGTAGAAGGGAGACTGGTTCAACACGATGCCGATGTCATCGCCAGGACCGGCGCTGTCGACCTCGCCGTTGCCGGCGACGAGAGCGACTACCTCTGCCTCGGCGGACTCCGTGGAATAACCGAGAAACTCCGTGGCGCCGCACCGTTCGAAGAGGGCGTACCAGAAGGGGCCGTCCGCGGCGTCGCCGGTGCCTTCCCAGGCCTTGCGGGCCTTCGCCCGCTGCTCGGCCATCGCGTCCTCGAATCCCTGGCGATCAACCGTGCGGCCCTCGCGGCGCAGGGCGTCCTCGGTAAGATCAAGAGGGAAGCCGAAGGTGTCATAGAGACGGAAGGCGACGCTCCCCGGGAGCGGGACGCCGCCTTGAAGTCTTGCGGTCTCCTCGGCAAGCAGCCGCGTCCCCCTCTCCAGCATGGTCCGGAAGCGCTCCTCCTCGTGACGCAGGGTCTCGCCGATCAGCGCCTGCGCGCGGACAAGTTCCGGAAATGCCTGTCCCATTTCGGCAACCAGAACGGGAACCAGACGATGCATGACGGGGTCCCGGCCACCCAGGAAATGCACGTGGCGCATGGCGCGGCGCATGATTCGGCGGAGCACATAGCCACGTCCCTCATTGGAGGGAAGGACACCATCGGCAATGAGGAACGACGACGCCCGCAGGTGATCGGCGATGACATTGAACGAGGGTCGCGCGTCCTTTCGAGCGGCTACGCCGACACAATCCTCGCAGGCGGAGATCAGGGCGGTGAAGAGGTCGGTGTCGAAATTGCTTTTCACACCCTGCAGGACGGCCGCCATCCGCTCAAGGCCCATGCCGGTGTCGACCGAAGGCCTCGGCAGATCGATTCGCTCTTCGGCGCTCACCTGCTCGTACTGCATGAACACCAGGTTCCAGAATTCGAGGAAGCGGTCACCGTCCTCGTCGGCACTGCCCGGCGGCCCGCCCTCGAGTTCGGGTCCCTGATCGATGAAGATCTCCGAACAGGGGCCACAGGGACCGGTATCGCCCATCGACCAGAAGTTGTCCGATGTCGGGATACGAATGATCCTGTCGTCGGCAAGCCCCGCCACGCGCCGCCACAGCGAGGCGGCTTCCTCGTCGGAGGAATGCACCGTGATGAGAAGGCGATCGCGGGGAAGTCCGAAGACCCCGGTCACCAGATCCCAGGCGAGTTCGATCGCGTGGTCCTTGAAGTAGTCACCGAATGAAAAGTTGCCCAACATCTCGAAGAACGTGAGATGGCGGGCCGTGAAACCGACGACATCAAGGTCGTTGTGCTTGCCACCGGCGCGCACGCACTTTTGCGCCGTGGTGGCCCGGCTGTAGGGACGTTTCTCGACTCCGGTGAAGACATTCTTGAACTGCACCATGCCGGCATTGGTGAAGAGCAGCGTCGGATCGTTGTGCGGCACGAGCGGACTCGACTGCACGGCGACATGGTCATGTTCCGTGAAGAAATCGATGAATGTGGAACGGACCTCACTGACGCTGGTCATCACCTGCCTGCCGTTCTGCCCGGCGCCGACTCCTAGGACACGCCGCCTGGCACTTCATCTGATGGGGTGAGCGAGTCCTCGTCGACGAGTCCCGCCCTCGCCCGCACTTCGTGCTCGATGGAGTTGGCGATGCCGGGATTGTCACGCAGGAACACCTTCGCGTTCTCTCGCCCCTGTCCGATACGCTGGTCGTTGTAGGAATACCACGAACCGGACTTTTCGATGATGCCCGCGCCGACACCAAGGTCGATGATCTCGCCGGACCGGGACACACCCTCACCATACATGATGTCGAATTCGACGGTCCTGAAGGGAGGCGCCATCTTGTTCTTGACGACCTTGACCCGTGTCTGGTTGCCGACCACCAGGTCGCGATCCTTGATCTGGCCGATGCGGCGGATGTCGAGACGCACGGTGGCATAGAACTTGAGGGCATTGCCGCCGGTGGTGGTTTCGGGGCTGCCGAACATGACGCCGATCTTCATGCGGATCTGGTTGATGAATATCACCAGGCAACGGGACCGGGAGATCGAGGACGTCAGCTTGCGCAAGGCCTGGCTCATCAACCGCGCCTGGAGCCCGACATGGGTATCGCCCATTTCCCCCTCGAGTTCCGCCCTGGGAACAAGGGCGGCCACCGAGTCGATGACCAGCACGTCGACCGCGCCCGAACGTACGAGGGTGTCGGCAATCTCGAGGGCCTGTTCTCCTGCATCGGGCTGCGAGATCAGGAGATCATCGGTGTTGACCCCGAGCTTGCGCGCATAGGTCGGATCAAGGGCGTGTTCGGCATCGATGAAGGTGGCTATTCCACCGGCCTTCTGGGCCTCGGCGACGGCGTGCAGGGCAAGCGTCGTCTTCCCGGAACTTTCCGGACCGTAGATCTCGACAATCCTTCCCCGTGGCAGTCCCCCGATACCCAGGGCGATATCAAGGCCCACGGACCCCGATGAGACCACTTCCGTTTCGACGGCCTGGCCGTCCTGCCCGAGACGCATGATCGAGCCCTTGCCAAAGGCCTTGTCGATCTGGCTTACCGCTGCCTCGAGCGCCCTGTTCCTGTCCATACCGGTTCCTTCCACCACCTGAAGTTGTGGGCCACTTCTCACCATCGTTCACTCCCGGTTTGCTGCTGTCCACGGCACCATCATGGTGTCCGAATCGGGAATGTACGCAGTTTGTTCTTTCAACGCAAGAACATTATGTGAACAACCGGTGATCCGTTCTCAATCGTCCCGGTGAACGCGCTCACGCCGTTCATGGCGCTCCTGTGCCTCGAGACTGAAGGTGGCGATGGGACGGGCTTCGAGACGTCTGAGACCGATCGGCTCACCCGTCTCCTCACAGAAACCATAGGTCCCCTGTTCGATACGCCGCAAGGCTTCGTCGATCTTGGAAATCAGCTTGCGTTCCCTGTCGCGTGTGCGCAGTTCGAGCGCCCGGTCGACTTCCGCCGTGGCGCGGTCGGCAAAGTCCGGCTGGGCCACCGTGTCCTCCTGAAGATGGCGTATCGTTTCCGAGGAGTCATGGAGGAGCTGGGCTCGCCATGACACCAGCTTGCGGCGGAAATACTCGCGCTGTCTCGCACTCATGAACTGTTCGGTGTCCCCGGGCTTGTAGCCCTTGGGCAACTTTATGGCTTTCGCCGGACATCCGTTCTTGCGCTTCACAGATTTTGATCCCACCAGACATGTACAGGTTGGCGGCGCTCTGTATAGTTTGACACGTGACCCCAGTGCAAGCGTGAACGCCGCCGACACGAAGATCTCCAGCAGGCGGTCTCCCCGCGAGGAGGTGCGCCAGCAACACGAGAATCAGGCGCCGGCCGCCAGTTTTCCTGCGTGTCAGGCGACCTCGGGGTAGCCGCAGTCGCGTGCCATGGCGACAAAGGCACTGATCCGGTCATAGGCCTCCAGCGGCAGGATGGCGAACCCCTTCAACCGGAGACGCCGTCGCACGTCGTCGAGACGCGGGTCCGATGCGGCAGCCAGCAGGCCTTCGCGCAGCGCTTCCACCTCATCGTCGCCACGCTGTGCCGCGGTGACGTAGGGAAGAGCCGGCGCGCAGCGGGTGGTGGCGAGAACCCGGACACCTTCCGTGGCATCGGGCATGGTTTCCTGCATGAGGGCAAAGGAAACGCAGTCGACGGCGCAGACATCGGCGGTCCCTTGCGCGACCATCGCCAGGGAGCCCTGATGGCTTCCCGATACCAGGACATCGCCGAAGAAGGTCCCTGCGGACGCGAGGGGAGCGATGGTGGCCCGAAGGGCATTGTAGCCCGAATGAGAATCGGCCCCATTGATTGCCGCACGGAGGCCACGCAGATCGTCGAGTTCCGCGACCCGTGATGTGTGACGCACCAGGATGAGGCTGCAGTAGTCGCTTCCCTGGCAACAGGGAACGTCGTACCGGGGTGTCGCCAGGAGCCGCAAGCGTCCGGCAAACGCATTCACCAGCGGCCAGCCGCAGGTCTGTGACAGGAGGAGGTCGCGGGATGACCAGTGATCGTGACGATCGGCCCTGTCGAGGCGCACCGGAACATTTTCAAGACCCCGCTCGCGAAAGGCCTGCGCCAGCGCCCGCCACCACGCGTCGGTGGCATCCCGCAGCGGTTCAAGGTCGTACATGGGAAGGCTGGCAAGCACCATCATCCAGACCCGGATGCCACCTGGTCCATGGATCCCCGGTACTCCTCAAGATCATCGGTGATGGCGTACCATGAGGGGCGGTCGGCCGTGAAGATGTGCCGTTGCAGCTTCAGTTCCTGCGGATCATCCAGCGCTCCGGCAGCCACGGCAACGTAACCGGCTGCGGAGGGCTTCCAGAAGAGGCTCGATCCGCACTTCACGCAAAACCCCCGCTTTGCCGAGGGTGACGACTCATACCAGGCCAGCAGCTGTGTACCGCTGATGGCAAGCCTCTCCCGGGGACATGAGGTGTAGGCGGCGAAGTTGCCGTGAAATCTCTGGCACTGGCCGCAGTGACAGGCAATGATCTCGCGCATGTCTCCGGTGACCACGAAGCGGACACCACCACACAGACACCCCCCTGCAAAACGTCGTTCCTCAGACATCTCACCGATACTCCACATGATCGTCCGGGTGAACCGTATCCCCTCCGTGCCGCGGAACAAGAGGGCGGAGTCGCCGGCGGGTGACCGATATGCTATGCGACAGAGGTGACCCTTGGCCAACTTCCTCTTCGATGATTCCCCTTTCCGCGGTCGATGACTCTCACCCTTGAAACAGCGCATCGATCTTTCCGTTATCGGACCGATGCTCTTCGTTTTCCTGTGGAGTACCGGGTTCATTGCCGCCAGGGCGGGGCTTGAGGAAGCGGGGCCCGCCACCTTTCTGTTCCTGCGATTCTCCCTGGTCTCGGTTCTGATGCTCTGCCTTCTCCCGGTGCTGCGGCCGGCCTGGCCGGTCTCGCCGAGGGCATGGGCCCATCTGGTGATCCTGGGCCTCATGATGCAGGTCATCTATTTCGGTGGCGCCTGGATGGCGATGTCGACCGGGGTCGGCGCAGGCACCGCCGCCCTCATCCTCTCCCTGCAGCCCGTCCTCACCGCCGTGCTTGCCGGACCCGTGCTCGGTGAGCGTCTTCAACGCCGTCAGTGGCTCGGCCTTGGTCTCGGGGTCGCCGGTGTGTTCCTGGTTGTCGACCACAAACTCGCCCTGGGACTGGGAAGCATCGCCGGAATAGTCTTCTGCCTGGGGTCGCTGCTGGGCATCACGGCTGGCACGCTCTATCAGAAGCGGTTCTGTCCGGCGCTGGATGTCTTTGCGGGCCTCCTTGTCCAGTTCATCACCGCGACCATCATCTTCCTGCCACTGGCATCCCTGGAGGGCTGGAACGTGACATGGAGCCAGCAGTTTGTCGCCGCCCTGGTGTGACGAGACAATGAAGATAGTCACACCTGTATGAACACATCAGGCACCGTCACGCCCCTCTCTATGCATTTGTTACTACGCTACAATAATGTCTATGTCAAGCACCTCCGACGACATA
>MKWU01001686.1_pt1 | contig 36737 bp, 35 predicted proteins | sample 809101 | NCBI WGS metagenome assembly MKWU01 (sample SAMN05860141, study PRJNA318959) | sponge metagenome | host: Aplysina aerophoba | place: Slovenia: Piran, Adriatic Sea, Gulf of Piran | collected 2013-05-07
GGGCCGTGCGCGCCGCCACGCCGCCCGACGGTCCTCCGCTGCTCGCGATCGGAGGTATCACCCCGGAGAACGTCGGCGAGGTCGCCCGCGCAGGCGCGGACGGCATCTGCGTCATCGCCGCCGTCACCCAGGCCGACGACCCCCGGGCCGCGGCCGCCCGCCTGCTGGAGGCCTTCAACACGGCGCAGGAACGCGGGTAAGAGCTGCCCTGCCGGGAGATATTTCGCGGAAAACCGGCTCATTCTGGCTCATCCGGCAGTTTTCACTCGTAAGGGAGGCTTCCAGCGTGAGCCTCCAAGGGGCTCAAACCGGCTCTTTCACATGGATCCTGAGCCCTTCTGAGCCCACTTGAGCTGTCCGCAACCTCCCTTTCGCGGTCTCGGCTGGGGCCGCCTCCGCAGTGGAAGTCCTCACCGTCAGGGACATGGTACAAACGCACGGCGCGACCGCGGAAGGGGCGGGTGTCACAGTCCGGGACGGAGGCGCCAGCGCCCTGCGCACCCTGCCGCCCACATCAACCCTGATACCATGCACCGTATGCCCGCTTTACCCCCAGGCGAGGAGAGGACCACGCTCACGCTGGAGCTGCGCGCGCTCGGCAGACACGGCGAGGCGCTCGCCGAGACCGAGGACGGCAAGCCCGTGTTCGTCTTCGGCGGCATCCCCGGCGAGACTGTCACCGCGGAGGTCGTCGCGACCCGCCGGGGCTACGTCGCCGCGCGCGTGACGGACGTAGACAACCCGTCTCCGCACCGTGTCGTGCCCACCTGTCGCTACTTCGGCGAGTGCACGGGCTGCCAGTGGCAGCACATCGCCTACGAGCGCCAGTTGGAGATGAAGCGCGAAACGCTGGCCGACGCCCTGCAGCGAGTCGGTGGACTGGACGTCGAACCGCTCCCGACGCTCCCCAGTCCCGACACGCTCGGCTACCGCAACCACGCCCGCTTCACGGTGAGCAAGCAGGGCGGGCGTCTCGGCTACGTCCACAAGGAGCGCCGCCGCCACGTGGAAGTTGAGGAGTGCCTGTTGATGGCGCCGTGGATCAACCACGCGCTGGCCTCGCTGCAGGGACACGTCGCCGAGACGACCCAACTCTCCCTTCGCTACGGCGTGCACACCGGCGACTACCTGCTGCAGCCCACCTTCCAGAACATGGACGTGCCGCTCGCCTCCGGCCAGAAGCACTACGAAGAGGCGCTGCTCGGCCACCGCTTCCGCGTCAGCTCGCCGTCGTTCTTCCAGGTGAACACCCGCCAGGCGGAGCAGATGGCCGAACTCGTCATGGGGGAACTCCGTCTGGACGGCTCGCAGACCGTCGTCGACGCCTACGCCGGAGTGGCGACGTTCGCCGTGCTCATGGCGGACCGCGCGCGCCGCGTCGTCGCGGTCGAGGAGTCGTCGGCTGCCGTGGCGGACGCCCGCGTGAATGTCGAGGGCGTTCCGAACGTGGAACTGCGGCAGGCGCGCACGGAGGACGTGCTGCACGAACTCGCCGCGGGAGGCGTCGACGCGGTGCTGCTGGACCCTCCCCGCGCCGGATGCATGCGGGGAACGCTCGACGCGCTGCTGGATGTGCCGCCCGAGCGCGTCGTCTACGTCTCGTGCGACCCCGAAACGCTGGCGCGCGACCTTGCCATCCTCACCGCGGGGCCGTTCCGCATCGAGCAGGTGCGGCCCGTCGACATGTTCCCGCAGACCTACCATATCGAGGCCGTCGCGACGCTCGTCCGCGACGACGGCCGGCTCGCCGTACTGCGCGCCCGGGAGTCGCTCGTGCTCGCGTCTTCGTCGCCGCGCCGCACGGAGATACTCGGTCGACTCGGACTTGCGTTCGAGACCGACGAGCCGGGCGTGGAAGAGCCGGACGCCGCTCCGGGAGCGGACCCGATCGAAGTTGCGCGAGGGCTGGCGCTCGCGAAGGCCCGCGCCGTTGCTGAGCGTCGAAGCGCTGGGACCGTGCTCGGCGCCGACACTGTCGTCGAACTGGACGGGGTCGTGCTCGGCAAGCCCCACGACGAAGAAGATGCGGCGCGCATGCTGCGCGACCTTCGTGGACGCGAGCACCGCGTCATCACGGCGGTGGCGCTCGTCGATGCCGCGACGGGCGAGACGGCAGAGGGCTACCGGGCGTCGCGCGTGCTGATGCGGGAGTACACGGACGACGAGATAGCGGCCTACATCGCCTCCGGTGCGCCCATGGACAAGGCGGGCGCGTACGGCGTGCAGGACGAGGCGTTCGCTCCAGCGGCGGAGGTGCGCGGCTGCCACCTGAACGTCGTCGGCCTGCCCGTCTGCGAGACCCTGAAACTGGCCGAACGGTTCGGCCTGCGGCTGCGCCCACGTCTCAAGGAGCCGTGGCCCGCGCTGGAGCGTTGCCCGGCGTGCGCAGGGCAGGTGCATCCGAGGCCCCTCAGCGGACGCAGCAAGCGATGAATATCCTGGGCGTCGGCAACCTCGAACTGATCTGGATACTGCTGCTCGCGCTCGTGCTGCTGGGCCCCGGACGCATGGTCGACGCGGCACGGGCGGCGGGGAAGTTCTGGCGCGAGGCGCAGCACGTGCTCCGAGCTGCCGCGGACGCGGCGACCGTCAACTTCGACGCACCCCCGCCTCGCAACGCACCCCGCGACCCGCTCCCCGAGCCGGAGGACGCGATTTCGCGCGGCGGTTCCGGTGACGAGACGCCGGACGCTGCGCCGGAGAGCGGCGGAGACGATTCCCCGGAGGCGCGGTAGCGATGGCCACCAGGGAGATGACGCTCCGCGAGCACCTGGAGGAGTTGCGCAGGCGGCTCGTCATCGTCGTCGTGTTCGTCATCCTCGCGATGATCGTGGCGTTCGTCTTCCGCAACCCCATATTCGCCTTCCTGCTCGAGCCCGGCTTCTCGCAACTCGATGAGAAACCGATAGCCACCGAGGTGCTGGAGACGGTGGGCGTGACGTTCAAGGTGACGCTCCTCGTTGCGTTCGCCGCGTCGCTACCGGTCGTGCTCTACCACGTCATCATGTTCGCCTCGCCCGGCCTCACGACGCGGGAACGGCTCTACGTCTTCCTCTTCCTGCCGGGCGTGCTCATCGCGTTCGGCGCGGGCGTCGCGTTCGGCTACTACGTGCTCTTTCCTCCGGCGTTCTACTTCCTCTTCAACTTCGGCTCGGAGAACGTGAACCCGGAGATACGCATCGCCAGCTACATCAACGTCATCACGTCGCTCATGTTCTGGATGGGCGTCGTCTTCCAGATACCGCTCGTGCTCTTCGCGCTCGGACGCCTCGGCGTCGTCAGTTCGCGATGGCTGCTGCGCCGGTGGCGCTTCGCCATTCTGCTGGCGTTCATCGCCGCCGCGATCATCACGCCGACGTTCGACCCCGTGAACCAGACGTTCGTTGCGGTGCCCATCATCGTCCTCTACCTGTTCGGCATCCTGCTGGCGAAGTTCGGCGAGCGGCTGCGGCGCGGCGCGAGGGCGGAGAAGGCCGAGCGCGGCCCCGGCCTGCTGCGGCGCATCGGGCGACGCCTGGCGTTCTGGCGGCTGCCCCGCTTCCTCTGGCGCAAGCTCTTCCGGCGCGGGCGCGGCGGACCGTAGCGTGGGAGTACCGGAGCGACTCGCCGGCACGCTGCCGTTCTACTACGGTTGGGTCGTCGTGGGCGTGGGGGCCGCTGCGGTCACGTCGCGAGTCGTGGGGTCGGTCGAGGCGGCGAGCGTCTTCGTCGCTGCGCTCACCGCCGAATACGGATGGAGCGCCACGCTGCTCGCGGTGCCGACGCTGATCGGCAGTTCCGGCAGCGCGCTGGGAGGCCCGTTCGTGGGACGCCTACTGGACAGGCGCGGCCCGCGACTCGTCACCGCCCTGGGGACGGCGCTCGTTGGCGTCTCCTGCTTCGTGCTCGCTGCCACGCAGTCCATCTTCTTCTACATCGCCTTCTACGGCCTGCTTCGCATGGCCGGGCAGGGGATGGTGCAGCTCTCCAGCCAGATCACCGCCGCCAAGTGGTTCGAACGCAGGCGCGGACGCGCCATCGCGCTCATCACGCTCATATCGAGCGTCGGCCTCGTCGGCGCGCCGCCCGTCGCGCAGGCGCTCATCGATGGGCCCGGCATCGCCGTGGCGTGGATGTTCTTCGGCTGCCTTGCGCTGGGGATCGGCACGGTGCCGTCTCTGCTGCTCCTGGTGCGCAGCCCGGAGGACCTCGGCCTCCAGCCGGACGGCGCAGTGCGTGCGAGTGCGCCGGTACAGCGGCAGAGCTTCACCGCGGGCCAGGCGATCCACACGCCTGCGCTCTGGACCATCGTCTTCGCAGTCTTCCTGATCTCGGCGGTGATGACCGGCGTCGGCTTCCATCAGCTTGCTTACTACGTCGAGCGCGGCATCGACCCCACCATCGGCGCGTACGTCGTGAGCAGCTTCGCGTTCGGGTTCTTCGCGGGGGGCGTGACCTGGGCGCCCCTGGCCGACCGCCTGCCCGTCCGCTTCATCCTTACGGGACTCTACCTCTCCGGACTGGGCACGATGGCGCTGATGCTGCAGGTGCACGCCCCGTGGCAGGCGTTCGCGGCGGCGCTGGCTTTCGGCATGCTCGTGGGCGGCTCCATCCAGCTGCCCACGATGCTCCTCGCCAACTACTTCGGGCGGGCGCACATCGGCGCGATAGGGGGCACGGTGCACATGGCGCGGGGGTTCGGGCTCGGCAGTGGGCCCGTGATCGGCGGGCTCGTGATCGACGGGATCGGCTACGAGGCAGCATGGATAACGTTCGCGGCGTTCGCGGGATCGGCGGCTGTGCTGATGGGGTTCGCGCGACGGCCCCGGCTGCCGGTGGGCGTCTCAGCCTGACGGCTTACGCGACGTAGGACTCAGGCCGAGGGCTTGTCGGACGTGGACTCGGCCTTCTCCGGTTCGCCTGAGCCGGACTCGGCGGCCTTGCCCTCGACGCCTTCCTTGACCTCGCTGACGGAGCCGCGGAACTCGCGGATGCCCTTGCCGAGCGCGCGCCCGATCTCCGGCACGCGGCTCGCCCCGAAGATGACGAGGACGATGACGAGGATGATGACCAGTTCCGGCCAGCCCAGTCCGAATGGCATCGCACAGACTCCCGCTCGTTAACGAGCACGTTCAGGATACCACACGAGGGCAATCGCCCCTACCGACCGGCGCGGGCAGCCGACGGCAGCGCCGACGTGCGCGCCAGCATCTCCGTGAGCGCGAGCTCGTCCGACGTGCCCGTCTTCAGCGCGAGGTCGGTCTCCAGGAGCAGGCGGTACAGCGACCGCACCGCCTCCGGCGGGAAACGCCGCGCCTGGTCCATCGTCTTACGCACCACGAAGTCGGACGACGTCCCGAGCCGCGCGGGCCACTCCTGCTGGGGCGCCCGGCGGGCGAGCAGCTCCTGCGCGAGCGCCACCATGCGCGCCTGCCGGGCGATCATCGTGAGCAGGTACGGTCCCGCCGCGCCCTCGTCGAGCAGTTGCCGCATCGAGTTCAGTGCCGCGCCCGTCCGCCGCTCCATGATGGAGTCGACCAGCGCGAACACGTTGGCGTCTTTCGTGCTGCTCACGAGTGCCTTCACGTCGTCCTCGCCGATGGGCCTGCCGTCGCAGTAGATGGTCAGCTTCTCCAGTTCGGAGTCCATGGCCCAGAGGTTCGGCCCCACCTGCTCCGCGAGCCTGGCAGCCGTGCGAGGGTCGATCGTGCCGCCCTTCTGCGCGGCCCGCTCCGACACCCACGCGGCGAGCGCTTCCCGCCGCAGCGGGGCGAACTCGCGCACCCGCGCCTGCTCGCCGCCGGCCTCCACGACCGATTTCAGGAACGGGTTGGCGGGCGAGAGCTTGCTCTCGAAGAAGACGACGTCCGACGTCGGCGGGGGCTCGCCGACCCGCGCGCCCCCCCCCCCCCCGCTCCCCCCCCGCCGCCCTCCACGACCGATTTCGGGAACGGGTTGGCGGGCGAGAGCTTGCTCTCGAAGAAGACGACGTCCGACGTCGGCGGGAGCTCGCCGAGCAGTGCGCCCAGCTCCGCCGGAGGCCGAGCCTGCGCGCCGTCCTGTCCCCGCCTGCCGCGACGCTGGCCGCCTTCCGCCGTTCCCATCAGCCCGCGCACGACGACCGCGCGACGGTCTGCAAGGAACGGCACGACCATCGCGGCGGCGGCGAGCTTGTCGACAGAGAAGTCGCGCGCCTCGATGTCCGAGACGTTGGAGTCGCGCACGTCCTCCGGCCCGACGGCCTCCAGCACCCCGCGGAGCGCCTCCGTGGCTGAGAACGAGTCTTCACCGTGCAGGACGTATATCACGAGTCTTCATTTTGATCCCCTCTCCCTCGACGGGAGAGGGTTAGGGTGAGGGTGAAAGGAGCGCCCTTTCCGTCATTCCCGCGAAGGCGGGAATCTCGCAGCCTGGTACGTATCATCCGAGGAGCACGCGCGGGCGTATACTCGTAGCAGGAGGCTTGGCGTGGGGATGTTCCTGTTCCTGAGGCGGCTCCTGTCGGTAGTCTACCTGATGACGCACCCGGCGGTGCCGATGCGCCTGAAGGTGCTGCCCATACTCGCGTTCATCTACCTCGCGTTCCCCCGCGACCTCTGGTTCGACTTCCGCGCCTTCGGCTTCCTGGACGACTTCATCGTCGGCGGACTGCTCATCGGCACGTTCGTCAACAAGGGCTGGACCCGCGTGCAGGCGGCGCAGAAGCAGCGCGACGACACCATCCCCGCCGAGTTCCGCGTCATCGACGAGGACGACGCGCCCGCGGCTGCGAGCGACGCCCAGGACGAAGACGGCGCCCCCAATTCTGACCTGCGCGGTTGATATACTGCTGACGGTAGAGAAGGGATGCTCAAACCGATAGCAGTCGAGGCCCGCGAGGGCTACCGCATCTGGGTGCGCTTCAACGACGGCGCGGCCGGTGAGGTAGACCTGTCCGATATGGCTGGGAAGGGTGTGTTCGTTGCATGGAACGACCGCGCTTTCTTCGAATCGGTGCACCTGGCGGACTACCGCGCCATCGCCTGGGGCGACGAGATCGACATCTGCGCGGACGCCCTCTACATGGAGCTCACCGGCAAGACGCTGGAAGAACTGGCGACCGCCGAACAGAGCACGCCCGCCAATGCCTGAGCTCTGCCGGTTCTACGGCATCGTCATACGGATGCATTCAGGGACCACGCTCCTCCCCACTTCCACGCGACGTACCAGGACGGCGAGGCAACCGTCGACATTGGCAGCCTCGCCGTTACGCGCGGCCAACTCTCCGCACGGGCACTGGGCCTGGTGGTCGAATGGGCTGCGCTCCACCAGGAAGAGTTATATGCGGCCTGGGAGCGCAGGACACGGCAGGAGGTCCCGGGGAAGATCGAGCCCCTGCCGTAGGTTGGGGTGTAACATCCCGCCAACGGAGGTCGCCATGGCCGCACACGAGCTCTACCTGCTTCCGAACGGAGTCCTGAGCCTGCCCCGCTCGCGCGTCATCTACGGCGACCTGAGCGACGAACGGCTGCTTACGCCCGTCTACAGCGTCCTGATCCGCACCGACGACGGGGACGTCCTCTACGACACCGGCATCGACCCCGACGCCGCCCATGATCCGAAGGCGCTCGAGGGCATCACGCGCAACCTCCACTCGTTCACCGAGGAGGACGACGTCCGCAGCCGCCTCCGCGATGCCGGAACGTCCGAGGACAAGATCGGGACGCTCATCATGTCGCACTTCCACTACGACCACGTCGGCGGCCTGCGCTACTTCAAGAATTCGAAGGTCTACGTGCAGAACAACGAGTACCGGGCGGGGATGCACCCCGACATGGGGATGGACCGCGTCCTCCGCAAGCAGTACTTCGACCACCCCCTCGACTTCGAGACCGTCATGGGCGACACCGAGATCGTGCCCGGCGTCTGGGCGCTGTCGACGTTCGGCCACACGCCCGGACACCAGAGCCTGCTCGTGGAGCTGCCGTCCGGCCCGATGATCTTCAGCGGCGACGCCATCCACGTCTGGGAGAACGCCGAGAAGGAGCGCCCCTTCAACGGCTTCTACAACCTCCAGGACGCCTACGAGTCCATCCGCCGCCTCAAGATGCTCGCCGCCGTCACGAACGGCACCCTCGTCCCCAGCCACGACCCCGCCCTCTGGGAGACGTTCAACCCCGCGCCGTATCGGTACACGTAGGGCGTCCCGCTCGTGGTGAGCCTGTCGAACCAATTCTCGCGGAAGCGGGAATCCAGGGCGACCGCGAGGGAAAGCGCCCATCGGATGCTATGCTGTTGGCAGTGCTGACGTAGTCCAGCCCCATGAAGGCGAATGCTGTCGGCTCAGGAGGCAAGACCATGTCTGGCGACGCGAAGCTCCTGGAGCGTGTCACGGCCCGCCCTGACGTGTTTGGCGGAAAACCGATCGTCCGCGATATGAGGATATCGGTAGAGTTCATTCTGAGCCTCCTGAGCCAGGGGACCACCCAGGAGGAGCTGCTGGACGATTACCCTGAACTGGAGCCGGAGGACATTCGCGCCTGCATCGCCTATGCCCACACGGTCATAGCCGGAGACACACTGGCCCCCGTTTCAGTCGCGGCGTCTTGAGGTTGCTAGTAGACCACTCGCCGCCTCGAGATGCTCGCCGCCGTCACCAACGGCACCCTCGTCCCCAGCCACGGCCCCGCCCTCTGGGAGACGTTCAAGCCGGCGCCGTATAGGTATACGTAATCGTCATTCCCGCTTCGCGGGAATCGAGGGCACCCGCGAGGTAAGACGAGCAAGGGGTGGAGGCTCTGCCCAGCCATTTCGGAGCTGCTCTGCAAGGGACTAACATTCCAGTTTTCGTGCGTGTTCGGTTATTATCGCAACCTCATCAGCTGAAACACTCCGCATTCCCCTAGTGCCAGAAGAATCCGATTGGCTAGCAAGAAACTCATCTCGACTAGGGAATACTCCGGTAAGTTCAGGGTATCCGTTGGCAAGTAAGACATCATCAATGGCACCCACTGCTGTCTTTGCAATGGCATAGGTATCGTCTGTTGTCACGGCCATGCGGTCTCCAGCCGCCTCTCCAGCCGATAATGCTTCGGCGGCAACTTGGAGAGGGGCACCTGTGTCACTCGCTACATTGGCGATTCGCGCAGCCAAGAGGCGGGCATCATCATAATGGGCTTGTGCGTCTTTTAGTGTGGTATGCTGTTCTTCTGTCAATAACGAATTTAGCTCCGATGCTATGCTCAACATCTCGGCTTGGGTGCCCTCATAATCTGATAAGGCCATGGCCACAACTATTTGAGCATGAGTCTTTACCAAACCACGGTCTACTTCAATGAAGCGACTAAGGAAATCCTGGTACAGTGCCTCAGATAGGAGGTGATGTTGCTCCGGCGTGACAGATTGTTCCTGTTCAATAATAGGTTTCAATTGTTCCGCTGCTTGACCAAAGTGCAAGCAATCGTTCGGAAGTATCGCGGTGTTGTTATGCTCGTCTCGATAGCGCTGAATAGTAGCGGCCATAGCTAATGCTCTCTGGTATTTCAGCGGCAAAATCGCCATTTGGACCCTCCTGCAACTTGGTTCGAACATTCTTGCCCATTGGGCCAGCAATTCCCTCCGATCATCATGTGACCGACTCAGCCCACTTCAGGTACTCCTGAAGTGGGGGTGCGTCATGTGGCCGCAAGAAAGCAGCACACGGGATATCGTCCCTGCCGCTGGCGACTCGCATCATGGCACCGGCTCGCGAGATTGTGGACGCTTCTTCTGTGTCTTGGTCTAGACGGCTCAGTTCATGAACACAATCAACAGCTCTTTGAGTCAACCCTACAGCCACAATGGGAGGCTTTCCGGGGATGTCCAAGTACAACAGCAACTCAGTGTCGCGTGTCTGCCAGTTGCCTTGAGCATAGCGCACCTGCACGAAGTCGTTCTCACCAACGTAGTCAAGGCATTCGTCATGGATTGAGGACATGCGATTCATCTCCTAATAGCTACCTTGTCATGTACCTACCGATGGGCCTTCACCGTATAGCTACCATATCATGTACGTACTTGTGGGCCTTCACCGAGCGACGTCTTCAATCTCCCCTCCCCCCACTGCCACCCGCCCCTTACCCCACCGCCCCTGACCACGTACCCTGTTCCCGTGAGCCACGCGCTGGACATCCAAGCGCCCCGCCGAGCCACGGCAACAGTCATGGGCACTGGCTCCATTTGGCCCCATCGCGGCGTCGTTCACCCCCGATTCGGCCCCGAACCGGCCCCGCTATGGCCCCACCGTTACCAACGGTTCCCGAGTGAATGGTGCCAAATGGTGCCAAACGGGGCCACATTTCGTGCCCCATCATCCTGTCCATCCCTGTTCGTTCCTGTCCGGGGGAGCGGGCTATAATCGACAGGCATACCCGCCCGGAATCGGGGGGCGCTTACTCCGGAGGAGTCCACATGGCAACGAACCCGCTCAAGCGACACTCAGCAGAGATGACCGACGGCCCGTCCCGCGCTCCGGCGCGCGCGATGCTCAAGGCCATCGGCTTCACCGACGACGACCTCGCCAAGCCCCTCATCGGCGTCGCCACCACCTGGATCGAGACGATGCCCTGCAACTACAACCAGCGCGAGCTGGCGCAGTACGTGAAGGAGGGCATCCGGGAGGCGGGCGGCACGCCCATGGAGTTCAACACCATCTCCGTCTCGGACGGCGTCGCGATGGGCACCGAGGGCATGCGCGGCTCGCTCGTCAGCCGCGAGGTCATCGCCGACTCCATCGAGACGGTCGCACGCGGCCACTCGTTCGACGGCCTCGTCGTGCTCGTCGGCTGCGACAAGACGCTCCCGGCGGGCGCGATGGCGCTCGCGCGGCTCAACCTGCCCGGCCTCGCCTTCTACAACGGCTCCATCCTGCCCGGCAAGCTGGACGGCAAGGACATCACCATCCTGGACGTGTTCGAGGCCGTCGGCGCGCACGGCGCGGGACGCATCGACGACGCGCGGCTGAAGGCCGTCGAGGACCACGCCTGCCCCGGCGCGGGTGCCTGCGGCGGGCAGTTCACCGCCAACACGATGGCGATGGCGCTGGAGTTCCTCGGCATCAGCCCCGCGGGCGCGAACGCCGTCCCCGCCGTCTTCGACGCGAAGGCCGAGGCCGCGCGGAACGCGGGCAGGCTCGCGATGGAACTGCTCCGCAGCGGCACGACGCCCCGCGACATCATGACGCGCGAGGCGTTCGAGAACGCCATCGCAGGCGTCGCTGCGACCGCAGGCTCGACCAACGCGGTGCTCCACCTGCTCGCGATAGCGCGCGAGGCGGGCGTCGAGCTCTCCATCGACGACTTCGACGAGATCGCGTGGCGCACGCCCGTCGTCGCGAGCATGAAGCCGGGCGGCGCGTACAACGCGGTGGACCTGTACGAGGCGGGCGGCTACGGCCTTGTCTCGAAGGAGCTCGTCGGCGCGGAGCTGGCGCACGCGGGCGCGGCGAACGTGAGCGGCGAGAGTTTCGGCCAGATCGGCGCCGCGTCGGTCGCCGAGCCCGGTCAGCAGGTCGTCGTCTCCGCCAGCGACCCCATCAACCCGAATGGCGGCGTCGCCATCCTGCGCGGCAACCTGGCGCCGGAGGGTTGCGTCGTGAAACTCGCGGGACACGGGCGCAGGCTGCACCGCGGCCCCGCCCGCATCTACGACCGCGAGGAGGACTGCTTCGCCGCCGTTCGCGCCGGCCAGGTGCAGGACAACGACGTGGTCGTCATCCGCTACGAGGGGCCGGTCGGCGGGCCGGGCATGCGCGAGATGCTGGCCGTCACCGCGGCCATCCAGGGCGCGGGCCTCGGCGACACCGTCGCGCTCATCACAGACGGACGCTTCTCCGGCGCGACGCACGGCTTCATGGTCGGCCACATCACGCCGGAGGCCGCGAACGGCGGCCCGCTCGCCTTCCTGCGGGACGGCGACATGGTCGTGCTGGACGTGGAGCGCCGCGTGCTGGAGACCGAGGTGCCGGACGAGGAGATGGCGCGCCGCCGCGAGGGCTGGAGCGCTCCGCCGCCGCGCTACACCACGGGGGTCTTCGCCAAGTACGCGCGCAGCGTCGCCTCCGCCAGCGAGGGCGCCATCACCAGCCCCGGCCTCCAAGGCAGCGTCTGGTAGGCGTGGAAAAGGCGCTGAGCGTCCGGCCCCCTCTCCCCCGCCCCCTTCGTCATTCCCGCGAAGGCGGGAGTCCAGGGGGCGGCACAGCGAGCCGGTCGCGAGGTGCGCGGAGGCTGTCATTCTCTGTAGGGGCATCCCTTGTGGGTGCCCTTTACCCCCGCACTCTGGCGCGCCCACCCAAGAACCAACCAACGATGAAGAGAACCCTATGTGCCGTAACGTCTTGAAGACCCCACTGCTCCTCATCCTCATCGCCCTCGCCGCCTTCGCCCTCGCCGCCTGCGGCAGCGACGATGCCCCCGGTGTCGTCGTCATAGGCCCGGACGAGCCCATCGAGGTCCGCACGCTGCTCTCGGGGACAGGCGCGTCGCGTGCCGCCGTCGAGATGGCTGTCGCCGACTTCGGCTCCGTCCACGGCCACGAGGTGGAACTCGGGCCGTCCGTGGACGCCATGTGCTCACGGGAGGGAGGACACGAGGGCGTGGATGAGATCCTCGACGACCCGAGAGTGCTCGGCATCGTCGGCACGTCGTGCTCGGTGTCGGCGGTGGCCGCGTCCCCCCGCATCAGCGTCGCCGGGCTCGTCATGATCTCTCCCTCCAACACCTCGCCCGTGCTCACCTCCGACCTGCGCGGCAACGTGGGGCAGAGCTACCACGAGGGCTATTTCAGAGTTGCCAATAACGACCTCTACCAGGGGGAGGCGGTCGCCGGTTTCGCCTACGACGAGCTCGGCCTGCGCCGCATGGTCGCGCTGCACGACGGCGACCCGTACACGAGCGCCCTCGCGAGAGCGTTCAGGGAGGCGTTCCGCGCCCGCGGCGGCAGGGTTCCCACCATAGGCGTCATCGAGAAGGGACAGACGGACATGGGGGAGGTGCTGCGGGAGTTCGCGATAGCGGAGCCGGACGGCATCTTCTTCCCGGTCTTCGAGGAGGAGGCCGAACACTTCATCCGGCAGGCGCGGGAGTCCAACCGGCTGGAGGGCCTGACGTTCATATCGGCGGACGGAGCGTTCTCATCGGAGTTCCTTGCCCTGCCGGAGACGGAGGGACTCTACTTCGCGGGGTTCCCGTCCCACGTCTGGAGCAACCGCAACGCCGCGACCGGCAGGACCACCGGCGAGGCGCTCGCGGCGTTCGAGGCTGCGCACGGCGAACTGGCGCACGCGTCGCCTTACTGGGCCCACGCCTACGACGCCGCTACGCTGCTGCTCGCCGCCATCGAGCGCGCCGCGGCCCCCGACGACGGCAGCTTCTTCGGCCGGCTCATCGGCATCGACGCGAGGGGAACGCTGCGTGTCGATCGCGCCGCGTTACGGGAGGCCGTGCTCAAGGTCTCCCGTAACGAAGGCCAGGGATTCGCCGGCCTCACCGGCACGCTCTCCTGCGACGACTTCGGCGACTGCGGCCCCGGCGTCCAAGTCATCTACCACCACACCGACGCCTCCGTCACCGACCCGGGTGAACTGCCCGTCGTCTACCGGTTCGAGCCGTGACTGCGGGGAGTGGACGTCCGGCCCCCTCTCCCTTGAGGGGAGAGGGTTGGGGTGAGGGTGAACCGTGGCGTGGGGCGGAGGAGGCTGTTATGCCGAGCGTAGCCGAGGCCTTACTTGTCATTCCGAGCGGAGTGCAGCGGAGCCGAGGAATCTCTCGGGTGGCGCATCGTTGTCATTCCAGCGTTCTCCCCGAGAGATGTTTCGACTTCGCCTCCGGCTCCGCTCAACATGACAGCCCGCGAAACACTGTCGAACCACGAGGCGGAGGCTAGCCTATGGCAGCGCAGGCGGTCCTCATCGCAGTCCTCATCGTCGTCGCGGCTGCGGCTGCCATCCCTTTCGTCTGGCTGGAGCGCACCCGCACCCGCCGCAGGCGGGATGCCAACGTCCTCGTCCTCGGCGGCGCGGTGCTCGGCGGCGGGCAAGGGGTCATCGCATGCGGGGTCTTCTCCGCCAACGCCGGCGACATCCAGGCGTGGGCGCTCGCGCTCCCGCCGCTCAGCATCGCGGCTGCGCTGCTCGCGCTCCGGGCCGCGTTCCGCCTCGCAGGCTGGACGCGCCGCTCGCTGCTGGTCGCGGCGGCTGTGCTGTCGCTCGGCGGCTCGCTCTCGGTGCTGCTGTTCCCGGTGTCGGGCGCCGCGTCGTTCGTCGCGGCGCTCTGCTACCTCGCGGGACTCGCCGACAACCCCCGCGACCTGCTGCGCAGGCTCGACCCGCGGGATTAACGTTCGCTGCGTGACGCGCACGTCCGTGGCGTATACAGTCGGTCCGTTGGGGAGGCCTGCCTCAAGGAGACGGTGATGACGACCGGTACGGAACAGCACCATGAGCACGACTGGCAGTCCCAGGAGTACGTCGACTACTGGATAGGGCGGGATGTCACCCGCGACGACGAGAGGCGGGAGCACCTCCTGCGGATGGCCGCCTTGCTGCCGTACGAACCCGACGCGGAGATCCGCGTGCTCGACGTCGGCGCGGGCTATGGGGCCGTCAGCCAGGCGGTGCTGGAGACGTTCCCCAACGCGCACGTCGTCCTGCACGACTTCTCGGGGCCCATGCTGGAGCACGCGCGGCAGCGCCTCGAACGCTACGGGGACCGCACCTCCCAGGTGATGGCCGACCTCACCGACCCGGCGTGGACGCAGACGGTCGGTGAACCGGTGGACGGCGTGGTCTCCGGCATCGCCATCCACAACCTGCGCGAGCCCGAGCTCATCGCCCGGGTCTACGCCGACATCTTCACGGTCGTGAAGCCGGGAGGCGCCTTCCTCAACTGGGAGCTCATACAGCAAGGGGACACGTCGAGAGCGGCGAACGCGCGAGCCACGCTCGTGATGGAGCGACGGCGCCGGTTCAAAGAGACGGGCGTCCAGCCCTCGCTCGAAGAGTTGGCCGCCGAGCGGGAGGTACGTCGACCCTCGTGGGGCGTCGGCCGGAGAATGCGGAGGACGCGCCCCACGCTCATGGACCATCTCGGCTGGCTGCGCGCCGCCGGGTTCGACGAGGCTGAGTGCTTCTGGCGCGATGGCAGCAATGCCCTGATCGGCGGCTACCGTTGGAGTCCTGATGATTAGAGCGGGAGCGCCTGTGACGAGCAACGAGCAGAGATATGGAGGCTTGTCCGGCGAGGCCGTGGCCAGAGCGACCGGCAGGGACTGGGACGCCTGGCTGGAGCTCCTCGACAGGCTGGGTGCGCAGGAGATGGACCACAAGGGGATCGTGGCCCTCATCGCCGGGCAGGGCGAGCTGTCCAGCGGCTGGTGGCAGCAGTCGGTCGCGGTGGGATACGAGCAGGCGCGAGGCCTGCGAGTCGTGGGCCAGACGTCCGCGGGCGGCTTCCAGATTGGCGTCCAGATGACCCTGCCGGTACCGGCAGGAGAGGCATGGGACCTGCTGACGGAAGGGCCGGGCCTGGACACCTGGCTGGGGACGGCCGACGGTATCGAGTTCCGCAAGGGTGAGCGCTACCGAACGTCCGAGGGCGTCTCTGGGGAGGTGCGCTCCATCGTCCCCGGAGAGCGTGTCAGGCTGACGTGGAGCAGCCCGGACCTCGCGCATCCGTCCACCCTGCAGATCACCGTCCTGCCGTCGGGAAAGAAGGCCTCGGTCCGGTTCCATCAGGAACGATTGTCCAGCCTCGAGGAGCGGGAACGGATGCGGACACACTGGCGGGATGTGCTGCAAGAGCTGTCACAGTTGGTGATCAGCCGGGGCCGCGGATGAACCTCGAAGAGCTGTTCCCCGAGGGCCTGTACGTCGTCCACGCGCTCGACCTGCTGGGGCCGGTGGGCGTGTACGTGCTCGGCATGAGCGCGTATGCCATCTTCATCTTCAGGTTCTACCGTTTCCTCGCCGCCAGGGACATGTTCGCGCTGGACTTCTCCCGGTACGAGCAGTCGCGCCGCCGGTTCGTGCGGCGCGTCCTCGGCGTGGTCATGTACGTGGCCAAGTACCTCGTCGTCTTCCCGCTGTTCGCGTTCTTCTGGTTCGCCGTGCTCACGCTCATCCTGGCGTTCCTGGCGAAGGACCGTGCGTTCGCGGACACCCTGCTGATCGCGCTGGCGACCGTGAGCGCGATCCGCGTGACGGCGTACTACGACGAAGACCTCTCGCGCGACCTCGCGAAGATACTGCCGTTCGCGGTGCTGGCCATCTTCCTCATCGACGCATCGTTCTTCGAGATAGGCGAGTCGCTGTCGATCCTGGAGCGGGCCAACGACAGCCGGGAGACCATCCTCTACTACCTGCTCTTCCTGGTGCTGCTGGAGTTCGCGCTCCGGTTCGTGCGCGCGGTGCTCAGGGGCATCTTCCGCCGGAAGAAGCGCACGCCTACGACGCCCGAGGCCCCTCGTGCAGAGCCGGCTCCCGAGCCTCCGCAGGATGAGGCCCCGCCGTCCGCGGCGGAAGGCGATGGCGCGAACGCCGCCGGAGACCCGGTTGCCGGAACGCAGGCCGGGGAGCGCCCGCCGGCGGGAGGCGGGCGCCCCGCGGGCGGGGGGGAAGGGGGGGGGCGCGACCGCCGCGGGAGCCCGGGTTGCGGAACCGCGGGCGGGGGAGCCCCCGCCGGCGTGAGGCGCACGCTCGCCGAGGCTGGCCTATACTTCCGGCAGGCATGAAGCGATGAGCGGCATACGAGTACTCCGGCTGAAGTTCCAGTACCCCAAGACCGAGGCTCCCGCGGTCGATATAGCGGACCTCGAGGTCGGCGCGGGCGAGTTCGTCGCGATCATGGGGGAGTCGGGGTCGGGGAAGACCACGCTGCTGCGCCTCATCGCAGGCCTCGAGCGGCCTGAACAGGGCGACATCTACATCGGCGGCGAGTACATGAACGACATCCCGGTGGGGCGCAGGCCGGTGCAGCTCATCTTCCAGAGCCTCGCCCTCTGGCCGCACCTCCCGGGCCCCCCCCCGTCGCCCGCCCCTGCGGGTCAGGGGGGAGCGCGGCTCCTCCACCCTCAGCCTGCCGCTGAAGGCCCGCCGCTGGGGCGACGAGCAGATCCGTTCGCGAGTGAACAACGTGGCGCGCCGTGTCGGGCTCAGGGAGGACCTCTTCCCGCGCAAGCCCGACGCGCTGTCGGGCGGCGAGCGCCAGCGCGTCGCGCTCGCACGGGCGATGGTCACGGAGGCCACGTCGTTCCTGATGGACGAGCCCCTGAGCAACCTGGACCCCATCAGCAGGCCCAAGATGCGCACGGAGATTCGGCGCGTTCACGACGAGAGTAACGCGACGACGTTGTACGTGACGCACAACGTCACCGACGCGCGTGTCATGGCGGACCGCATCGCCATCATCCGGGACGGCCGCCTCCTGCGCACCGGGACGTACGTGGAGCTCAGCGAGTCGCCGGGTGACGAGTACACGCGCCTCCTGCTGTCGTCGTCCTAGGCTCGCCCGTGCTACTGCCCCCGGGCGCTCATGACCAGCATCTCCAGTATCTCGTGGGCGGAGATGGAGCCCATGAACTCGCCGGTCTCGGAGTCGACGACGGGGAGGACGGAGAGGGAGTGCTCGGTCATGCGTTGCAGCGCGTCCTCGAGGTGTTCTTCGGAGTAGGCGGTCGGCGTCTGCTGCCGCAGCATCTGGGTGAGCGGCGTGTGGTCCCACTCGGCGTGGGGCAGGTAACGCAGCATGCTCAGGGAAACGATGCCGACCAGCGCCCCGTGTTCCACGATCACGTAGTCGTGCTGGTCCTGCAACAGCCAGTCTTCCGCGAACGTCTTGACCGTCTGCGAGCCCTCCGGGTGGGGGCGGTAGGGGTCCAGCAGGTCGCGCACCCTGACCTCGTCCAGCACGAAGCGCTCGAACGACGGCGGGATCCTATCGAACGAGAGCTCGCGTGTCGGTTGGGCCATCCGCCGCAGCGCGTAGCCGATACCCATGGGCGTGAGCATGATGTAGGCCAGCATCACCACCACCAGCAGGGAGAAGATGTCCTTGCCGATGGCGCCGCTCTGCAGCATGACCAGGAGGAGCGCGATCTCCGCGACGCCCTTCGCCGTGAGGCCCACCGCCGTGGCGAAGGGCGCGTCGACCCGCGTGACGTAGGCGCTGAGGAAGGATGCTCCGACCTTGCCCACGAGAGGGACGAGGGCCAGCGCCAGGATCGTCTCCAGGGGCAGCCTGGTGAAGTCCAGGCTGAAATACAGGCCTGCGGAAGCGAAGAACAGCGGCACGAAGAAGCCCTCGGCGGCTCCGCGCATGCCCGGCATGATGTCGCGCCGCATCTGGTACGGCAGGAAGGAGAGGGCGGCGCCGAAGAGGAGCGCGCCCAGGGAGCCGTGCAGCCCCACCAGTTCGGCGGCTACGACGACGAGGAAGAGGCCGCCGAGGAGCATCCCGAAGGCGAACTGCGGCACGCGCAGGATGCGGTGCAGCAGACTGAGGGCCCGCGGCAGCAGCTTGTTGGCCACGAACCACGTGACGATGCCGAAGCCGATGATCTCGGCGATGATGATCGCCACGCCCATCGCGTCGAGCCCTCCGTGCTCGTCCGCCGAGAAGTGCTCGCTGATGGCGAATCCCACGATGAAGAGGGCGATCAGTTCGACGATGATGACGGCGGTGAATATCTGCACGCCGATGGGCTCGCGCAGCCGTCCCTCGTCGATGAGCGCCTTTGCGACGACGCCGAGGCTGGAGAGGGAGAGCACGCCCGCGAGCCCGAGGGCTTCCGTGAAGCTGAGGCCGAGCCCGAGGTCGATGACGTAGTCGGTCGTGACCGCGAGGGAGACGAGCATCGATAAAGCCACGGCGAGCAGAGCGGTGAAGAATATCCGGCCTCGGACGGCGGCGAGGAAGCCGGAGATGTCCAGTTCCTCCAACCCGATGAGGAAGAAGAACATGAATATACCGATGCTGAGGATGAGGTCGACGCTCTCTCCGGCGTGGGCGATGCCGGTGACGGGGCCGAGCAGCACTCCGGCGACGGCATAGGCGAAGATGGCGTTCAGCCCGATGCGCTTGAAGACGCCCTCGAGGAGCTTGGCGGCGACGATGAGCGTGCCAACGGTAAAGAGGGCTTCGTGAATCTCCACTCCGTTGCCTCCCGTATCCCCTGCGGTCAACGAGTCCGGTCGAATGTGAGTGCGCCGTCGAGACCGGTCCTCTCTCGCTCGGGGGGGCGCGTCGACACTAGCACTGGCAGGCAGGGCGGGCAAGGTGGACAGCGACCTGTTGAGAAAGTACCTTCACCGCCAAACGACCAGTGGGAAGGCGGGGGTGACCATCACGGTTGATTGGCATTCGCTCGGCACGCAGGGCGGACACGTCGAGATAGTCGAGCACAGCCCCGAATGGCCCCTGGCGTTCGAGCGCGAGTCGGCGGCCATCAGGGAGGCCTGCGGGCCGTGGGTCGTCGAGGTGCACCACATCGGCAGCACCTCCGTGCCGGGACTGGCGGCGAAGCCCGTCCTGGACATGATGCCGGTCGCCGCAGGCCCGTCCGAAGCCGGCGAGACCGTTCCCCGCATGGCGGCGCTCGGGTACCAGTGTCTCGGCGAGTACGGCATCCCCGGACGCCTCTACTTCGAGAAGGACGTCGATGGCCGCGACGTCGCGCACGTCCACATGTTCCCGTTGGGCCACCCCGGCATCCGGACGCACCTGGCCTTCCGCGACTACCTCCGCGCCCACCCCGGCGCCGCCCGCGACTACGAGCGGCTGAAGCGGCAGCTCGCCGTGAAGCACCGAGCCGACCGCGAGGCCTACACCGACGCCAAGGCCACCTTCATCGAGGGCGTCATCGCCGCCGCGATGTGTTAGCTCATCCCCCGCACCGGAAGGTTTCGGGGGGAATTGCTGCTCATTTCTGCTCACCACGCCGAATTCACTCCTGAATCTGGGGCCTGGGGTGAGCAGTCCGGCTGCTCATTTCTGCTCACGCCGCCCGCCGCCTGCTGAGGGCCGTGGAACGGGCTGCTACCAGCGTAGGCGGCGGGCGGTTGGGGACGCAATGGGCGGATGTCACTGGGGTGACGGAGGAGGTGAGTCGCCCTGACGCGTGAACGGCGGAGGAGTGTGGAATGGCCTAAGGGGTCGCCGCAGCCACTTACTCTGGCTGGCCATCCTCAATCACAACAAGTCCTCCGCTAGTCCTGCCCTTGGAGAACGGTTCCTCGTGCGGAACATCGTCATCCCAGTATCCATACCGGCGTGCCAATAGTCGTTCGATACCAGCTATATCTGGAGTTTGCTGCTTGCACTCAAGTCCCCAGAGTTTCACGAGAGATAGCATGGCACCTCGCCGGTGGAAGTTCATCGCATCGGGTGTGAATAGGCCAATAGGAACAGGTACAGCAGTCGGACTCTCTGGTTCGAAGGCTGCCCGCATTATCTCCTCCCGAGTTTCCTCTGATAGAAGGTGAAGATTGCTCCCTAGGAGCCGGTAGTTCCTGACAATGTTGAATGCAGCAGTCATGATATGCCAGTCACGCCAACCTTCCTTACGAAGTGCTTCTGTAAAGGATAGAAACTCCTCAGAGGATGCAAGCCTTACGAGAGTGATGCGTAGGTTTTTGGCGAGATTCTGGTAGCGCGTCTCAAGCAGTTCGCTGGCCTTATCTGGCGAATACGTCGGGCCTGGTCCGTCCTGCCAACGAAGTTCAGCACATGTCGCAAAAGACCCGTTACGGCACTCCCATGGGGTGTTGTATAAGCCCCTCTGGATCGCTGACTCTGCGTCTACTGTAAAAGCGGCGGCAAGTTCGTCATAAGGTCGACCTGGGAAGAGCTTGTGACCCAATCCCCTTTCAAAGGTTCCATCCAGACTCGCTGAAAAATCCGCTTCCGGAAGAAGTGAAGCTTCACGGAGAATCATCGCGAGCATGGTCGTTAGTTCAATGTCGGTCCCTTTCCAGCTGGCGTTAGGTGAAGCCTCGGAGGGTGCAAGCCGCACAACCCACTCGCGGTCGTCATTACTTGGAAGCGATTCAATGGGCTTCGAGTACGACACCCAAGCATGCTGTCTATTCTCGATACGCACGTTGATACGCGTTTCGACTAGGCACAGGTCATTTTTGGCAAGGGCTGCAAGCATGACTTGAGCGGCGGCTGCGAAACGTTCGGCTATGCGGACGGATTCAATGTCATTTGTCGTGGCCAGTGTCCAATCAGTGCCCAAAGCGGAAAAACGAATATACCGAATCTTCCCGAGATCGGCAAATGGCCGAGCTGCAAGCTCGGAACTGCTGAAAGACTCCCAGAAGCTAGGATCCTTTGCACTGAACGCATTAGTTATGTCTTCGATGATTGTTCGTACGCCAAGACGCTCCGTAATTGAATCAATGGAGGAAGCTAATTCAGGAGCTACGGTTCTAGCACATGCACTAACACAGGCGAGGTTAGTGAAGGCGTCCTTAATATCCTCGTGTTTCTCCCAATCAATGCCATCTTCGATAATCTCATCTTGTGCAAGCAAACCGAGCGCGTATAGCTCTACTGCACTGCACCAAGCACCTGCCGCGAGATCGGCAGTGGCTGCCATTAGCAGACCGGCGGGAATCAAGTCTGCATGTTCCTCATCTCCCCTCGATGAAGCGATGTGTGCAACCGCAAGGGCGTAGGACTTGGATGCCTGGGGTAACCGCAATTCAAGGTAGAGCCTTGCAATGATTATCATCGCGAGTAGCGATCCCCGGACCGTGTCTCCAGACCACCAGTCGATTTTTGCTCGGTGGAACTCTTCCAAGGCATCAAGGCGACGTCCGGCGTTAAGTAACATCAGTGCTCGGTCGCGTGCACGAGCCGCGAGAGCACTCTTCCCTGAACGCTGACCGATTGCCTCGTCGACTTGGTCCAGCAGACCTCGCCATTCAGCATGGCTGCTCCAGAGGGAGAGAAGCTGAGGAAGATGAAGAAGATCGGCCAAGCTCTGAATAGGAAACAGCGGTGTTTCCTCTAAGTTCCCCATCAACTCCGTCCATGCCGAGAGTGTGAGTGACACGTCGGTGAGCATGTCTGGTAATGGTACATCAGCCCAGTTAGACGGCTCACTACTGAGTTCTTCATTTTTCACCACTTGCGCTTCGTGACTCAAACGCTGCATGATGGCTTTCGTCAGCTTAGGATGCAAACCTAGATACCCGAGCGTAAAGAGGAGACTTGCTCGGCGATTTGGAGTCGCATAGGTAACGATGCCCTGTATCCGACTCGTCAAACAATCGTTCCAATGGCCGATTTCAGTTGGCATGAGCGAAGAGAGTCCTGATTGGACAGCAGTATTCGCATACATGAGGAGAGTGCTTGCGTCTAGTAGGCGGGCAGGTTCACTCTCACTCAATGATTCATCGAGATATACACGCGCGACATCATCAATTGGCCGAAAGGCGCCTGTACCACGCAAGGTGGCCACCACCAGCTCGTATCGCGCGCGTTGTTGAACATGAGAAGGCAATTCCGGGTTGGCCAAGAGTTGCCGTACTAAGCCAAGCCAGAACGGAAGGTCGGCACGAGCCTCTTCCTGATAGAAGGTTGCCTCTCGAAGCCCAGCCTTCACGTCAATGAAATCGCCGAGCGTGGGATTGGGAGAACCCTTATCTTGCCACTTGCTTCTCAATGCGAGGTACTCGGCTGAGAGGTTGTCATCGGTAACAGTTGCTTCTGGTTGAATCTTGGCTGGGATGGAAAGAAATTGCTCTGCAATCCAGAATCCTTCAGGCTGAGCGAGGAGATTGGCTATGGACTCAGCATCATGGAATTCGAGATGTACTCCGTGCGACGCTTGAGTTTCGGCCTCCAGTTGGTGTCGGGTTCCAACTGGGACCGACTCTAGTGTGAACGCACGAATCTCCTGAACTGGGTGTCCGAAGGCGCAAACCTTTTCGATGTCCTGCCTTAGCTTGGCGGGCAGACCGTCGGTTTGGGTGGTGCAAATGAACGCAATCGTTCCTTGACTGACCAAGCCTAGGAACGCCCCGTGCGAACCTAGTTCTTCAACCAAGTAAGTGCGGAATGTCTCAAAGTCGCGACCTTGATCGCCTCCCGCGGACACTGGGCCAGTGGCGGGCAAGACGTTCGAACAGATGAACTGCTGCGTCAGGTATCGGCAGATGTGCTCGAAATCGTGGTGGGCATTGCGAACGGGCAACTGGGAGAGGGCAAAGCGAACCTGGGCTTCGATTTCTGAAGGGCTAGCCATTCAATCTCCACACGCTGAAGGATTCACGACCCCTCATCGCTAACAGCATTTTACCTCTACGTGAACCGAACGCTCACCCCACCGAGCGTCGCGAACTCCGCGCGGACGGTGTCGCCTGCGCGGACGTCCATGGCCGTCGTGATGGTGCCGGTCATCACGAACTCGCCTGCGCGCAGGCCCTGGCCGAACTCCGCCAGCTTGTTCGCGCACCACGCGACAGAGCGCGCCGGGTTGCCCAGCACGGCCGACGCCTGTGCCCGCTCGAACTCCTCGCCGTTGCGGTAGAGAACGACCTCCTCCGTCGAGAGGTTGAACGCGCCGGGGGACAGCCTCGTGCTCCCGACCACGACCCGCGCGGCCACGCCGTTGTCCGCGATGATGTCCTGCTCCTTGATGCGCCAGCCTTCGATGCGGCAGTCCACGATCTCCAGCGCCGGGAAGACGTAGTCCGTCGCGGCCACGACGTCCTGCATCGTCAGGCCCGGCCCGCGCAGCGGCGACTTCAAGCGGAACGCCAGCTCCGGCTCCGCCTTCGGGTGGATGAGCTCCGACGACTTGATACGCCCGTTGTCCCGCACCGTCGTGTCGTCGAATATCGTGCCGTAGATAGGCGTGTCGATGCCGAAGACGGCCTGCATCGCCTTGTTCGTGAGTCCGACCTTCCGCCCGACGATGCGGTACCCGTGCTCCAGCTCGTGCACGACGATGTCGGCGGCGACGGCGTACGCGTCCTCGGACGTGATCTCCGGCGCCTGCTCCGTGAGCGGCGGGATGGGCGTCGCGTTGTGCTCGGCCTCGCTCAGCGCGTGGGCGAGTGCGTGCAACTGGTCGTGCGATACGGGCATGGGGACCTCCGTCTGGGCTGGGGCTGCGCCTGCGCCAAGATTACCAGCGGCGGTAAGATGTCCGCCATGACTGAGAACGAGCCTCGCGTCGCGGCGGTGCTGCTCGCGGCGGGCGAGTCGACGCGGATGCACGAGATGAAGGCGCTGCTGCCCTGGCTGGGCGGCAGGACGCTGCTGGCGCACCAGGCGAACGCGCTCGCGGCGGCGGGCTACGAGCCCATCGTCGTGGTGCTCGGACATCTCTCAGAGCGGTTGCGGCAGGAGCTCACCGGCCCGGAGCCGATGCAGATCGTCGAGAACCCGCGCTACCGCGAGGGACGCACGACGTCCATCACCGCCGGGCTGGCCGTCGTGCCGGACGACGTCGATGGCGTGCTCATCGTCTCGGTCGACCAGCCGCGCTCCGGCGCGCTGCTGTCGCGGCTGCGCGATGCGTGGCTCGTGTCGCGGCCCGCCATCGCGGTGCCGTCGCTCGACGGCAACGCCGGGCATCCGCCGCTGTTCGACACCGCGCTGCTGCCGGAGCTGCGCGCCATCACGGAGGAAGGGCAGGGGCTGCGGGAGGTCGTCTCGCGCTATCGCAGCGAGCGTATGCTCGTGCCGGTCGACGACCCGCTCACGCTCACGAACCTCAACACGCGCGAGCAGTACGAGGCCGCGCTGCGGCTCGCGCAGGCGTAGGGTGGGTGCGCAACGCGGCGCGTGTTGCCATAATGGGGTGACGTTAACCATCCGCCGCGGAGAGGAAGGGGGTGAACGCGATGATCAACGGAGTGAAGGCCAAGTACTCCAAGGGCGCCATCGTACCCTTGGAGCCGCTCGACATCGAAGAAGGCGCGGACCTGTCCATCAGTATCGAGGTGGAGTCCGGCAGCAGCGACCCGGCTCCCGCTACCGGCGGGGACCCCAAGCACACGCTTGAGGACCTCTACATCGAAGACTACTTCGAGAAAGCGCGCCGGTGATCATCCCGGACATCAACCTCGTCTTGTACGCGCATGACACAGGCAACCCGAGGCATGCCCCGGCGCGTCAATGGTGGGACGGATTGATGACCGGCACTGAGACCGTAGGCATACCGCTTGCCGTAGCTGTCGGGTTCGTCAGACTGGTGACCAGCCCCGTCGTAGTGTCGCCGCCGATGCAGGGCACGGAAGCGATCGCTGTTGTGCGCGGCTGGTTCGAGCGTCCGCATTTCGTTCAACTCGATTCCGGCCCCGACCATTTCACCCACATGGCGCAGTGTCTTGAGACTGCGGGCAGAGCGGGCAAACCGGTGACGGATGCCCACCTCGCCGCCCTTGCCCTGGACCACGACGCGGAGATCCATTCGGACGACCGGGACTTTCGCCTATTCCCGGATGTTCGCTGGCGCAACCCTCTATGAATCAGCGGTTCGCCGCCGCGATCACCAGCAGCGCCGATCCCCCGAACGACACCAGCACGCCGAGCACAACCCCCAGCGTGATGTGCTCCAGCCGGCGGTTGACCAGGTACGAGAGGATAAGCGTGAAGACGCCGATCATGCGCATGAGCGGGTTCACGATGCTCACGTCGGCGATGGAGAGCGCGAAGAAGCGCAGCAGTTGTGCCATGAAGACGCTGAACCCCGCGCCGCCGAAGAGCCGCATATAGCGGACGTTGATGGTGCCGATGAGGTGCCGCTGCGCGGGCAGGGCGAGCGTCGCCATGAGCACCGCTGATGCGCCGACGTACGCGATAAACGTGCCGACGGCTGCGACGCCCGAGGCGTCCTCCAGCGCGGCCCGGATGAGGATGGGGCTGCTGCCGTACCCCACCGACGCGAGCAGCGAGAAGGTGTAGCCCTCCACCATGCGCATCTCGACGGCAGGCTTGGCGCTCGTGGTGGCGGCGCCGGACGAGGCTGCGTTCCCTGTCGCAGGCTCCGCGGCAGGGGCGGGGCGTTTCCCGCGGTCGATCATCAGCGCCGGGCTGCCGAGGATGAGCGCGATGCCCACGAACATGAGGATGGTTGGGCGCTCGCCGAGGAGCACCATCGCCATGAGGACGCTGTACGGCACCGCGATGGCCTGGATGGTGGCGGCGCGCGGAGCGCCGATGGCGGCGATGCCGCGATAGTTGCAGTAGCGCCCGATGCCGAAGTGGACGATGCCCGCCGCGGCGAGCAGCAGGTAACCGTCCAGCGATATCTGATCGAAGTTGAAGAGCTGCCCGGTGATGACGACCGCAGCGAGCCCGAACGGGACGCCGAGCAGCACGGTGATGAACGCGCCCTGCGCCGCAGTCGCACCCGCGTCGGCGAAGCCCCGGCGCACGAGGATGAAGTTGACGCTGAACGAGAACGCGGAGACGAGCGCGAGGAGCGCGCCGAATATCATGCCGTCACCTTACCGGCTCGCCGCCGCGACCACCAGCAGCGCCGACCCCACGAACGATACCAGCACGCCGAGCACGACCCCGAGCGTGATGTGCTCCAGCCGCCGGTTGACCAGGTACGAGAGGATGAGCGTGAACACGCCCACGGTCCGCATGAGCGGGTCGACGACGGTGACGTCGGCGAGAGCGAGCGAGAAGAAGCGCAGCAGTTGCGCCATGAACACGCTCAGCCCGGCGCTGCCGAACAATCGCATGTAGCGGAAGTTGATGGCCCCCATCAGGTGCCGCTGCGCGGGCAACGCGAGCGACGCCATGAGCACAGCCGACGCCCCGAAGTACGCCACGAAGGTGCCGATGGCGGCCACGCCAGTCGCGTCCTCCAGCGCAGCGCGGATGAGGATCGGGCTCGTGCCGTACCCCACCGACGCCAGCAGGGAGAAGACGACGCCTTCCACCATGCGTATCTCCACGGCAGGGGCGGCGCTCGCGGGCCTTGTCCCCTCTCCCCCCCGGAGGACGTTACCCCTGCTCCCCTCCCCCCCTGGGAGAGGGTGCGCGTGCCCTTGCACGCGTGGGTGAGGGCCGGACGCGCCCCGCTTCCGCCGGTCGATCATCAGGAACGGGCTGGCGAGGATGAGCGCGATGGCGAGGTACATGGGGATGGTCGGCCGCTCGCCGAGCAGCACGATCGCCATGACGATGCTGTAGGGCACGGCGACGGCCTGGATGGTCACGGTGCGCGACGCCCCTATGGCCGCGATGCTCCGGTAGTTGCAGTAGCGCCCGATGCAGAAGTGGACGATGCCCGCCCCGGCGAGCAGCAGGTAACTGTTCAGCGGGAGCTGGTCGAAGTTGAATATCTGGCCCGTGACGACGACCGCCACGAACCCGAACGGCACGCCGAGCAGCACGGTGATGAACGCGCCCTGCGCCGCAGTCGCGCCCGCGTCGGCCAGGCCTCGTCGTATGAGGATGGAGTTGACGCTGAACGAGAATGCCGAACCGAGCGCGAGAAGCGCGCCGAATATCATGCCGCTCTCACCTCGTGGCCGCCGAGTAGACCAGCAGCGCGGAACCCGCGAACGAGACCAGCACGCCGATGACGACGCGCAGCGTGATCGTTTCCAGCGAGCGGTTGAACATCCACGTGAGGATGACCGTGAAGACGTTCGCCATGCGCTGCAGCGGGTTCACGACGCTGACGTCGGCCAGCGACAGCGCGAAGAAGCGCAGCAGTTGCGCCAGGAACACGAAGAGGCCCGCGCCGCCGAACAGCCGCATGACGCGCAGGTTTATGGCCCCTATGAGCGCCCGCCGCTTGGGCAGCACGAGGGTCACGAGGAGTACCGCCGCCGCGCCGCTGTACGCGACGAACGTGCCTATCGCCGCCGTCCGCGCGGCGTCCATCAGCGCGGCGCGGATGAGGATGGGGCTCGTTCCGTACGCGAGCGCCGCGAGGATGGCGAACGTGTAACCCTCCAGCAGGCGTACCTCCAGAGGGTTCCGCGGCGCGGGCGGGCCTCCCGCGCCGCTCCCTTGCGCAGGGGCGGCTGCGGGCGTTCGCGGCCTGCGCTCGATGATGACCGCGGGGCCGAGCAGCACGAGTGCGATGGCGAACAGCATCGTCAGCGTCACCACCTCGTCGAGCAGGATGACGGCCATCAGGATGCTGTACGGGGTGACGACGCCCTGGATAGGGCCGGAGCGCGCTGCCCCGATCGCCTCGACTGACCGGTAGTTGCAGTACCTGCCGATGCCGAAGTGAACGACGCCCGCGGCGAGCAGCAGCAGGTAGCCCATCGGCGCGATCTCGCCGAAGCGCAGGACCTGGCCGGTCAGCACCACGGCGATGAATCCGAACGGCACGCCAAGCAGCACGGTGATGAACGCGCCCTGCGACGCCGTCCCACCCGCTCCGGCGATTCCCCTCCGGACGAGGATGGCGTTGACGCTGAACGAGAACGACGAGCCGAGCGAGAGCAGCGCGCCGAATATCACCCGACGACTCCCTCGGCCATGAGCGCCGCAGCCTCGGACTCCGGCATGCCGAGGTCAGCGGTCAGCACCTCCAGCGTCTGCTCGCCGAGCTGCGGCGGGACCCGGCTCGGGCCGCTGGGCGTTCGCGACAGCTTGATGGGGTTGCCGGTGAACCGGACGGGCCCCAGCACCGGGTGCTCCATCTCCACGAACATCTCCCGGTGGTTCACCTGCGGGTCCACGGCCACCTCCGCGATGTCCTGCACCGGCCCCGCGGGGACGCCCATCCCGTTCAGTATCTCCACCCACTCGGCGGTCGTCTTCTGCAGCATCGCCTCTTCGATCACCGGGATCAGCTCGTCGTAGTGCTGCGTGCGTGACCAGCCGGTGGTGTAGCGCTCGTCGTCCATCAGCTCAACGTGGTCTATCGCCGCGCAGAAGAGCGGCCACTGGTCGGTGCCGCCTCCCATGATGGCGACCACGACGTGGCCGTCGGCGGTCTGGAACGCCTGGAACGGCGTGGAGCTCGGGTGTCGCGTGCCGATGCGCTGCGGCACCTGGCCGAGCGTGAAGTAGCGCATGAACGCGTTCTCCATGATGGAGACCTGGCAGTCCAGCATCCCGATGTCGATGTACTGCCCCTCGCCGGAGCGCTCGCGCTCCAGCAGCGCGCTCTGGATGGCGACGGTGGCGAAGAGCGCGGCGGTGATGTCGCCGATGCTCGCGCCGGGGCGCACGGGGCCGCGTCCGGGCTCGCCCGTGATGCTCAGCATCCCGCCCATCCCCTGCACGATGACGTCGAGCGCCGCGCGATGGGCGTACGGCCCCGTCTGGCCGAAGCCGGAGACCGAGCACATGACGATGCGCGGATTGCGCGCCCGCACCGCCTCGTAGTCCAGCCCCAACCGTTGCATCGAGCCGGGGCGGAAGTTCTCGATGAGCACGTCGGCGGTCTCGGCGAGCCGCAGCAGCACCTCGCGCCCCTTCGGGTTGGCGAGGTCGATGGCGATGCTCCGTTTCCCCCGGTTGATGCTCATGAAGTACGTGCTGAACGCCTGCTCGTCTGTCTCCACGCCGTCCGGTCTGAGGAACGGCCCGTTGCCGCGCGCCGGGTCGCCCGTCTCCGGCTGCTCGACCTTGATGACGTCCGCGCCGAGGTCGGCCATGAGCATCGTCGAGAACGGCCCGGCGAGGATGCGGGTGAGGTCTATGACGCGTATGCCTTCGAGCGGGCCAGGCATGGGGCAACTCCTTCGTGGGAGAGGTTGGGGGCGCGCCGCGATTCTACCCGACACACAGGGGATGTGTGGGGCGCCGTTCCGACCCGCGTCGGGGCCGTCATTCCCGCGCCCCCGCCATTCCCGCACCCTCCCGTCATTCCCGCGAAAGCGGGAATCTCGCCCCGTGTCGAGGACGCCTCGTCCCTGATCCAGCCGCTCGCCTGCCGCACTGCCCGGCCCCGCAGCAAGTCACGGAACCATTGCCTGAGTTGACCTGAATATCATCCCTATATCATCGGACTACAGAGTATCCTTGGGTGAACGGTCACGCTCGGCTCCAGCATGATGGTTGCAGGCTGTACGTCGGTGCAGTTGGACCGTGGCAAGGCAAGACGAGAGCGGACCACACTGACATCCGAGAGAGGGCTGGTTCTTGTTCATCATGGAGCCGATGCAGGATGAAGCCATGCTGACCGGCGGCACGACGTCCGGAGGGAACATCGAGGAAGCAGACCTTGATACGCCGCGGCCTCCGGCCCCACAGGCGCCGGGCGTCGAGGACGTCCTGAACGCAGGTACTACGGCTGGCCCTGAGAACGCCGCCGCCATTTGCGCCGCGCCGCAATCTCCGCGACGATGCGCAGATGAACGAGGGCCAGGACACCGAGCGGCTGCCGGGGCTCCTCAGCAAGGAAGCGCTGCCGGTGTTCTCGGCGTTCTTCCTGTGGGGCTTCGGGACGGGCGCCCTGTGGATGGCGCGGCCGCTCCTAGCCTTCGAGCTGGGCGGCTCGATCATCCTCGTCGGCTTCGTCTCGGCGTTCAGCGCTGCCCCGAGGATCATCGGCGGGCCGCTGGCCGGGAGCCTCGCCGACCGGCTGGGGCGGCGGCCCGTCGTGGTAGCCGGCTGCGTGCTGCACGGCGGCGCTGCGGCCATGCAGGGGTTCACCGACAGCTACACCGTCTTCCTGATTCTGGAACTGGTCTCCGGCTTCGGCGTGGCCGTCTGGGTGACCGGGTCGGCGGCGCTGCTTGCCGACTTCACCCGGGTGACCAACCGTGGACGCGGTGTCGCGCTGCGGAACATGTCCATGCGGCTGGGCATCCTCGCCGGACCGGCTGCCGCCGGGGTGATCGCCACGGCATTCGACATCGGGGCGGTCATGGTCTTCATCGGCGCGACCAAGATCTTCATCATCGTGATCACGTGGCTGCTGATCCGCGAGACGCGGCACGCCCCGGCTCCTGTTCCGGAGTCGGAAGAGCGCCCGCGACGCCGTCTGCGATTGGACGTGTCGATCTTCAGGACGCGCAACTTCCTGACGCTGACCGTGGTGACGCTCGCAGTGGGCCTCGTCACCGCGGGGCCGGGCGCGTTCCGCACCTACTTCCCGGTGCAGGCCGAGGACGTCGGCCTGAGCGTCGCGGAGATCGGCGCCGCGATCGGCCTGTCCGGCCTGCTCGCGATGCTGATCTCGATGCCGGTAGGCGCGGCGGTGGACTGGTGGGGGCGCAAGCCCGTCCTGCTGCTCGGACTCGCGACGATGGCGGCGTCGATGTTCCTCATCTTCGGCATGGAGGGCCTGCTGATAGCGCTGGTCGTGGCGGGTATATTCGGCATCGGCGAGGTCGTCGGCATGAACACGCTGCAGACCTACGCGATGGACCTCGCGCCCGAGGAGAAGCGGGGCTACTTCCTCGGAACGTGGCAGGGGACCGTGAACGTCGGCCAGTTGGGCGGACCGCTCCTGGTGGGCGCCATCGCCGTTCCGCTGGGCATCCCCGCGGCGTTCGGGATCATCGGGGTCGTGCTGCTCTGCGCGGCGGTGTTCCTGGCCGTTTCGAGGACGACGCCCGCACCTTCCCAGGCAGAGGGCACGCCCGCGCCCTGATGCCCCGCGTCCTGACGCCCCGCGTCCTGACGCCCCGCGTCCTGATGCCCCGTGTCCTGATGCCCCGTGTCCTGATGCCCCGTGTCCTGATGCCCCGTGTCCTGATGCCCCGCTTGCCCGCTTGCCCCGCTCATGGTGAGCCTGTCGAACCATGGATGGGAACGGCCACGCGCGGTTGCCGTTGCCTGCCGGGGGAGGCGATGGCATCTGTGCAGAGTGGTATAGGAGGAACCGAGTGACGAACATCATAGAGGCGCGGGGCGTGGTGAAGACATACCGGGCGGGTGAGATAGAGGTGCACGCCCTGCAGGGGATAGACCTCTCAATAGGCAGGGGGCAGATGGTGGCGGTCATGGGGCCGTCCGGTTCCGGGAAGACCACGCTGCTCAACACGTTCTCCGGCATAGACGACGTGACGAGTGGGGAGGTCGTCATAGACGGGGCGTCCGTGCACGAGATGTCGGACAGGGAGCGCACTCGGTTCCGCGCGATGAGCATGGGGTTCGTGTTCCAGGCCTACAACCTGCTGCCGGTGCTCACCGGCGCGGAGAACGTGGAACTGCCGCTGTTGCTCGCCGGCCACGGCCAAGCGAAAGCCCGCGCCCGCGCCATGGAAGTGCTGGAGATGGTGGAGCTCGCGGACCAGGCGAACAAGCGCCCGGCGGAGATGTCCGGCGGCCAGCAGCAGCGCGTGACGATAGCGCGGGCGCTCGTGAACGACCCCGCCATCGTCTGGGCGGACGAGCCGACCGGCGCCCTGGACAGCGAGACCGGCACGCACATCATGGACCTGCTCTGCCGCCTCAACAAGGAACGCGAGCAGACGTTCGTCCTCGTTACCCACGACTCTGTGGTCGGCTCCCGCGCGGGGCGCATGGTGCGGATGCGGGACGGCCACGTCGAGAGCGACGAGATGCTCTCCGCTGACGGGAAGGCCAACTGACGGTGGAAACGCTCTTCGGCATACCCATCGGCACGATGACCGCGGCCCTCACGGTCGTCTTCCTCGTTGCCGCCGTGGTAACGGCGTATTTCGTGCTGCGCAACCCCGTCGTATTGAAGATGGCGGTACGCAACATCCCGCGGCGGCGAGCGCAGACCGTGCTCATCGTCGCCGGCCTCATGCTGGCGACGCTCCTCTTCTCCGCCTCCTTCGCCACCGGTGATACGCTCGCGCACTCGGTGCGCGTGTTCGTGGTCAAGAGCCTGGGGCATCTCGACGAGACCGTCTTTTCGAACGAACAGGATGCCTCCGGCCGGCCCTCGTTCATTCCGGCGGAGACGGCGGACGCTGTCCGATCGGCGCTCGAGGGCGCCCCCGTGGACGGCGTGATGCCGGCGATCAGCCTGTCGGCGCCTGCGATAGCGCTTGCGTCGGAGCGCAGCGTGCCGAGGCTGCAGGTGCAGGGACTCGACGCCGCGTACGTGGACGGATTCGGCGCTTACCTCGATGCGGACGGCAACGAACTCGACCTCGGCGCACTGGGGCAGAACGAGTTGTACCTGAGCGCCGCAGCCGCAGATGACCTGGGCGCGGAACCGGGCGGCCAGCTTGCCTTGTTCTTCGACGAAACGCCCGTGACGGTGCGCGTCGCGGGCGTGTTCGACGAGGGGGGAAGCACGAGTTCCTCCTTCCCGTTGTCGGTGATGCGCCTGGGCGACATGCAGGCGCTCCTCGGCGAGCAGGGGAACATCAACTACGTCTTCATCTCGAACGAGGGAGGCACGGTGGCGGGTGAACGGCACACGGAGGCCGTGCTCGACGCGTTCGAGGACCTGCGCGAGGAGCGCGGCCTGGACTACGACGACGTCAAGCGGGACGGCATCGAACTGGCCGATAACGCCGGAGACCAGTTCGCGAGCCTCTTCCTGCTGTTCGGTACGTTCTCCATCATCGCGGGCATCCTGCTGATCGCGCTCATCTTCGTGATGCTGGCGGCGGAGCGGAAGCGGGAGCTGGGCATCGCGCGGGCCGTCGGCGCGCAGCGCGGCCACATCGTCCGGCTGTTCACGTTCGAAGGGGCGGTCTACTCGCTTGCGGCGGCGGCGGTCGGCAGCGTGCTTGGCATGGTGGTCGGCCTCGTGATGGTGCGCATCATGGCTGCCGCGTTCAGCACGATAGACGAACTGGCCGGTTTCGAGATCGCGTTCTCGTTCCGGTGGCAGAGCCTGCTGCTGGCGTACACGCTGGGGATGGTGGTGACGTATGTGGTGGTGATCGTCTCGGCGGCGCGGGTGAGCGCGCTGAACATCGTACGCGCCGTGCGCGACATCCCGGACCCCCCCAGACAGGGCCACCGGCTGCGGGAATCGTGGAAAGCCGTGGGCGCCGCCTACCTCGACGGCCTGCGGGCGATACCGCGCCTGCGCCCGTATCGTGTGCTGCGGCGGTTGTTGTTCAGCGGGCCGTGCGCCGTCGTCAGGCTGGCGTGGGCGCTGTTCATGGCAGGCTACCTGATGGTTGCGCTCGGCGTGCTCCTGGCGCTCAACGGCGTCTCGGCTGAGGAGCTGAGCGCGTTCTCCATCGGCCTGTCGCTCGTGGTGGTCGGCGTGCCGCTCGCGCTCAATCACGCCGCGCGTCTGCCGGAGGGCATCGCGTACACCTCTGCCGGTGTGCTGATCGTGCTGCTGTGGCTTCTCCCTATCCGGTGGGAGGATTACGGACTCCCCCGGTTCAACGCGGGGATCGAGATATTCATCCTCTCCGGGGTGACCGTCGTCATCGGCGCGGTATGGGTTGTCGTGTACAACTCGAGGTACCTGGTCAGCCTGGTCACCGCCGTCGCGGGGAGAGGCCGCACACTCTCGCCCATCGTCCGGACCGCGATGGCATACCCGATGGCGAGCCGCTTCCGCACCGGCATGACGCTGGCGATGTTCTCACTCGTCATATTCACGCTTTCGGTCCTCGGTTTCATCGACGCCGCTCTCAACAAGGCATACGAGGACACGCGGCAGTTCTCCGGCGGGTTCGACGTCACTGTCAACGCCAGCTTCACCAACCCCATCGGCGACCTCGGTGCACGCATTGACGGGTCCCCGGCGCTGGATGCAGGAGAGTTCGCGGCCATCGGCGCGACGAGCGGCCTGCCCGTGCGCATCAGGCAGCAGGACACCGGGCAGGAGCTGCAGGACTGGTTCGTTACCGGCGTAGACGCCGCCTACGCTGAGGCGACCACCTACGGGTTCCTCCTGCGCGACGAGCGCTACGCGGATGGCCGCGCCGTCTGGCGTGCGCTGGCTGCGGGGGAGGAGGTCGCGGTGGTCAGCGCCGCGATGGTCCCCGCCGCTACCGACTTCGAACAGGGAGGCCCGGACTTCTCATTCCAACTGGAAGGGTTCCAGCGGGACGGCGACGTGCTGCCCGAGGTGTACGTGGAGGTGTACGACTCCGCCGAGGAGCGGATGGCGCGCCTCCGCGTCATAGGCGTGATGGAAGAGTCCGCGTTCTTCGCGCGCACGGTGACCACCGGGCACGGCACGTTGCAGCGCCTCGCCCCCGTGGACCTGCCGTACCTGGGCTACGACATCGTGCTGAACGACCCGTCGCGCGCGGAGGAGATCGCGGCGACGCTGGAGGAGGAGTTCGTGGAGCACGGCGTGCAGGCGTCCTCGCTCGCGAAGACCGTGCAGGACTTCACCGCACTGAACCGCACCTTCAACCGCCTCGTCCAGGGCTTCATGGGCCTCGGCCTGGTGATCGGCATCGCGGCGCTGGGCGTTATCGCGGCACGCTCTGTCGTGGAACGGCGCGTGCAGATCGGCATCCTGCGCGCCATTGGCTTCCGCAGCGGCATGGTGCAGCTCGCGTTCCTCATCGAGTCCTCGTTCATCGCGTTGCTGGGCATCGTGGTGGGGCTCGGCCTCGGGTTCGGGTTGTCGATCGACATCATCCGCGAGGTCGGGGAGAGCTTCGATAACGTCACCTACGCCATACCGTGGGAAACGGTCATCCTCGTGATCGTGGTTGCCTACGGGGCGTCGCTGCTGACGACCTACCTTCCGGCACGCCAGGCGTCGCGCATCTACCCCGCGGAGGCCCTGCGGTACGACGAATAGGCAACAAGAACGTTCGCCATACAACACACAGGAGGTGACCCACATGCCACGCTTCTTCAGAATGATTTGCTCTCACTGGCCCAGGACTGCGGTCGCGGCTATCGCCCTTTCCGCCCTCGTGGTCGCGGCGGCGTGCTCGCCGGAGCCGACGCCCACGCCCACCCCCACGGCAACCCCGACTCCTACCGCCACTCCGACGCCTGCCCCGACGCCGACGCCCGCCCCGGCAACCGAGGGAGAAGCCATGTCGATGCGGGATTTCGTGCTCGACGATTCGACCACCGGAAAGGACCTCTTCGACCGCCTGTCCGGGCAGGAGAACGGCTGCGTCAAGGACGTTTTGGGGGATACCGTGTACGAGGTCATACTCGGCATGCCGCTGCTGGCGGCAGGCGGCGACACTGCGACCGCGGCGCCGCTATTCGCGTGCCTTGCGCCGGAGAACGTCGTGCTCCTCGGGATGGCGTACCTCGGCGCGGGAGGCGGGTACAGCGCAGAGAGCCAGGCATGCCTCACCGACCTCGCTCTCCAGCACCCCGAGATCATCTTCGCCCGTCTCGGCATCGAGTATGCCGGGGAGGCCTCGTACCAACACACGGAAACGCACAACGTACTCCTCGGCTTCTACGACTGCATGACAGACGCCGAGGTAGCGACCTCATTGAAAGACCTCTACTCTGCTGTCGACGCCGCCTCGCCGCTCACCGGGGAAGACCTCGTCGCCCTGCTCCCGGAGTCCGAGGCAGCCTGCGTGCAAGAGACGCTGTCCGAGGCGGAGTACGGAGCGCTGGTGAACGCGACTCCCTTGCGAGCGGCGGGACTGGGCGCCAGCGCAGCCGACTGTCTCTCACTGGACAGTGTCGTCGCGTTCTTCGTCATCGCCAGCGGGGCAGCGGTCGGAGGTTTCAGCGACGAGTCCGCTGCCTGTGCTGAGGATTTCATCCGCGACCGTCCAGGATACGCGCCCATTCTCGCCTCCTACGTAACCGACGAATCGGCGCAGTTCTCGTCCGCCGACTTCGCCGAGGTGGCCCGAGGCGCATTCGAGGCGTTCGAGTGCCTGAACGAGGATGAACTCGGCCGGATCGACGAGTACATAACGTCCCTCTGGGGGTAGCCCCAGGGACACTCGCTGATATGTTGCGCGC
>MKWU01001687.1_pt1 | contig 36715 bp, 34 predicted proteins | sample 809101 | NCBI WGS metagenome assembly MKWU01 (sample SAMN05860141, study PRJNA318959) | sponge metagenome | host: Aplysina aerophoba | place: Slovenia: Piran, Adriatic Sea, Gulf of Piran | collected 2013-05-07
CGCAGCCCCTGCACAAGGGAGGGCCGAAGGCCCGACCGCCCAAAATACAACAGTGAGGAGATAACGAACACCTCTGCTCGCCTCGATCAGGGTTACGAATCAGTTGCGGCCGAGTGGTTACCGAGAAACCTTTTTTCATTCTTCTTCCAGGCCGGCGATGCGTTGGCCTTCTTGCAGGTAGGCGACGCGGCCGCCGTAGGTCTGGCGCAGGTATTCGGGGGTGAAGGTGGCGTCGATGGGACCGCTGGCGACTATTTCGACGTTGAGAAGGGTGACCCAGTCGAAGTATTCGGGGGCGGTTTGCAGGTCGTGGTGGACGACGACGACGGTCTTGCCGCGGGCGCGCAGCTCGCGCATGATGGTGATGATGGCGCGCTCGGTGACGGCGTCGACGGCGGCGAAGGGCTCGTCCATGAGATAGATGCGGGCGTCCTGGACGAGGGCGCGGGCAAGGAAGGTGCGCTGCTGCTGGCCGCCGGATAGCTGGCTGATCTGACGATCGGCGAAGTCCTGCATGCCGACCTGCTCGAGGGCGTGCATGGCTGCTGTGCGTTCGTTTTGCCCGGGCCGGCGAATCCAGCCGAGGCGGCCGTAGAGGCCCATGGAGACGACGTCGAGCACGGTGGTGGGGAAGTCCCAGTCGACGCTGCCGCGCTGGGGGACGTAGCCGACGAGGCCGCGGACCTGTTCGTAGGGCTGGCCGTAGAACTGAACGGTGCCGGCGGCGCGGGGAATGAGCTTGAGGGCCGCTTTGATGAGCGTGCTCTTGCCGGCGCCGTTGGGGCCGATTATGGCCATGAGGACGCCTTCGGGCACGCGCAGATCGATGTCCCAGATGGCAGGTTTGCTGTTGTAGGCCACGGTCAGATCGTCGATCTCCAAGGCCGTATTCGAGTCGTTTTGCGGGTCACGTCCGCTGTGGACGCTCACGTAAGTTTACTCCTCGCGGGGGCGCGCAGGCTGGGCGCGGCAGTTGTCATTCTGTTCATTCGGTAGTTTGCGTCACGCAGCGGCAGGGCGACGAGCAGTTTCCCCTGGACTGCCGGCGGATAGAGTCCGGTCGCGCTCCCGGGGGAATGAGCGCGACCCTGACGAACAACTGGATTTGCCACTGAACAGCTGTTAGTTTTCTTCAGCTCCACAGTCGACCGAGAGCAACTCCTCTGGTGGTGCGATGTCGATGCTGTCCGGCCAGTCGGGGATGAGGGCCGACGCGCCGGCGCAGCGGTAGGACTGAAGAATGGTATAGACGTTTTCGGCGATCATGCCGATGTAGGCGCCGCTGAATGTGCCTGGTATGCCCATGGCATCGGAATAGAGCTCGCGCACGCCGACGCGGACGGCGCCGCCTTCAGCTTCGATGGCGGCCTGGACCGCTTCGATGGTGTCGGGCGAGATGCTGCTCTCGACGAAGAGGACGGGGATCTGCTGTTCGACGACGAACTGGGCGGTGCGCTGGATGTCGCCGACGCCGGTCTCGTCCTCGGTGCTGATGCCCTGGATGCCGGCCATGCGCCAGCCGAAGGCGGCGCCGAAGTACTGGAAGGCGTCGTGGGAGGTAACGAGGTAGCGCTGGGCTTCGGGCACGGAGCGCATGCCTTCGTTGGCCCAGGTAAAGAGTGTGCGGAGCTGGGCGTTGTAGGCGTCGGCGCGGCCGGTGAAGGTGTCGGCATTGTCCGGGTCGAGTTCGGCCAGTGTTTGCGCGAGGTCTGCGGTGGTGACCTCCCAGTTGCGGGGGTCGAACCAGAAGTGCGGGTCGTCGGTGCCGGCCTGGTTCTGGTCGGCGCCAAAGCCGCCGATTACGAAGCCGCCGTCCTTGACCGGCTTGGAAAGGCTGTAGATCATGGTGCCTTGTTCGCGCAGGGCTTCGAAGACGGCATCGAATTGGCCTTCGAGGTGGAGGCCGCTGTAGATGACCATATCGGCGGCGTTCATGGCGCGTATGTCGGACTCGGTTGGCTGGTAGAGATGGGGGTCGACGCCGGCGCCCATGAGGGGCGTGATCTCGATGCCGGCGACGCCGGCGGTGAGGATCCGGGACAGGTCGCTGGCCTGGGTGGTGGTGGCGACGATACGGAAGGTGCCGTCGGCGCGGACGCCTTTGGTTGCGGGGGCTTCCGGCTGGGTCTGTTGTTCGGCGGCGGCGGGCTCTTGGGCGGCGGCTTCGACGACGGCGGGCTCTCGGTCACGGCCGCAGGCTGTGATAAGGAGTGTGGCGAGTAGGAGCAGGACGACGAAATGGGTCTTTCTGAGGTGTGCTCCGGGTGATTTTAGAGTTGGCCAAGATGTTAGTGTGTTCTGCATGATTCGATTTCGAGTGGGCGTAAATTCAAACGCTCGAAAATATATTTTTATCCATGACTAATTCATAATTAAGGATAGCCTAATATTTGCCCTCTGTCAAGGGGTGAAGGGCAGTTTCTTGTTTTGAGTTTTCAGTTATTAGTGGGGACTGTCTTACGGGGGTTCATGAGGATACGTGAGTGATTGCGAGAGTTCACGAGCGCTGACGTGTTTGGGCGTATTATGTCGCGTTATGTCTACAAATGTCGCGCCAAGTATACGTATGTCGCGCCTAATTCGTTTTTTTTTCGCGGCTTTTGTCGGTGTTCTCTTGCATCTGCTGGGCCGCTTTGGCGGTCGATTTCCGGTTCCGGCAGCCTCTCTACGAACTTAGCCGTGCTTGTTATCGGCCTCCATCTCAGCGAGACGCATGCGCAGGGCCTTCTTGAGCAGCGGCACTGGCAGGTCGACGCCAGGTTTGAGATGGGGGGTAGCGCCTGAAGTCCGGATGCCAGCTGCCTTGAGTTGGTCCTTCAGGGCGGCCGGTATGTCATAGCTGATGGTGTGCAGGGCGCAGTGGCGCTTGGCGGCCGACATGGCAACGAAGTCGGTCTTGAGGCGGAAGATCGGGAACTTGTAGTCGACGCGTTCGGTGCAGTCGGGCGCGACGGCTTTGATGGTGGCGCGCAGCTGCTCGAGCGTTGCCCGGAATTCGGGGGTTTGCGCTGCCAGGTAGTCGTCTATTTCGTGCGGCGCGTGGCGGGTTGGATTGGGTTTACTCACGTGATAACAGTTTCTCCGATTCGGTTAAAGATAACCTGCTCATACTCAGAAGGGCTGCAGGCGGATGTTCCAACGCGGCCGGTTCATCGGAGCAGGACTTGCTGAGATTGGGCGCGTTCTTGCAGGGATCATTATAGCACGGATTTGCTGCTGATTTGGGACGAATTTGTGGCAGTTTTTTGCAGTCGCCTATTCTCCGGCGCGCACGTCGATTACGTAAGATGTCATTGCTTTGATCTTGTTGGCGGATGCTGAGGTGAAGCGGTAGATGTCGAAGAAGGCGATGTTCAGATCTTTAAGCACGAGTTTCTTAAGGGCGTTGCTGCAGTCGGCATGGATTGTGAGTTTGGTCATGCCATTGTGTCGCTGGGCGCGGTCAACAAACGCAGAAGCCGCTCCACGGAGTACTCACGGAAATTTCCGCGCAGGAGACGCGACAGGTCAGGTTGAGTGAGACCCAGTAACGCCGCGGCTTCGACCTGCTTGAGCTTGCGCTGGCGGATGATCTTTTCGATACGGGTGACGAGTTGCGCCTTGAGCAGGTGTTCCCCGGCGTTGGGGCGGCCCAGGTCGGCGAACACGTTACCGCTGCCGCGTTCGATTTTCGCGCTATCTGTCTGCATGGCACTTTCCTGTCTTTCGAGATTTCGGATCTTGCCACAGGGTTCGCTCATTTCCCAAGATCGGGGGCGCGTCTCGGGTTGAACCAGACGAGGGCGGCGCCGATGAAGGGGAGGCCGAGGGCGAGGAGGTTGATGCCGGGCCAGGTTTCGGTGGGGATGCCGCGGAGGGTGAGGATTGAGAGGCCGAAGCAGACGAAAGCGCAACCGAGGAGGAGGCGCCAGGCCGGGGGCGGGGAGGCGCGCTGGGCCTGGCCGATGCGCTCGAAGCGAGTGAAGAAGAAGACAAATGGTATTAGCGCGACGGCTATCGCCGCAATCCAGAGCGGGCGGGTGAGCCACCAGTCGGGTGTGCCGGGGAAGAAGGAGAGTCCGATGCCGGACGCCACGGCCAAGCCGGATACCAGCAGAAGGGCGGTGACGTGCCAGAGGAAGATGGTCATGATCATGCTGTTGATGAGGACGGTGGCGGTCCAGAGGGCGCCGCGTTGGAGCAGGCGGCGCGCTGGTTTTTCGAGCGCCAGCAGGAGGCCGCTCTGGCAGACGCCGAGGGCCAGCAGTGTCACGGTGGGCGGCAGGCTGTTGCTGAGCTCGTCGCCGCGGACGGATACCATGCTGATGGGATAGGGGCCGAGGGAGACGAGCGCTATCAGGGCAGCCAAGCCGGCGGCGGCCCAGAGCAGACAGCGGCTCGGCTCGGCGATGCGGCCTGCTTGCCAGGCGAAACCGAGTTGGTGGATGGCAAGCCAGACGAACAGGTAGTTGAGCCAGCCAAGTATGCTCAAGCCGACGCCGAGGGCGAGCAGGTCGACGAGCATGGCTGCGGCCGCCAGGACCCCGAAGGAGGCGAGGCCGTAGCGCTGCCAGGCGCGATGGGACAGGGGTGTGAGCAGGACGACGAGAATGTAGACCACAAGGAACCAGGCGGGTAGAAGCGCGAACTGGGAGGCGATTTTGAGCAGCGCGCGGTCGGCGTCGAGGGAAACCGCGACCAGGCCGAAGAGGGTCCAGACTGCCAGAACGGGCAGGACCGGCACGATCAGCCGCTGCAGCCGGCGGGTCAGCCAGGAGGCGTAATCCTCTTGCCGCCGCAGGGCGGACTGCCAGCCGAGCCCGTTGACGTAGCCGCCGACGAGGAAGAAGATTGGCATGACCTGGAGGAGCCAGGTCAGCCACTGGGTCCAGCGGATGAGGGAGAGCGCGTCTGAGGCATGCAGTTGGCCGTTCCTGGTAAAGAGGGCGACGACGAGCCAGTGGCCAAGGATTACGACGCAGATGGAGGCGGCGCGCAGGAAGTCGACGTAGCGGTTGCGTTCGGGTGGGGTCTGGGCGGCGAGGTGGGTGGCTTGGGTCCAGATGGGAAGCTTCATGGCGGCCTCTAAGGATGGCTGCGGGGGGGGCCTTTTCATCCACTAATATACACGATGGGTCAAGGAGAACTTCAACTGCAACACCTTTTGTCCACGGAGGGCCGCGGAGAACTGCTACTGCTACACCTTTTATCCACGAAGGGCCGCGAAGAACTGCTACTGCTACACCTTTTATCCACGAAGGGCCGCGAAGGACCGCGAAGAACTGCTACTGCTACACCTTTTGTCCACGAAGGGCCGCGAAGGACCGCGAAGAACTGCAACTGCAACACCTTTTTCCACGAAGGGCCGCGAAGGACCGCGAAGAACTGCAACTGCAACACCTTTGTCCACGAAGGGCCGCGAAGGACCACGAAGGGCCGCGAAGAACTGCTACTGCAGAACTGCTACTGCAACCCCTTTTTCCACGAAGGGCCGCGAAGAAGACTTTTGGGTCGTTGGCGGCGACGGGGGGCGCGGATGGGGCGGCGGCGGTTTTGGGTCGCTAGCCGGTGGATTCGATCCAGCGCAGGCGCTGCACGATTTGGCTCAGTAGCGGTTCGAGCTGCGCGAATTGGTCGGCGTGGACGCTGAAGGTGAGCGCGAGGAGGGTGGCGCCGTCGGGGGAGAGGAGCCAGACTTGCCAGACTTCGCTATTGGTTTCGTTCTCTAGGTAACGGATGGATACGACTTGCTCGTCTGCGGGCCTGAGCCCTTGCGTTAGTTCAACGGTGGCGGGCGAAAGGCTGTAGGTGTTCTCGGCGGCCATCTGGGCGTAGTGTTCCAAGGTCAGGCCGCCGGCTGGGAAGGAAAAGAGGAGCATGAAGTTGCTGGCGGGGCTGTCGGGCTGGTCGGCCTGGAGACCGAGGCCGATGACGGCATCGTCGCGGCGGAAGCTCATTTCCGATACCAGCTGCCCCATGGCGGCGACGTCGAGCTGCTCGGTGTCGACCTTTTGGGCTGCGGAGAGGAAGGCGAGGTCGGCCTGGGTGGGCCGCGCGGGATCAAGGTAGTGCCATCCGGGCGGATAGGAGATTGCCAGCCCGCGAGCATTGTCGTCATAGGTCAACCAGCCGGCGGGATCGGCCTGGGGCGCGTTTTCGGCGTCAGCGGACAGGGTCAAATAGGCGCCGTGCAGCCAAGCCAGTCGACCGTTGAATTCGACCTGCCACCAGTCGCCGGCTGGGCTGCTGCTGATGGCGGCCAGCTGCTGCCCGGCTGCGGCCTTGGCGATGATTGGATGGTCGGTACTTGGCCCTGCGCGCACGTTCATGTTGTCATTGAGCGTCACGGTCGGCCCGGGCTGTGGTGTGTAGGCAGGATCGTCCGTCCACTGAACTCGCCGCACGACCTCAAGCATCAGCCGCTCCAACCATTGGGGATACTCGCCCCATACGTCGAAGGTGACGGTAAGAAAAGTGCCGCCGTCGAGAGAGAGGAGGACGACCTGGCGGCCGAGCGCATTTGCGTCGGGGATGGCACCGGCTCGCTCGCCGAATGCGAGCGCGGCGTCGATCCGGTAGGTGACGGTTGCGGTCTCCTCGCCCCAAGGACGCAGACCGGGTCCGACTTCGATGCTCTCCACTGCGGCGGACCCGGACGCTGTCAGCTGGTCGGCCAGCTGTTGCGCAAACAGTTCCAAGGTGCGGCCTTCGCTGGGAACGGTGAGGAGTTGGAAGCCGTTGGTGTCCGACGGGGGGATGTCGGCATCGAAGGGAAAACCGGTGCCGACAACGCGGGGCTCTTGGCCCGGGGGCCTCAGAGAATCGAGATAGCTGGCCCTATCCTTGAGGTATGCATCGGCCAGCTGCGGGAGGAACGAGAGGAGTTCCTCTTGTGAGGAGGCGAAGAGCCAGCCGTTTGGATAGAAAATCGTCAGGCCGTGCTGCTCGTTCTCGAACCCCTGCCAACCGTAGAACGGGCCTCCTGCGGATGCGGGTGTATCTCCGATTGGGATTACAAGCGGATTATGGATTGACAACAGGGGGGCTGGGCGCGCAGGGGCAGAGACAGGCAGTTCTGCTTCAGGCGATAGAGGATTGCAGGCGGTGAGCAGGAGGGCGGCGATCATGACTGTCGCCCAGGTAGAGATTCGATGATTTGCAGACATAGTTGCTCCGTCCATCACTCCATAGGGGGCTTGACGGGCGAGATGGACCCTTGCCTGGACACGCAGAAGGGTCGCTTGGCACGCGAGTCGGCGTCTCCGCCCGGAGTCTTACCTCTCACCCGATCCCGGCATTGTGCAGTTGTGCAAGTTGTTCCGCAGAGCTACGCTGTGCGAGCCTTTTTGCGGACCATGATATCCACGCCCCAGGCGACAAACGCCGCAACTATAATGGGAAGGAAGTTCAGACGAGAGGCGGCGTCGAAAAGGGTAAAGGAAAAGAATACGCCCAGAGCGAGAATTGGAAATGTAATTCCCAGCGTGATCAGTGCGTCAGCCAGACTTTTTCGTCTGTAGATCAGTTCATGCATAAATGAAACTGCGGGATAGATAATACACATAATCGTGAGACGCAACAAAATGTAGGATTGGATATAGGGAGCGCCAATCCCTTCGCCGATAAGAAGCAACCCGGCCAACCAGATGACGAGCGAGAAGGTGTAGGGCACTTTTCTCCATGTCGCGAGAAAATTCTGCATTTTCTGAGGCGCCTCTCTTTTTCCTGTTGTACGGGGCGATGCGTCTGTAGGGATACGTGTAAGTTTCTCGCTCTCTACCTTTTTCTCCAGATCGCGGTGCGCGCTTTTGGGGGCTCGCCTAAGGCGATAAGTATTCTGTACGAATCGTGAAAACTCCTGCGGAGCTGAGGGTACACTCCTTCTTCAGGGAATGCCCCGATTGTAGCGGTAAAAGCAGTAAAGGGAAAGGGGGGAACTGCGGGGGGACTGCGGGGGAACTGCGGGGGAACTGCGGGGGGACTGCAGGGGAACTGCGGGGAAGTGCGGGGAAGTGCAGGGGGTAGGGGGTTGAGACAGCGGGAGGGGGAGGAGATTCTGTTGGCTGGACATTTTGGTGGGGAGATTGAGTACGGTCGCTGGCTAGGGCAGGGCGCGGGTGAAGGGGAACGCTGGTCTGCGGTTGGGGGGCTGGCAAGCTGGTCTAGTTTTGGCGGCCGCGGAGGCGGGGATCGAGGATGTCGCGGAGCCAGTCGCCGAGGAGGTTGGCGCCGAGGACGACGAGCATGATGGCAAGGGCGGGGAAGACGCTGGGATACCAGGCGGTGGTGATGTAGTCGCGGGCGTCGGCGACCATTTTGCCCCAGGTGGGGATGAGGGTGGATACGCCGAAGCCGAGGAAGCTGAGGGCGGACTCGGTGAGGATCATGGAGCCGAAGGAGAGGGTGGAGGTGACGATGACGGGCGCGACGGCGTTGGGCAGGATGTGGCGGAACATGATGCGCATGTCACCGGCGCCGATGGCGCGGGCGGCGTCGACGAAGTCGCGCTCGCGGAGGCTGAGCACTTCGCCGCGGATGAGACGGGCATAGCCGACCCAGGCGCCGATGCCGAGGAAGAGGATGATGTTGAGCATCCCGCCGCCGATGAAGGCGACGGCGGCGATGAGGAGGACGAGAAAGGGGATGGCGGTCTGGGTGTCGGCGACGCGCATGATGATGTCGCCGGCGAGGCCGCCGCGGTAGCCTGCGATGAGGCCCATAGCGATGCCGATGGCCAGCCCTACGATGGTGGCGGTTGTGCCGATCAGGAGTGAGATGCGCGAGCCGACGAGGACGCGGCTGAAGACGTCGCGGCCGAGGTTGTCGGTGCCCATGACACCGGTGCCGTTTTCGAGGTCGAGCCAGGCGGGTTCGGCGAAGGGGTTGCCGAGGTCGATGGCGATGGGGTCGTGGGGAGCGAGGAGGGGGCCGAAGATGGCCATGAAGGCGAAAGCGAACAGGAGGAAGCTGCCGACGATTCCTTGGCGGTGCGTCCAGGCTTCGCCCCATAGGCTGCGGTGGGGGTTGCGGGCGAGTATGGATCGTTGTTCGAGGATGGTGGACATGCTTGTTTTTGGCTTCTTTTTCTTAGGCTTCGTTAACGATTGTTTGAACTGAGAAATGCAAGGGCAACACCTTTTTTCCACAATGGGCCACGGAGAACTGCTACTGCAAAACCTTTTTCCACGAAGGGCCACGAAGGACCGCGAAGAACTGCTACTGCAACTACCACTGCTACACCTTTTTCCACGGAGGGCCACTAAGGGCCACGGAGAACTGCTACTGCAGAACTGCTACTGCTACACCTTTTGTCCGCGAAGGACCGCGAAGAACTGCTACTGCAACTACCACTGCTACACCTTTTGTCCACGGAGGGCCACGAAGGGCCACGGAGAACTGCTACTGCAACTACCACTGCTACACCTTTTTCCACGGAAGGCCACGAAGGGCCACGGAGAACTGCTACTGCAGAACTGCTACTGCTACACCTTTTGTCCGCGAAGGACCGCGAAGGGCCGCGAAGAACTGCTACTGCAACTACCACTGCTACACCTTTTGTCCGCGAAGGACCGCGAAGAACTGCTACTGCAACTGCCACTGCTACACCTTTTTCCACGGAGGGCCACTAAGGGCCACGGAGAACTGCTACTGCAGAACTGCTACTGCTACACCTTTTGTCCGCGAAGGACCGCGAAGGGCCGCGAAGAAAACCTTTTCCAGGGCTTATTCGGTTTGCTTGCTGTCTGATGGAGGATTTTCGGGATTGCTGTTGCAGGTTCTTGTTGGCATAGGCGTTGCTTGTTGGACTTTCGCTGGCTGGCTGTCGAACGTTGGCAGGATTCGGGATTTGGTGGGACGCGTACGGTCGCTGGCACACAAGCTGGTTTGGGGGCACCAGGGCGGTCAGGCATGTTTTTGTAGGGGGGCGTTGCGGGGGCGCAGCCCCTGCACAAGGGAGGGCCGAAGGCCCGACCGCCAAACTGCAGTGGATAGTGAAGAGTGGCTAGAGGATAGCGAGAACCCCCTACTCTTGCCTGGCTCAGGGTCACGAAATTGGTCATGGCGGAAATGCTGTTTGCTCCGGCGTTGACGATGGACGGGTCGAGGGCGTCAGTGGTGGCGGACCCTGGGATCGACCATGACGTAGACGATGTCCATGATCAGGAATGTGACGACTGTCAGGACGGAGAACAGGATGACGTCGAGAAAGACGACGGGATAGTCGCGGGCCATGACGGACTGGGCCATGAGGTTGCCGACGCCGGGCCAGGAGAAGACGACTTCGACGACGACGACGGTGCCGATGAGATGCGGCAGGGATGAGAGCGTGACGGTGATGACGGACAGGCTGCCGTTGCGGAGGGCGTGGCCGAAGACGACGGCGCGCTCGCCGAGGCCTTTGGCGCGGGCGGTGCGGACGTAGTCCTGGCCAAGGGCTTCGAGCATGCCGGAACGGGCGATGCGGGCGACGGTGGCGATGAGGCCGGTGGAGAGGGTGACGGCGGGCAGGATCAGGTGCTTCCAGGTGCCGACGCCGGAGGTTGGCAGGAGCCTGAGCTGGACGGAAAAGATGAGGATGAGAACGATTGCGAGAAAGAATTGCGGCGTGACGATGCCGAGGACGGCGCCCATGGTGGCGGCGGTGTCGATTATGGTGCCGCGGCGCAGGGCGGCGAGTATGCCGAGGGGCAGGCCGAGGGCGATGCCGAGGACGACGGCCGCACCTCCGAGGCGGAGGCTGTTGGGCAGGCGCTCGAAGATGACGCGGGTGGTGGGCACGCCGTAGCGGAAGGAGTAGCCGAAGTCGAGCTGCAGCGTCTTTTGCCAGAAGACGGCGTACTGGACGATGAGTGGTTTGTCCAGCCCCATTTTGCGGCGGACTTCCTGGTACTCTTCCTGGATTTCCTCGGGGTCGCGGTTGGGGTCGAGGTTGACGCCGAGGCTGGCGGGGTCGCCGGACACGCGGATCAGGAAGAAGACCAGCGTGACGACCAGGAGTATGACTAGGACCGCCTGGAGCAGGCGGCGGATGACGAAGGCGCGCATAGGTAGGGGCGAGGAGTGCGTGAAGAGGGGTGAGGAGAGAGTGTTCCCCTCGCCCCTCTTTATTTTATATCTCGGTGTTCCTTATTCGGTCGGGATTAAGATCTCGAACGATTTGCTGAAGGACAGTTCCGGCAGGCCCGGGCTGAGGGCGTAGAGGGCCGGAATGGTGTAGGCGTGCAGGGCCTGTGCGTTGTCGCAGATGTAGGCGGCGATGTCTCTGACGACGGCTTCGCGCTCGACGGGGTCGCCGATGACGCGCTTGGCGGCGCCCATTTCAAGGAAGGCGGGGTCGGGCGAGGTGTCGCCGACAGGGCCCCACATGGAGGTTGTGTTGTCGGCGAGGTACCAGTTGAGGCCGATGTTCATGATGGGCGGCAGGGTCTGGTCGATCAGTTCCTGCAGCCAGACGGAGGACTCGGGGTATTCCATCTCGACGATGATGCCGACCTGGGCCCACTGGGCGGCGAGAGCTTCCATGAAGGTGCGGTCGCGGAAGTAGCGGCCGGTGGTGGCGGAGCCTGCGATGGTGAAGCCGTCAGGGTAGCCGGCCTCTGTCAGGAGCTCTTTGGCCTTTTCAGGATCGTAGGGATAGGTCTGGACGTCGGGGTTGTAGCCGAAGCCGCCGGGGGCGACGATCTGGCAGTCGAGCTTGGTGCCGAAGCCGCCGGCGATGGTGTTATACATGCCTTCGAGGTCGACGGAGTAGAGCATGGCCTGGCGGACGCGCACGTCATTCAGGATTTCGTTGCGGCCGTAGATGTTGATGCCGACGTACATGCTCTGCATGCTGTCGCCGGCGTAGAGCTCGAATCCGTCGGCGGTGAGGCTTTCGATCTGGTCGGGGGGCACGTGGGCGGCGATGTGGATCTCACCGCTTTGGAGGGCGGCGACGCGCACGGCTGCTTCGGGCATGTGGCGGAAGGTCACTTTTTCGATGACGGCCGGGCCGTCGGGGTGGGCTTCCCAGCGCTCGAGGGTGATGTAACTATCGCGCTGCCAGGATGAGAACTTGTAGGGGCCGGTGCCGACGGGCTCTTCGATGTAGCCGTCAAGGCCGACTGCTTCGAGGTGGTCGGGCGCGAGCGGCATGTGGTTGGCGAAGAGGTTGGCCCAGCGATCGATGGGTTCGATGAGCGTGAACTCCATGGTGTAGTCGTCGATCACTTCGTAGGACTCGTAGTCGTTGAGCTGGCGGAAGGACCAGGTGAATTTCTGCGGGTCGGCGTCGCGGAGGAGCTCGAAGCTCTTGGCGAGGCCGGGCGCGGTGAGGATTTCACCGTTGTGGAATTCGATGCCTTCCTTGATGACGATACGGACGGTGACGTCGTCGACGAGCTCCATGGAGTCGAGCAGGACGGGGTCGATTGCACCGGTTTCTTCATTGAGTTCGGCGAGGGTCTCGTAGAGCAGTTTGGAGAAGATGCGGGACTGGAGGGATGGGACGGTGTTGCCCACGAGTGTGACAGGCAGGGCGCCCATACCGATGATCATCTCTTCGGGATAGCCTTCGTCGGCCATTTCGTCGGCGGCCATGTCGCCGGAGTCGGCGGCGCCGGTGTCGGCGGGGACACAGCCGACCATGACGAAGAGGGCGATGAGGGCGGCAAGAATTGAGAAGGTGCGGATACGTCGTGCAAGCATTCTTTACTCCTGTGCGGGTGTGAGGGTGATAAGTTTTTTTTTATGGGACAGTTCAGGTGAACTGTTGGACGCTGGTAGGAGGGGCCGTGCAAGGTGTACACGGCAAGTGCGGATTATACCCGATTGTTGTGTTTGTGGGTAACTGGGGGAGGTGCGTTGGGGTTTGGGGGGTGGGACAGCAGGTTTTGGGCAGGGGGGATGGCAGCGCGTTCGTGAGTGGGAATAAGTTGGACAGACGGGGGTATTTTTCTGAATTTTTTCATAAATATGTCCGCTTTGTCCGCTCAAAGGCATGTTTCTGGGGCGTTTGGGAGGGACTGCAGGGGATAGGGGGTTAGAAACCTTCCTGTAAGCGGCGATTGTCTGAATTGTGATTTCCGAGATTTTGGGGGATGGACTGTGATTCGCGTTGTGCCTGCGTTTGCGCCGGGAAATGTGGGCGGCATTCTCCGTTCCCTTCCTTGCGTGCTTGATTCGGATACCCTCTGCGCCGGGCCCTCGCGAGCAATCGCCAAACACGTACAACCTGTGCGCACGCGAACGGCCCGGGCCGCCATCCTGTCCCCCTACTAATCCTATGAAATCACCGTTCAGGCAATCGAGCCCAGGTGCAATCGACGCCCAATCTTTTGATGCCGGGGCAGAGATTCGGGCCGTGGTTTGACGAGACAAGGCGCCAGGGTAAATTCAAGAAGGGAAGGGGGGACGCTTGTTCTTGCACGTCAGACGCTCGTACGAGAGATGTACGAGAGTTCCACGAGAGTTTACGAGAGATTGGGGCAAAAAAAACTTGTGCAGGACTGCGGGCGGGCGGCTCCCCACGTCTGCTGGAAGAGACGGCAATGGTAGCCAAGGAAAGGGCAAGTTGGCGTCCAGGCGTCCGATAGATACAGCTTGGCGAAGACAGTTTGGCTCCATCCCCTGGGGTGCGGCAGGAATTGGGGGGTTGCGTACGGCCAGTTCTGCCGAGGCGTTTCCACTCTGACACACACACGGGACTTTTGCCGCGTATCGCATGGCACGCCGGGACCGGTACGCCATGCGACGGCGGCTGGGCGCGTGCAGATGGGCACTGCGTGGCGGGAAAGGTACAACTGTTGGTAAGTACATTCTTGATTAACTTTATATATTATTTATTTGATAATGCACACCAGGGTTTATGATGGGTGTGTTTCACCGTTAAGCGCTCGAAGGGCGGCAAGGATGTCAGGCAATGCGGTAGGTTCTTTCGGTCCGAACAGTTCTTCCTCGCGTATCTCGTCGAAGTAAGTTTCCTCGAGTTCCCGTGTCAGGTCGATTACTTGCCGGATTTGATTTTGCAGGACTTTCGAAACATCTTCGTCTTCGCCGGCGTCGGCGTCCGGCAGGCTTCCAATATTGACGCCGGCCGGCGGTTCGCTGAGGACCTGTCCGGTCAAGGGGTCGCTCACCGGTCCCGGGTCGTGCAGGAGGTCGCGCCCGGCTTCTTCCATAGCGTCACGCATTCGGGCCAAATGGCCGCGCACAGCACGCAACTCATCTGCTCTGTAACTGGAATTAAAGATCCGATCTTTCAGATCGTCGAAATCCTTCTGTGTGTAGCTGGTAAGGCGCTGGAAGCCGAAACGCCTTCTGCCCGCGTCGGTCAGGACGGGTTGGGCGGGCAAGGCATCGGCCCCTTTCTGAGGACTTTCTATGGTTACAAGACCCTGTACGACCAGCGACTCGATCCTGTACTGGTTCTGCCAGGCGGCGATGGCGTCGGCCTTTTCGAGGAGGTCGGGGTCGCCAACGCCTCCAGCGACCTGGGCGACGGCGGCGGCGGTTTCCTCTTCTCGAATCAGATCCATTTCGGTATCGGCGAGGTGGTAGAGATTGACCAACTCCCTTGCGGCGCGGCTCATTGCGGAGAGGGCGGCGGGCTCGGTCTCTCCTGCAGCCAGATCGTCCATGCCCTTAGTCAGCTTTTCGATGGCGACGCGCAGTCGTTCGGGCATACGTTTGTCGGCGCGGGCGGCGGTCGACGAGGCCTGGCCGCCGCGTGAGCGCCAGGCCCACACTTTATCGGCGGGGGCATGGGCGATGCAGTAGCCGTCATATTGCTCCTGGCCGAGACCCTGACAGGGCTGTCCATCTTTTCTGAGGGCTTTACAGAGTGTCTTGGGCACTGTCTCCTCCACTGGTTTGGCCGGCAGGCTTGTCCAGCCACGGCGCAAAGATTGGCGGCGGCGGCGGCATGCTGTAACGCGACCTGCCGTGCTCCGAACGAACTGCCGGTTTTGCCAGCGACCGACAGGCCATTCAGTTGCCGTCTAGGTGCTCTGCCTGCATGCGGGGCTTCGGGGGCTCGCCTGCGGAGATGCCGGGGGGCCTTGTGGTAAGCCTGCGAATGGACAGAGAAAGCAATGGAACGATTGTGCTACAGATTGGCCTGACTGTCAAGTTCCATCGATGCGTTGACGGCCAGATAGCGCATTATCCTGCGTGAATTCGCCGCCTGAGCGATTTCGCAGGCTTTTCGTAGGCATTGCGTATGCGGAACGTAGGCTTGCAAAGACTATATGTAGTAGGAGACTCTCTATTTCATACTATATGAAGGCAATCGGGGGTAGAGGTTGTGGTCGTTGCCCGCGGCAGCCTTTTTCAACTGGAAATGGGTTGTCTGGGCTGTGTTCCAAGGACTGAAATAGGAGGCTTGGCGCGAAGGGGTCAGATCTATAGCATTTGGGATCTACGTTCGTTGGCGCATCTACGCTTTGTTTTCTGTTAGCCAAATGCCAAGTGGGCATGGCGTTCTGCCCGCGACAAGAGTAGCTCTTGACTGGCTGTCCCGTGACTTGCGGGCTTTGGGCTGGCAAAAAAACGATTGATCGACCATTCGTCTGTTAGTTTCCCACAGACGCCCTGTTTGTTTCCTTACTCTTGCTTTCTACAAGTCGTTCCCCTTCGGCGGGTCGTTCTGACAGTGTATACATGTCAGCACATTCAGGGCTTGGGTTACAGACACTTTACCCAAGAGCGGCTAGTCTTCGCCAACCGGAGACCGGGATTCAAGCAGTCCGGCCTTCGTCTCAGGATACAGGTTTTAGCGGGCTGATGTTCATCGCGGCTATCCAATCCTCCGCCTCTGCCATTATGCTGTTTTCCCTTCATCCTTTCGGAATCCGGCAGGGTGGTTGACCTACGGGGTGATCATCTCCCCGTATCCACTTTGTGGGCAGGGTAATTGCTCGTAAACCTTCGCACTGACATGTTAGCTCGCGCTACAGCTTTTGAGGCCAAGCTCACTCCTGAGATTGTATGGGTCCAGGTAGCTCTTCATTTGCAAGTACCCCATAACTTCCCACTACCAATCAAAAAAAGGCGACATCTATAGTAATGAATGCCGCCTAGTTTTGGCTTTACCCGGGTCCAGGTTGTTATCGGACTGATTTCACGTCCGTGCTGAGCATCGTCCCATCTGGTCATTAATTCCTGCCTCTGTTCTTCAGCCCATTTGAACAGAATTCTTTCCTTAGATTTGGGAAGACCCCCTGCCAGCACACGAGAATCACGAATAGATACTGAAATATCGTATTCCCTGTAACGAGCATGAAAATGAGGAGGATTGTGCCCCATGTAGTCCATCCAGATGGTGATTCCTTCGAGATGACATAATCTAGGCATGCTCCTCCATCAGCCCCTGCAACCTGGGGAAAAGCTCTTCAACCGTTGTATCTGTCAGCATCATGTATATTGTGTCGGCACACACGTCCAGGTCTTCATTATTGCCCCATGCGATGGCCTTTCTGTCGTCTACATGAACTGACTCAAAGAATTCGCGTTCTTTCCACCTCCTAAATGCTTCCTTGTTCGACCACTCAGACAGGTCAACTTCGCCGTTTTGACCATCAGAAAACTCAACGAAGATAGTGTAACCGGAACAGGCCTTTACATCGACAGGCACAGGGTGTTCCAGTCTTTCGTCCACAAGTCGCCTCCCTTCTTTTCAGTTCATTATTGACTAAAGTACTCATAGTGATTGACGACGAGAAAATAATAGGGGCCAATAGCAACGAGGGAACCAGCAATAGCATTCAATCGTGCAACCAGGCAAGACTACTGGCGCGATTGTAAAGGGACTTTTGTTCAATTGTCAAACATGACATATTAGGCATTCGTTGTATTGTGGTTGGCCCCAATGACTAGACCACGAAACGGGAAAGATAAGGTGCATCCAGATGGGGGCGGCTGCCTCTGATCGGCAACGGGCGGTCTGCCGCCATCAGAGCACGAAGTACTCGTCAACTGGCGTGCAGGCGTCGAGACGTTGAAGCGGTCTTTTTGGCGTGGAGGATTTGAAGTAGGCGGTCAAACCTTGAACGCCTACAGCCCAGCCCGGAACTGGCAGACCGCGGTGCGTCGCCGCCGTCTCTTGACCATCGTGCTGCCGGTCCACAGGCTTGGTGAATGGTTCCATTATACACCTTAGCTCGCGGGCCAGTTATTGGGGCCTATTTCACTTTGCGGTAGAGTGCACCGTGCCGACACCGATGCGGTCGCACTGAGAATGGAGGACGAAATGTTTACCAACTTCATTTCCATGCCTAAAACGTGGGCGAATGTCTTGACCAAACCCAGCGAACAGACCCTTGCCGCCGAACGAAGCAGATCTTCGGTCACTTTATCAGCCGCGCTGACGTGGGTCGCACTGGTCAGCGCAGTGGCTATACTGCTCGGAATACAGAGGACGACGTTAACTGAAGAGTGGATCCTGTATGGGTATGTGCAGGACTGGTATCCGCCTGTTTTCATTGCCAGGATTCTTCAAACTCTTGGAGAGATCAGAATTTTCCTCACGCTTCTACATTTAGAGATCATGAAGTTGTACGGCTGGTTGTGGTTTCGTTCCGGTCTTTTTGAACTCATTGGTGAGCCGGTCTCTATCGCAGGGCATTACTTTCTGTTTGACATTCCCGACTGGCTACAGGTCACGGTCAAAGTTATTCTGAGTCCAGTGTTTTTCTTGATCAAAGCGGGCGCTTACTACTGCATCGCCACCCTATTTGGCGGACGAGGACAGTTCGGTCGTTACGCCTACCTAATCGCCGCATTTGGTGTGCCGATTGCCATTCTGAGAATTCCGATCGGTTTCTTGCCTCTGGCCGGAGGCAGGCTTGTTGCCGTCTTGTCGGATTCTTCCCTTATGGTTGACCAGGACTGGTATTACGCGCTACTGTCACCCACTGCGATCATCGCTACTTTTGTGACAGTGTACTGGCTCGTCTTGTTTTACTGCACGACGAAAGTCGAGCATGAGATGCCGCGGGGACGAGCAATCATCGTCACAGTGGTTTCGTACCTGATTGGCTTCATGCTAAGTACCATCCCTACCTATACGCTCTTGGGCTTAATGGAAGCCGGGAGATTATCTCAAGGGTGAACCACCTGTTGGTAAGGAGTAGGCAATGAGCAGATCTACTAACCGGTTGATCGCACGTGCTGTTGGCGCAGTGTTAATCGCAGTCTTAATCGGTTTTCTAATTCGATTGACCTATCAGTTCAATAGCCTTAGAAGCTCTGATCGGCACCCTTGCGGTCCGGAGAGACAGGTGGTTTTCAACTATACCGAACGCGAATTACTCGTAAATGGTTTGGCACTTCAGGAGGACGGGTCAATTCAGAACGTGGAACTCGCTCTTGCCCCAAATCAGTCGTCGGAAGAAGCTGGACTTTGTCATGTCGAAGAAATGACGACGCTCGGGGCGAAGGCTTGGTCCTACAAGGGAATAGAAATGCGACCAACGGTGTGGATGGTAATTTCGACCCAATACACCTACTGCATGAGTGGCGAGGAATCCAGTTCAGGGGTCTGGTATGATGTTCTGTGCATTTAGGAGCATGCCGACAGAGAATAGCTGGTAAACTCACCAGGTCTCACCGCGTTCCTTAAACCGATTCTTGCGCGTCTTGAATCTCTAGTTCGGCCGTGGACGGTACAGGGTCAGGTTGCGTTGCCAGATTCCACTGTCCGCTTCCCCCATAGGCAGGTCCGAATCTTGGATCGCTACTCAGAATCACACTCAATCCCGATAATTATGGTTGGCCCCAATGTCTAGACCACGAAACGGGAAAAATAAGGTGCATCCAAAGGGATGCGTTAGGTTCTGATCAGATCACGAAGTGCTCTTCAGCGGGTGTGCGATATTTGAGACTTTGATGTGGTCGCTCATGGTTGTAGAAGTCGAAGTAGGCGCGTAAGCCGGTGTGCAGTTGATGCACCGAGTCATACTGGTTGAGATAGATGTTCTCATATTTGACGCTGCGCCATAGGTGTTCGCAGAAGACGTTGTCGAGGGCGCAGCCGCCAAATGGCGTACCCTTCATCTAGGGGGTTGGCAAAGTCTCTACACATTGGGCGTACGCTGCCTCCAGCATGGTGTGCATTGACGGAGCATCGCCGGCAAGTATGGCCTCTGGGGTGGTTTCAAGGTCAGTGGCATTTGCCATCGAGAACAGAACAAGCATCCACAGTCCGGCCACAAATTGGTCTGGATGCTCCACCATTTCATATATAAGCCCTTTGGCGTCCTCGACGCACCAGACGACTTCCATTATGGCGTGCATGTAGGTCACGGGCTCGTTTTCGTAGTTGTCGAGACTTGCGAAAAGATTGGCGAAGTCCTGGAGATCAGCCTCCATGAATTGACTGCTTGGTTCGTCATGTGGCGTTGGAGCGGGCGTTGGGGGGGGTGTGAGCGGTATAGGATTGCAGGCGGAAAGCAACACAATTGTGGCGATGAATGCCGCACCAGACAGAACCAGTTTCTTGATAACCATGTTGCATCCTCTTGTTGTGGCGTATTGCCGGATGGGCACCCTACTGCTCCGTAGCACAAGCCCGGACACAGCTTCGTGTTCGGGCTTTTTCATATCTCCCAACCTATACCATTAAAAATCACGTAGAACCAGAACAGAAAGAAGAGAATGCCAATAACACAAATGACGATAGAGCCAAAGGTTAACTTCACCTTCCTGGGTTCATCATCTATTTTTCTACCCTCCACTGCACAGACCCCATCAGTGCTCCCACCATACCACATTTGACGTAACCAACACACAGCACGAAACTTGAAGCCCGCCGTATGCCGCCGCCGTTTCTTGACCATCGCGCTGCCCCTCCACAGGCTGGGTGAATTACTCCATTTAACACTTTGGCTCGTGGTCCAGTATTCGGGGCCACTTCGCTTCACGCCCTCACAACTCCTTCAATTGGGAAAGAACCTTTACAATCCGACCCGCCAATAGTTCGGTATGGTTGGAGGCATCGCTATATCGAACCGCCCAGGCTTTGGTTCCTTTGCCGGAGATATCATCAGCGAAGTCGTCTCCGCTGAACTCAGCCACCCACGTCTCAAGACAGTTACGCAACCCAGACGGCAGGCTGTAATCGAATGCGGCTGCGCCGAATGTAATGTCCCTGAATCCCATCCAAAATGGAACCCCAGGTTTAGAATGCAACCAGGCAACGGTTACCGGTTGTTTGTAAATCTTGCATGGCATACGAATGCTCACACTGCTCGACCCCCACCAAAGAGTGGCGCCGGCCGCGGTTGCCGTGTCCATGAGCTTCCTGGCTACGCCGCGCGCCTCCTCGTTGGGAAGCTCTTCCAGGAACGACGCGCGGGTCAGCTTTCGGCGCGGCACGGGCCCACTTCTTGACGAGGCTTCCAGTGCCGCCATTCTTCCGATCACCCGTGGCACGAGAGTCTGAAATGACCTCCCGCTGAACTGCTTGATCTCTACCGCCAGCACTTCAATACGGGGCATCTGCTCGTTCAGAAACGTAACCACCCGCTCTAAAGAATCAGGGATCTCATCGGCCACGAACAGGAGACGCAGACGCCGGGCAGCAAGGTTTGTCGCTACCGCCTCCCAGAAAGCATCGACATCGGGTTCGCTGTCCGTCTGTAGCAGCTTCGAAATCTCCTCGCCGGGTATGAATCCCTTCGCATCACCTTCGCTCTCAAACGTTTGGCGCAAGTCGGCCGCGGTCCACGTGACTGCCGCGTGCGCCGCGTACACCAGCAGTTGCCCGATGACATTGCGGTGGAGTTCAGGATTCGAGCCTCGTTTCACTTCTACCAACGTCGGCACAGCATCCTGGTCGATGAGCAGATGATCAAGCGACCAGCGTTCACTCGCGTCCGAACTCTCCGCAATCCCTTTTTCACGGGTGATCAGAATCCACCGCCTCGGGTTGTCCGGCCGCATCTGCCTGCCGTCCAATAACTCCGGATATTCGGCAATCAGTGCTTGCAGGGCGTTCTCGCTGCGGAAAGGCTCTTCTTCAAGGGGTTCTAACCCTTTGCCTCGGTCCCGCGTGTAAATTCGCTCGGCCATACCGCGTTTTCTCCTTTAACAGCACTCTTTGGGCTCAGATTCGGCGAGTCTGGTTCGAATCTACCACGCCGATTTCAAGAATAGCTAAACCGAGCTCGGAGTTAAGTCAGAGTCGGCAAGGAAGCCAAATCCTTGTTGGAGAGATTGAGAGAAAGCTTCTCCGTCTACCTAGTGAAAGCAAGCAGACCTGCGATGAGATTGCCGATATAATTTATCGCGTTTCGGTGACGGGGTTTATTCAATCTGCGCCTTATATTCGAGTTGGTCGAAGATGGTCTCCATGGCGGACCGCTCTGTCTGCGCCGGAACGTTAGCTAGTTCCCGGCTGTTTCGAAATTGGCATAGAACTGATACAGATTTCTAAGCAAATGGCACATGAAAGTCATATCAATAGTGTATACTATCTGATGATACTTGGGTTCAGAGTTCGTTGATGGCTGGCAAGAGAGCTATATCTTTGCCAGAGAGACTAAGGGAACGCTTCTTGTCTTACCAAATGCAGGCAACCAGACCAGCAGTGGAATTGACGGCAGCACTGCTCTTACCCTTGATAAGACGCTTCCTTATTCCGAATTCAGGTACCTTAGCTTGTGGTCCAATTCTTGGGGCCCACTTCACATAATCCCCTTTCATAGGCAGTGAGGGGGTTATGAGGGGCTTACTTTCCGTGGTGTAGATGAACAGAGTTAGCGGGTCAAAAAGATGCAGAGCATTTTCTTCAGACACTATCTGACACAAGGGGACCAAGTCATGAAAGCCACGTTAACGACCGCAAAAGGATTTCCAATACACATAAGCATATATGGGGCGTTATGCATTGTGGTAGCCCTCTTATTGCGCGGCGGAATAGTTGCCCTGCAACCATACTATCGCACCTACATCTATTTCTTAGATGTTGGCGTTATCGTGTACTTCGGATTGCCCTTGCTGGAACTAGTAACCCTGATTGCCGCATCTTGGCACGTGTCACCGCGCACCGAACGAATCGTCCGCTTTGGGCAATTTCTTTTGCCTGTCTTGATTATCAATGCAGCATGGCGAGTCATTGAATACTTCCAGACTGAAACCGCCTGCGAAATAACAAGCGGCGGTTATCACGAAGCGTTTTGCGAATCCTTAGGGATGCAGGTATTTGTCCATGTCCCATTTCTGATTTTAGCCACAATTGCGCTATTTCTCTTTCACCGCGAAATAGACATCAGTCATCTGTACAAGAAATGGGCGTTCGTCATCGGGGCAGCTCTTCTGTTGCGTGTGATATTTTTCTTGCCAGGGTACTTTGCTGCCAACAACCCTTTCTTCCCTTTATTCGTTTTCAACGCTCTCATGGTATTCGGCTTTCCCGTGTTGGCGACCGTGACCTTGATTGCCGCATCTTTGCGCGTGTCGTATCGTACAGAAAGAATCGTTCGCGTCGGGCAATTCCTCCTACCTGTCCTGATGATCCATGCAGCGTGGCGAATCTTTGAATATGTTCCACTCTATTTCTCTAGTGAAATATTGAGAGGGGGAGATCTTGCAGGGCGTCAGTTAATTGCCAATGTCCCATTTCTGATCTTAGCCACAATTGCGTTAGTTCGCTTTCACCGCAAAGTTGGATGAGGAGAAAGCGCCTATTGACAGTATGGTTGGCCCCAATGACTAGACCACGAAACGGGAAAAACTAAGGTGCAGATTCGACTCGCTGCATGGGAAGTAGAATATAGGGGCTTATCGACCGGGGCGACGCCTGGCAAGCTCTTGGTCCGTAAGTTCGTAGTGGCCGCGTGCGGGTTTCCAGACCCTGTTTTCATCAATCAGGGCTTGCAAAAAGCCGAACGCCACCCAATCTTGATGCTGGCCGCCGCCGCCGTCTCTTGACCATCGTGCTGCCCCTCCACAGGCTTGGTGGATTACTCCATGGATGCACCTTAGCTCGTGGTCCAGTTCTTGGGGCCCACTTCACTCTGAACGATGGTACGCTTCAAAGCGTCGTCTGCGGTCATATAGAGTTTCGTCACCGAACCTCCAGTAGTATGAACTGCCGTTATAGAAGGAAGTGCCGATTACGATACAGGTCGTCTCGTACAAGCTGCGATTCTCTCCTTCATACACGACTTCTGGGGGAGACAGTTTCGTTACGACACAGGTAATGCTCTCATTGTCGTTAAAGGTGAGGATGGCGCCGAGCGGCACGCCGATCATTTCGAGGTTAAGGCTTGGCTTTGACATAGTGCTACTAATCCCCTAATGTTTTCCCGACGTCCGAGGCGTCTGTGGTGAACCCCAATCCTTGAACCTCAAGTTGGGGGAAGACTAGAAGTGTCCGGACGGACGCAGCCAACTCCAATCATAGCACGGGGAGCACTTCAGCAGAAGTAGGATGTTCGGGACCTTGAATTGATCTCTCGTCGTTGCGAAAGTCGAAGTAGCCGGTCAATCCGGATCTGTCCCACTGTTGCTTTCCAAACATTTGATTACAAGCTGAGCAGCCTTTTCTATCTCAGCGTCGGTGGTGAAACGACCGAAGCTGAATCGGATGGAGGCGTCGGACTGGGCTGGGGTGAGGCCTAGGGCGCGGAGGACGTGCGAGGGTTCGGGGATGCCGGAGGTGCAGGCGGAGCCGGTGGAGGCGGCGAGGTGGGGCTGGAGGGCACCCAAAATATCCTGCGCGACAAAGCCTTCAAATTGCAAGTTGGCATTCCCGGGGTGACGCCAGTCGCCGGTCGGCCCGTTGAGTGATACGGGATAGGGGCTGGCTTGTAAGAGACTAACGAAAGTGTCTCTCTGACTAGCCACTCGTTTGCGCTCGGTCACTCCTTCATCCGCCAGCAATATCTCCGCCGCGGCCGCCATCCCGACACATAAGGGAACGGGAACGGTGCCGGAGCGCAGGTCGCTTTGCTGCCCGCCGCCGTAGATAATGGGCTCAACTTGCGACTGGATGTCCCTCCGGATGTAAAGCGCGCCAATGCCCTGTGGGCCGTACATCTTATGACCGGACAGGCTTATCAGGTCGGCATGGTAGGCTAGACGGCTTAAATCCAGGGCGCATGGGCCCTGGGCTGCGTCGCAGTGGAGAAGGACGCCGTGGCTGGCGACGATTTCAGCGATACGGGGAATGTCCTGAATGGTGCCCACTTCGTTGTTAACTGCCATAATCGACACAACGAGTGTTGTGTCGTCGAGCAGGTCGGTCAGGGCGTCAAGGTCGATGAATCCCTCTGGGCTAACAGGGATCTGCTCCACTGTGAAGCCATTTTGAGCCTCTAACGCCCGCGCTGCTGCCAGTACGCACTTGTGCTCGGTTGCTCCCACCATGATGCGTCTTCGGCTTGGTGGGGCTCTCCTGGCCAATCCGAACAGGGCTAGATTGTTGGATTCGGTCGCGCCGGAAGTGAAGATGACTTCGTCAGGGTCCGCGCCGATCAAACCGGCGATGGTAGTCTTGGACTGATTAACCGCTCTGGCAGCCTGCCAGCCTATAATGTGATCGCTCGAATGCGGGTTGCCGAATGACACTTGCCAGTATGGCGCCATTCTCTCCACCACACTAGGATCGACAGGTGTGGAAGCTTGGTAATCGGCGTAGATCGTACTGCTGTTGTGCATCATTCGTGGGACGCTTGGCGGGCAAAATGTGGCAAAATGTGGTAAGATAGGTAGTAGGATTATACCAAATGTTCGCTAACGTCTGCCAGACCCCCAACAGATAAGGCGGAGAAAAGATGCTTCGAGGGCCTCTTTACCGCGACGACTACAGTCCGCAGCTATCGGGCCATGAAACCTTTCCGCTGCGCTATGGATGGCTGAAGAAAGCCTTCGATGCAGTGCAGAACTCCTTAGACATAGACGACAATAGAGCAGTGTTCTCCGGTCCCGATGCCATCGCGCGTTTCGGCGTGGGAAAAAATATGGTCGCGTCGATGCGACATTGGGCGAATGTATCAGGGATCATTGACGAGCCGCCAGGCCAAAAGCGAATTGAAACGACCTCATTGGGTCAGGCAATCTTTGGCGAAAATGGGCTAGACCCCTACATGGAAAACCCGGCTACGTCATGGCTTATCCACTGGCATCTGTGTGGCCGGCCGACGAAGACGACCTGGTTCTGGGCTTTCCATCACTACCCGTCCATTTCATTTGAACGCCAAACGTTGATCACAGGCATCAAGAAACTCGCCGAGGATTGCAAGTGGGCCAGGGCGGCTGTGAACACTATCCGGAGGGATGTGGGTTGCTTTATTCGCACGTACGTGGCTCAGTCCGCGCCCGGGAACGCAGGTTATGAAGACAGTCTCGACTCACCGCTGACCGAGCTTGGGCTCATCAGGCCGAGCGGACGACGTGACGAGTACAGATTTGTACGCGGGCCGAAAACTTCCCTTGGCTCCGGCGTATTCTGCTACGCAGTCACTGACTTCTGGAACCGCTCATTCGGCAACGCCAATACTTTATCCTTTGAGGCGCTGAACCATGAACCCGGCTGCCCTGCCCGTGTCTTTCTGCTTGAAGAGAATGACATGGTCGACATGTTAGTCACTTTAGAGGAAACGAGCAACGGTATTTATCGATGGTCGGAAACGGCAGGACTGAAGCAGCTCATTCGTAGCCGGCGATTGGGTTCCGACGAGGAATTAGAGTACGTGAAACAGGACTATTCCGCTGTCCGCCATCAGGAACTGACCTATGCCGTTGGCTGACCGCGTAAGAGTGTCTCGCCGCTTTCAGCGGGCTATACGCATTGACACTGACTTAGGCGAACCTTCAGCGTTGGAGGGTTTTGTCTGCCCCCGCTCTTTTGGCGAGCTACTAGAAAACATGGCGCGCCATATTTCAGAGAGTGGTCAAGGTGCATTTACATGGACCGGACCCTATGGCAGCGGTAAGTCAAGCCTGGCCGTGGCGCTTTCCGCTTTGCTGAACGGTGACGCGGAAACAAGGTGGCGTGCGGCATCCCTGATTGGTGATGATATAGCCGCGTCGATTTGGGAAGCCATACCAACAGGCACCGACGGCTGGCAAATCCTTCCAATTGTGGGGCGTCGCGACCGACCCGAGCAGGTTGTCGGAGAGGCATTGGAGTCACGAGGTTTGGTCGAGGGTCGTGCCCATCTGCTCTGGGAAGAGAGACAGGTACTAAATGAGCTTTCAGATATCGCGGCCCGCAACCCAGATTCTTCCGGTGGCTTGCTGGTGCTCGTCGATGAGATGGGCAAATTCCTTGAGGGGGCGGCGCGCGACATCTCTGACGTCTATTTTTTCCAACAGCTCGCTGAGATTGCTTCACGTAGCGCCAGCCGTCTAATCGTTGTCGGGATTCTTCATCAGGCATTCGATGAGTACTCCCACCGTCTTTCCCGCGAAATGCGGGAGGAGTGGGCAAAGATTCAGGGCCGCTTCATCGACCTTCCCGTGAATGCCGGTGTTGACGAGCAGATCGCCCTCCTCGGCAAGGCCATTGAGAGCAACCACGAGTCAGAGGCACCCAGCCCACTGTCGAAAAACATTGCGGCCTTGACGAACCGGGCAGAGTCGGGGGATGTGTCCCAATTGTTGGAGAATTGCTGGCCCTTGCATCCCATCGTCGCCTGTCTGCTGGGACCTATCTCTCGTCGAAGGTTTGGCCAGAATCAACGTAGTATCTTTGGTTTCCTGAACTCTACTGAACCGCGGGGGTTCCAGGATTTCCTACGCAACGCCCAAGATGGGGAACTCTATCTCCCAGACCAGCTGTGGGATTATCTACGCTTTAACCTAGAGCCGTCCATCATGGCTTCGCCAGATGGGCATCGCTGGGCTTTGGCCGTGGACGCACTAGAGCGATGCGAGTCGATGGGCGGTGGGCAGCTACATCTGGACCTCTTGAAATCCATTGCGCTAATCGATTTGTTCAAAGAACGGTCAGGGCTAGTGGCGAATGTCACTGCGCTCCTTTCGGCACTTCCCAGACTCAGTGATGGAGATGTCAGGGTTGCACTAGAAGAGTTGCAAGAGTGGTCATTGATCATTTTCCGAAAGTTCAACGGTTCCTATAGTGTCTTCGAAGGCAGTGACTTCGATATCGATGAGGAGGTAGGGCGAATTCTCACGACGATGCCGGACGTAGATTTTGCTAGACTCAATGAATTTGCCGACCTTCAGCCAATTGTCGCCAAACGCCATTACCATGAGACCGGTGCGCTGCGGTGGTTTGACGTGGTCATCGCGCCTCTTGCAGATGTTCAAGTGAATACGTTTGAATTCCGGCCCAGAAATGGCGCGGTTGGGACCTTTCTCCTTGCCGTACGTACCCAAGGGGAGTCCGAAAACGTGGCCAGCCACATCGCGCAAAGCGGTGTCCACGAAATTCAAGACTGGGATCTCGTAATCGGTCTGCCGCAAGGTACGTGGAATTTCTCCTCACTAGCGCAGGAACTGCTGGCTGTCGAACAGGTAAGAAAAGAGTCACCACAGCTTCAGGGAGACCGAATCGCACGCAGAGAAGTCGAGGCCCGCATTTCGACCCTGCGGGGCTATATGGCAAGCGAATTGGATCGCGCTTTAGATTCTGCATACTGGTATTCAAAGAAGCAGATGGGGGAGCAATGCAATCAAGCTCAACGCAATACTCTGGCATCTGATCTGGCAGGGGACCGCTACTGCCAATCACCCCGTTTGCGCAATGAGCTTCTCAACCGCGTTAAACCGTCGGGCAGCGCGGTTGCGGCCCGTAATGCGCTGCTCCGTCGCATGGTCCAGGATGAGGGCAAGGATCGATTGGGTATTGATGGGTACCCGGCTGAAGGTGGACTGTTTACTTCGCTTTTGGGGACCAGCGGCTTATACCGGAAAAGTGATCAAGAGTGGCGTTTCGTCGCCCCTAATTCCGATGGTGGCGACCCTAGCAACCTTGACCCGGCCTGGCAAGCCGCTGAAGAGTTCCTAGAGTCCAATCAGAAACGGGTTGTCCCGCTTTCAGAGATTTATGATGTCTGGCGTGAACCGCCATTCGGCATCAAGGATGGCCTGTTTCCGGTCCTGGCGGCGGCCTTTATTCTCTCCAGGCACCGCGAACTTGCATTCTATCGCCAGGGTATATTTCAGAGTCTGATAACGGACTTGGACATGGAGTACCTTGCCAGGGACCCGCTCTCTGTCCAACTGCGCTGGATGGATTTGTCCGACGAGGACCGCGCGCATTTGTCAGAGATGGCAAGCATTGTCCGCGATCTCGATCCAGCCAATACGCTCCCTGATTTGGAACCGCTTGACGTGGCCAGAGGGTTGGTTTCCATTTACGACCGTTTGCCGCCCTGGGTAGGACGCACGCAAGGGCTTTCGGCCAACGCCAAACAGGTGCGCCAGTTGTTCAAACAGGCCAATGACCCCAACAGCCTGATTTTCGATGACATTCCTCAGCGCTTTGCAGATGGCCTTGAACTGGACACAAGCTGTACTCTAGGGCATATTTCGAGCCAAGTGCGCTCAGGCCTGATAGAGTTGCAGGGTGCTTATCCCGCCATGCTGCACCGCTTGCGCGAGACACTGCTGGCGGAGTTGCAGGTGCCGTACGCTTCTGCCTCCTTGCTAGGAGAACTGAGGGCCCGCGCCGAAAATGTCCGCCAACTAAGTGGGGATCACCGTCTGGAAGCTTTCATTGTCCGGCTTTCTCATTTCTACGGAAGCAATCAGGATATGGAGAGCCTTGCCAGCATGGCGACCAACAAACCACCGCCCACTTGGGTGGATGCTGATATCGACCGGGCTGCTGTTGCGTTGGCTGAGATGGCGCGGAACTTTGTTCACCTAGAGTCCTTTGCCCATGTAAAGGGGCGTTCAGACAGGCGCCACGCTATGGCTGTCACTGTCGGCATGAATGGTTCACGGGCAACGCATCAGGATGTGTTCGATGTGACTGACACGGAACGGCAAGAGGTTGGGCTACTGATCAAACGGATGGAGAAGACCTTGGAGAGTAGCGGCAAGCCAAAGCGTCATGTTATTCTCGCCGCATTAGCGGAGTTGAGCGCTCGTCATCTCAACACTCCCGCAGAGAAGGAGAACAGCGCAGTGGAAGAACAGGCGGTGTCATAGATATGGCAGGGCAAGAACGGCACGTTTTGGGACTGTCCGGTGGGCGAGACAGCGCAGCTCTCGCGATTTTCATGAGGCAGAACCATCCTGAACTGGATATTGATTATTTTTTCACCGATACTGGCAAAGAGTTGCCCGAGGTGTACGAGTTTCTCGTTAAACTAGAAGGTTTCCTTGGCAAGCCGATTCTCCGTTTGAATCCGGATAGAGACTTCGACTTTTGGCTTAGGCAGTACAATAACTTCCTGCCATCGCCGCAGGCGCGCTGGTGCACGCGGCAGCTGAAGCTGCGTCCTTTTGAGCAGTGGATTCGCCCGTTGCTCGACGATGGCGATATCGTCTACAGCTACGTCGCGATCCGGGCTGATGAGGAGTACCGGGAAGGGTATTCCTCGAAACATGACAATCTGATCGTGCGGTTGCCACTGAAAGAGGCGGGTGTCGACAAAGCCAGTGTCTTGGAAATCCTGGAGGGGACAGGATTGGGGTTGCCACAGTACTACGAATGGCGCACCCGTAGCGGTTGCACCTTCTGCTTCTTTCAGCAGAAGATCGAATGGGTGCGGCTGATGGAACGCCATCCCGACTTTTTTGATGAAGCAAAAAGCTACGAGAAGAATGCGATTGACCACGGGTCGCCGTTCACCTGGAGTGAGGGCGAGTCATTGGATGAACTAGCTAAGCCCGAGAGGGTGGCGCAAATACGGGCAGAACATCAGAGGCGGTTAGAGCGGGTGCGTGCTAGGCTACAAGTGAATCCTCTACGTCCAGATGCGGAGCCGATTGATATTGACGATCTGTATGGGCAGACTAAAGTATGTCTAGCATGTCACAAGTAGTAGGCTATGAGGCCAAACACCAATGAATCGGGGATGGTCAATCGATCAGGGCGACTGGAACGGACTTGGAGAGGCTCTGAAAGGAACTGAAAGCTGGAGATTTGTCCTCCTTACGCCTAACGACCGCGAAATGGTGCCGGCGAAGCCAGGCGTCTATGCGATTTGTGCGCCACCCCCGATTGCCGTTGGAAAAGGCCGAAGCTCGATTTTCCATAGTTTGGGGACCCCGCTCTACGTCGGCAAATCAGAGTCGAGTATTCAGTCGAGATTCCTTGCTCACTGCCGTGCCAGTGATCCGCAACTGTTACGCGCCAAACGCTGTTACTACAGAGTGCAATTGAGGTTTTGGTTTGTTGAGTTGCATGTCAGTGTAATCAGGCAGGCCGAGGCGTGGCTAATAAGGTGCTTTGGTCCACCGGTAAACAAGCGTGCTGAGACGATTACAGGAACTATAGGACCACCGATAAAAGCTTAACGGAGGAACAACCAATATGCAGTTGTACCCTGCCCTCAGAGCGTCCATGGGAACTTGGAATTATTACATCGTCAAAATGCGGATGCGAGAAGTGGCCGCTGAAGTGAAGTTCGGTTCACAAGTGCACGAAGACTTTACCCTTGACGAGGCTATCCAACGATCAATAAAGGAAAGCCGCGTGAAAAAGGAAATTGTCACATATTTGATAGGTCGGACTGATCGTTTCTTTGCCTCTCTAGTCGTAGCTGCGATTGGCGGGTCGCCGAAGTTCTATCCAGTAAGCGTATCTGACGATCCCCAATTCGAGATTTTCGCCGACGAAGAGAGCATCGAACAGTCATTCGGGGTGCTACGTTTCTCGGGGAACCAAGATTACTACGCCTTGGATGGCCAACACAGATTGAAAGCGATAAAAACCTTGCTACAACCCGATGATGAGGCGGAACGAGTTGAACCCCCGCAAGGTTTCGCCAACGAGGAAGTTTCGGTCTTAATGGTTATCCCCCCTCCTGAGTTGACTGAAGAGAATTGGCTTGCCTCTTACCGCCGTCTCTTTTCCAGTCTCAACAGATATGCCAGACCAACCGACACAGATACAAACATAATAATGGACGAAGACGACATTTTCGCGATCATCACTCGGCGTCTCATCGCGAGTCATGATTTTTTTAAGGCACCCGGTCGGCACGTTGAGTCGTTGAGGGTTTCGACAAGAGGGAAAGCCCTAAAAGAAGGGACTTCGCATTTCACTAGCCTTCAGCAACTCTATGACCTCAACATGACGCTTCTCACGACACCCCTCCGAACGAACTTGGGTTGGGGACCCGGCCCTGAGGCAGAACGAACGAACAAGATAAAAGACTTTGTTCGATTCAGACCACCGGAGGAATACATTGAAGAGCTGTTCGAAGAGCTGGTCCTTTATTGGGATGCCCTCACTATAGCGATTCCAGACTTGGACGTAAACCCGAGTGAAGCCAGGAATCACCAAGCTGATGGGTCAAAAGGAGAAGTAGCGGACAACCTTCTTTTCTGGCCTATAGGTCAAGATGTGATGATTAGTGTGGCGCGTGCACTGTTGGACGTACGGCTAGATTCCCCTGAGAATCCTACGCTGGAGCAAGCCACAGAAGCATTAGAACCTTTGGGAAGGGTAAATTGGGGTCTTCACAGCATCCCCTGGAGGGGGCTTCTTCTCGTGTCAGCTCTTGACGCCCGGAGTAATAGCAGAAAGTGGGCGATGAGAAACGAGGGTCGAAAGCAAGCAATTGATACCGCCAAAAGAGTGCTGCGTTGGATAACCGGCATCTATCAATCGAACCTCCGTGAAGAATCACAACTAGAGAATGAGTGGCAAGACCAACTGCTCCTCCCGCCAGATGAGAGCTCAGAGGGGTTGTGGGAGAATGTCAGAACAATCCGTGACAATGTGTGTTCATAGTCAGTCAGTAAATTGTGGTGACGACCAAGTTGTGTACCACCGGTGGCAAGGCCGGTCAATTGGCATTAGGCTAGTAAAAGAAAGTGAGTCGCCGACACTTGAAATCCGCACCCTGAACGGAGACCAGCCGCAGAATTGCTCCTTGACCGAACCCCAAACCGCACTTCTCCGCAGTGCAGTTGACGTGGCACTCGACCTAGACACAACGCTTTCAAGATCATTGCTGCAAGGGAATGCCGCGAGACTAGAGTTAAGACCTCCTCGACATAGGCCTTCACCCAGACTAAGAAAGGCGGATGAGGCTTCAGAATTGCGTCCTCGTGTAGAGGAGTTAGTCGCCCCACTGCTTTTTCATACGAATACTAATAAACACTCCTTAAGGCCATTTCAAGAATTCGGAGTAAAGTGGCTGACAGAGCGTCGGACAGGGGTTCTTGCCGATGATATGGGCCTTGGCAAGACTGCTCAAGCACTGCGAGCTATAGAGAGACTCGTAGTGAATGGCACCATTAGAAGTGCATTGATTGTTTGTCCGAAATCTCTCCTTGCTAACTGGGAGGCCGAGAGTGAGACTTGGGTACCAGGGCTAACAGTTGTCCGTTCTGTTCCGTCAAGACAGGATTCGGACGAAGTCTGGTCCGCGATACTGGGCAGATCTCACATAATCGTTACCAATTATGAGCAGTTACGACCTCTGCCGACACCTTTCGAAACAGTTCAGGTTGACCTGGTGGTAGCCGACGAAGCCCATAGGCTTAGGAGATCGCAAGCCAAGCTTGTAAAGGCGTTCAGGCTCATGAATTTCGAAAGATTCTGGGCGTTGACTGGAACACCGATTGAACGCCACCCAATTGATTTGGCTACTCTGTTGTCGTTGCTAGAGCCAACTAGATTCTCAGAAAACTCATTCACAATTGGGTCGGAACTGCGAGCTCAGGCACGCCCATACCTGCTCAGACGTATGAAAAAGGATGTGCTAGACGAGTTACCGGATGTGATCGACACAAAGGAGACAATTGAACTCACTCCTCAACAACAGCGAGCGTACAATGCAGCTCGCTCTCAACCGCTTCCCAAGGAATTAGGTGAGGTTCTGCAACGACTAACGATGCTTCGATCCATCTGCGACTCTGAGCCAGCCAGTGGAGTTAGTGCCAAGCTCAATCGTGTCATGGAGATCCTGCAAAAAGTGCAGGAGGCTGGGGAGAAGGCGATCGTGTTTTCTTATTTGCTACGTCCATTGGAACTATTGGCACAGCGCATGTCTCTTGAAAAACCTCCTCTCAATTCGGTCTCTTTGACAGGCAAACTGACGATGGATGAGAGGGCACATGTCCTCCGAAAATTCAAGACTGATGACGGAGTTGTGGCATTCCTCTGCTCTAGTCGCGTTGGGGGAGAAGGGCTGACGTTGACTGAAGCAAACCATGTCATTTTCATCAACGAGTGGTGGAATCCGTCAACAAATGCTCAGGCAAGAGACAGAGTCGTCCGATTTGGTCAAGAACGAATCGTCCATGTGCATCGATTCAGGTGTAAAGATACAGTCGAGGAAGTGTTAGACCATATTCTGGAGAAGAAAAATGAGGCATACTCTAGTGTAGTGGACGCGCTAGCAATGCAAGTGCAAATGACTGAGACCAATTCCAGAGAATTGTTAAATGAAGCACTGGAAAGTTTGGTTTCAATCGACTAGCTCGCTTTGGATTCCACTAGGCCGTATGGCATTGCTATATGGTTGGCCCCAAGAACTGGGAATACATGATAAGGTATATATTGGAGCACTTCAGCCAGCCTGTAGAGGGGCAGCAAGATGGTCAAGAATCAGTGGCCTTCAAGTTTCGAGTTTAGCTCGCAGGCACTAAGACGATTAACTAAGTATCGAATGAATTTGAGATTTATGCCAACCTAATACGGGTCTGGAAACGGCAACTGCTGGATGACGGGCCTAGCGCCCTCATCAGATTTGTCATCCAACTTCTTTAGAGTAGGTACTGACAAACTCGCCAATTATCTTTGCTGCGATAGAGCGGATCGACTTCAAAGAGCATGTATCGCTATAGCTAACATTCGAAACAATTTTCAGGAATGGTTCGAGGTCCCCACTCACGTCCCGGAGGCTAGTTTGAGTGAGGTATTCAATACCGCGGCGGTGCACCCTTTCTACACCGATGTATTCGGGTCTAGCTGGCAAAGTATAGCTAAAAACAGTTAAGTCGTTAACGTGATCCAAATCGACACCTTGTTTTTCGAAGAGATGCTGCCTGAGAGAACCAGAGACATCGACATGTTGATTTAGTCTTCCTATGATACCATTCCTACTATTGGTTTCTCCGACATAGGCGAATTGCCATGAACGGGAGTAGATTATGTAGATATAGGCGCGATTGTTGCCAATGAAACGATCCTTAATACCAATGACTACTGCCCCCACAGTTCATTCACCCTATGAGTCGCTGGGAAGTAGTTGGGAATACTCTCTACATAAGTGGGCAAGATAATCAGTGACAACTCGTCGATACTCGGCTAGGATACTCTCTATTTGCTCTTGTTTGAATCGAGAGTTACTTTGTATCACATAGAATTCGGCTGCAGACATATGAAGCAAGAGCAAGTTAAGGAACACTGTCAAAGTGCCATTATCTTTGTTGTCTTCGTAAATCAGACGCGAGAACCGATGAAATTTGTTTATTCTCACACAATCCTGATTTGAATAGTAGAACGGTTCCCAAAGAACATTGTCTTCTGTAATTGAAACCATGAAAATTCGGTCATTGATCGTAGCTCCTTCAGCAGTGACAACAGTCTGAAGCTGCTCTTCAGTAAACTCCCCGTTAGATTCAGTCTCGATTTCAGGAAATTCTGGAATCTCCTCAGCCATCTCTTTGGCTAAATCTTTGAGTCTTGTCTTCTGCTTCTCAGATACGCTTTTTCGTCTTCTATCAATCTCTTCATATTTATCGGGATCAGGTAATTCTCCTGGTAACTCTTCAGGTAACTCGATCTCACTCGCAATATCGTTTGCCTGACCAAGTGAGTCTTCGTTTAACCTTCTCAGTCGTTCCTCACTAGCACTTTTCCAAGCCTTCTTGCTTTTCCTCTTGAAATGATCTGAGCCGTCACTGAGTGCCCGATGTGCTTCTTCTGAGAGATGCAGTTGAGACTTCTTGACGTCGATATTGAAAACCTCATCTGCAGAACTATCAATTAGAATACGTCCTCGAAAAGCATAGAAGTCCTGATCCTGAGTAATGATTTCAAAAGATTCTGCCCAGGATAGAAGACGCTTATTTCGATAAACATAAAAGCCATAGTTTCCTGCACTTATGTTGTACTTTTTGCGGATTTCCGCTGGATTCTCGAATATCGGAGGGTATGGCAATTGTGTTACCTCTATCCTAGCCTTAACGTTGTCTGCGGGATCTAGTGTGATTTCTCGTTGTCTTTGGATCCACCTAGTAGTCTGTCCATCCCACTCAAACTCGTTCAAGTCGCCATTCCGGTCTGCTTCTTCGGCAAATAACACATCATATGGTTCACACTGAGTTTTTCCCCCTTCCTTATCAACTAGGTATATCCGAAGGGCTGGCATCATGTAGTAGTAAATGATGCCTAGCTTCTGTTGAAGTTCCCTGAAAGTGGCACGGATACTAGGATGGTTCTTTGTACGGACTTCTGTAATCCTTATAATCGTTCCACGTCTTTCAGGCAAATAGTTTCTTATTAGTTCACAATCATTAGGGGAGAGCTCTTCCTGAACTGCTCCGTATTCTCGCCGTTCCCTAATCTCAGGCAACGAGACTACGTATTTTGCAAATGGGTCGTTCCCTTCTGACGAAACTACCTCAAGCTGCTCTCCTTGGGAAAATGCTGCCGACTTTAGACCAAGCCCAAATTTTGACAAGCTATCTGGAGGATAATTGGTGTCCGATGCCCCTAACTGAAGTGCATCCTTAATCCCGGACCGATTCATTCCACATGACCTGCCCCCGACGTTTGTACCACTTGTTATGTTAGTCCTTCAAGCAAGGGGACAGGGTCGGCAGGCAAGAGGGCCTCAGGCGCCGGCGGCCGGTAGCCCAGAGAGCTGTGCGGTCTGATCCGGTTGTAAGTCCGTCTGTAGCGCTCCGTCAGCACACGCACCTCCAGCAACGTATAGAAGACCTCTCTGTCCAGCAGTTCGTCCCTCAACTTCCCGTTGAAACTCTCGATGTAGCCGTTCTCCCACGGCGATCCAGGTTCGATATAGAGCGTCCTGGCTCCCACCCGCCCAAGCCACTCACGCACAGCCCGGGCCGTAAACTCCGGCCCGTTGTCCGAGCGAATATGGTCGGGCACGCCTCTGAGCACCATCAACTCGGCCAGCACCTCTATCACATCGGCAGACCGTATGCTGCGCGCAGCCCGGATCGCCAGACACTCCCTGCTGTATTCGTCAATGACGGTCAGCAACCGCACTCCTTTGCCGTCATGGAGCCTCAGGTGCACGAAGTCGTAGGCCCACACATGGTCTTTCCACGCAGGCTGCAGACGCACACACGAGCCGTCATTGAACCACAGACGCCCTCTCTTCGGCTGCTTCGCCGGTACCCTAAGCCCTTCACGTCGCCATATCCTCTCCACACGCTTGTGGTTCACTTGCCAGCCGCGATGCCTCAGAAGGGCGGTGATCCTGCGGTAGCCGTACCTGCCGAACTGACTGGCCAGCGCCACGATCTCCTCGGTCAGCGCCTTCTCATCCTCCACCGGTATCGGCTTGTATCGCTGGGTGGAGCGAGGATGACCCAGCACTCTGCAGGCGCGTCGCTCCGAAACCCCACAGCGCGCCTTCACGTGGTCGACACACTCGCGACGACGTGAAGGGCTCAGAAGTTTCCC
>MKWU01001688.1_pt1 | contig 36701 bp, 22 predicted proteins | sample 809101 | NCBI WGS metagenome assembly MKWU01 (sample SAMN05860141, study PRJNA318959) | sponge metagenome | host: Aplysina aerophoba | place: Slovenia: Piran, Adriatic Sea, Gulf of Piran | collected 2013-05-07
TGTTGAACGACCATGAGCAGCGATGTCGCCATGATCATGGAGAACGGCTGGAGGTTTTCCACGACCTGGGACGACAGCCCGATCCCAACCTGCACCACTACCTGGACGGTCAACTGGAACGCTTGAAGCTGGTACGGCTCGCTCTGCAACGGGGTCGTGATCCTGGCCTCGTTCCTGCTGTGCGGGAGAACGATCTCCACTCCTCCTGAACATGGGGCACTTGAAACGACTGCTCAGCGTCTGGCAACGGGCTGGGGCCAAGGTCTGCAAACCACTGCCCGTTGCCGTCCCCCTGGCGCTGGTGCTGGCATCCTGTGCAGCAAACTCCACGTTTGTGGGGCAGCAACAGGCTGCCGGTCCCGCTGCCGCCGCCGACGGCATGAGCGTTTACTTCAATCAACGTCGCCAGGCGGGCTACCGCAGCCCACTCACGGGAACCATGCGCCAGGGAGACGACCTGGAGCAGGTGGTGCTGGATGTCGTTGCCGGAGCCCGTCACAGCGTCAGCTTGGCGGTGCAGGAGTTGACCCTGCCCCGCATTGCCCAGGCTCTCGTGGAGCGCCACCGCGCCGGGGTGAACGTGCGGGTGGTGCTGGAGAACAGCTACTCCACTCCATGGAGTCGTCAGCATCCGTCCGAACTGGACGACCATGCGCGGCATCGCTGGCAACGGCTCCATGATCTGGGTGACGGCGACCAGGACGGCGCCGTCACCCAGGCTGAACGACGGGCGGGGGATGCGGTGGCCCTGCTGCTGGATGACGGTGTGCCCCTGCTGGACGACACAGCGGACGGCAGTGCCGGCAGCGGGCTGATGCACCATAAGTTCCTGGTGGTGGACGGCCGGGAGGTGGTCACCGGCTCAGCCAATTTCACCAGTTCCGGCATCCATGGCGATGCCGGCGCCCCCGGAACCCGCGGCAACACCAACCACGTGGTGAGGATTCGCTCCACCACTCTGGCCGGTCTTTTTGAAGAGGAATTCGCCCGTCTCTGGGGGGACGGCCCCGGTGGACTGGAGGATGGCCGCTTTGGCTTGGGCAAGGCCGGTGGCGGCAGCGTTCGGCTCCGGCAGGGAGAGGGGCAGTTGGAGGTGCTCTTTGCCCCCCATTCCCGGCGGGACGGCAACAACGGTCTCGCCTTTATTGAACGGGTGCTGGCCACGGCCCGGACCCAGGTGGACATGGCCCTGTTCGTGTTCAGCGACCAAGGCGTTGCCAACCGCCTGGAGACCTTGGCCCGGCGGGGTGTCAACATCCGCCTCCTGGTGGACCCGGGCTTTGCCACCCGCAGCTACAGCGAACTCCTGGATCTGGCGGGGGTGGTCCGCCCTGACCGTCGTTGCCGCGTCGAGACGGGCAACAAGCCCTGGCCACCGGGCTTGGCCGAGGTGGGCATTCCCCAGCTTGCGCGTGGGGACAAGCTCCATCACAAGTTTGCGGTGGTGGACAACACCACGGTGATCACCGGCAGCTTCAACTGGAGCCCATCAGCAGCTCATCAAAACGACGAGACGTTGCTGGTGATCAAGCACCCCAAGCTGGCGGATGCCTTTCGGCGTGAATTCGGTCGCCTCTGGCAAAATGCGGAATTGGGCGTCACGCCCCACTTGAAGAGGCTACTGGAGCGTGATCGGTTGCGCTGCCCTGAAACCGTACATCTTTCACCCCCCTCAGCCCTCCCGTAGCCAACGGGCGGCATCAGGGGCATGGTAGGTAAGAATCAGGTCTGCCCCGGCACGGCGGAAACAGAGCAGGGTTTCCAGGACCACACGGCGCTCCTCGATCCAGCCCCGTTCTGCCGCGGCCTTCACCATGGCATATTCGCCGCTCACGTTGTAGGCGGCAATGGGCAGTGCGCTGTCTTTCCGCAGCTTGGCCACGATATCCAGATAGGCCAGGCCGGGTTTGACCATGAGAATATCGGCCCCCTCGCCTTCGTCCAGATCGGCCTCGATGAGGGCCTCCCTGCTGTTGGCCGGATCCATCTGGTAGGTGTCCTTGTTTGTGGGGATGGGTTTATCGCCGCCGGCGCGAGGGGCGGAATCCAGGGCATCCCGGAAGGGGCCGTAGTAGGCCGACGAGTACTTGGCGGTGTAGGAGATGACGGCCACGTCCGTAAAGCCATGGTCGTCCAGGGTGGTGCGGATGGCTTCCACCCTGCCGTCCATCATGTCGCTGGGGCCAACGAGATCGGCACCGGAGCGAGCCTGGGCCAGGGCTTGCTGGCAGAGAATTTCCACCGTCTCGTCATTGAGAACCACCCCATGGGGGCTCACGATGCCGTCGTGACCGTCGCTGGAGTAGGGATCCAGAGCCACATCGGTCATGATCACCATGTCCGGGTGTTCCGCCTTGAGCCGGCGGATAGCGCGGGGGATCAAGCCGCCTTCGTTGAAACACTCGGCGCCGTCATCACTTTTGAGGCCATCGGCCACTTTGGGGAACAACACCACACAGCGGATCCCCGAATCCCAGGCGCGGCCCACCTCGTCCCCCAGGGCGTCAAGGCACCAGCGCTGGCAACCGGGCATGGAAACAATAGGCTCGTTCCTGGCTCCCTCATGAACGAAGAGGGGGTAAATCAGATCCGTGGCCTGCAGAGAGGTCTGGCGCACCATGGCCCGCAGGGCAGGCGTGCGCCGCAGGCGGCGGGGGCGGTGCAGCAGGTCCAGCATGTGGCGGCAAAAGCTTTCGGGATCCTACGGAATCCCCTTCACCCCCCAGCCTCCCGCTTCGGGCCTTGCTACAAAGGCTTGGGGAGCACAGCCTGCCGGGCCATGGCCTCCCGGGGCGAGCCTGTTCGGCAGGCTGCCCATTGCCGCAACAGGTCCAGTTCCCGAGGTGACGGCGATCGGGGCACATGGATGACAACCGTGAACAGAAGATCCTTCCGACCACCAGGGGACTGCCATCCCTGGCCCCGCAGCCGGAGGCTTTGACCTGGCTGGATGCCGGCCGGAACCGTCATCGTGGCTGTGCCTTCGGGTGTAGGCACCTCGATCTCGCCCCCCAGCACGGCCTCATCCAACCCCAAGACCAGATCAGCCCTTAATTGGTCCCCCTCCAAGCGCCATGGGGGATGCGGTTGTAGCTGAACCTTGAGGTAAAGGTCCCCACGGCGCCCTGTACCCGGCTGAAGGTTGCCCTTGCCTTTGAGGCGCAGGCGGGTGGCGGGAAGGATGCCGGCCGGAATGCGCACCTGCACGGATTCCTGATTCTTGCCAAAGGTGCGCACAGCGAGTGTGCGCTCACAACCATGGAAGGCCTCGGCCAAGGAAATCTCCAGAGAGGTTTCCGCGTCCAGGTCCGGGGAGCGGGAGCGTCCGGGTCGGGGAAAACCGCTGGCGCCGAATCCGCCGGGGACGTTGCCCTCCCCGAATCGGCTCAGCAGGTCATTGATGAATTCATCGAAATTGCCATAGTTCTGAAAGTCCATATCCACCCCCGCGCCACCGCTGGTCTGACTACGGTCACCGCTGCGGAAGCGGCCAAACTGCTCGTAACGGCGCCGCTTCTCCGGGTCACCGAGCACCTCGTAGGCTTCGTTGATTTCCTTGAAGCGCGCCTCCGCTGCCTTGTCGTCGGGATTCACATCCGGATGGTTTTGCCGCGCCAACCGACGAAAAGCCTGCTTGATGGCGGCCTGATCCGCACCCTTGGGCACTTGGAGGATTTTCCAGTAGTCCTTGTATCCGCTCCGCGGCATTGCTGAGAAAGGGTCAGGAGAAGGGGCTTTCCAGCCCCCATGGATCATGGATGATAAGGCTGAATACTGCCCTTGCGGGCACTTGGAGCAATGCCAAGGCGGTAATGGGGGACTCTTGCTCCCCTGTCACGATTCAACCAAGCACCTGCGACCTGCCTTCCTTTGAATCTGACACAGAGAAGAGTTTGATGAGTGGACTGGGGTAATTGCTGTAAGTGACAACCACACGCTTCTTCGCACGCGTTGCTGCTACGTGCAACAGTGATCGCTCCTGTTGTTCAAACAACTCCCGAGAAACCTGATCCGGCCGGCAACCAAGCGCGCTCTTGAGAGGCATCTGATCGCTGTCCAGGCCTGGGATCAACACCTGGTCGAATTCCAGACCTTTCACGCGGTGCATCGTCGCCAGGCGGACTGAGGGGTCACTGGGGTCATCGGCTTCATCAGCCTCGATCACTCGGCTTTGGATGTCCTTGCTTTCAAGGAATTGTTCCAGATTTGTAATGGCTGATTTGGTTCGTGCTGTGATACAGGTGCTGGCCAGAGAGCCTCGTTCTTCTTTGATCTGATGCAGAAGTGCGACCAGGAAGCGCTCTTCTTCGGCCAGGTCTTCGCATTTTTTGATCAGAGGCTCGTCGCCATGGAGCAAGGAGCGGTAATCACTTGCTGAATCGGCGCCACCGTCGAGGTCATCAAAGTCCAGCCCGTTCAACACGGCCGTGGCCCAAACCCTTGTTTCCTCCGTCGTGCGGTAGTTGATGCGCAGCTTGCGTGAGCGCCCACGAATCTCGATGCCGCAGCGGCCCATCACCACGGGTTTGCCATAAATGCGTTGATGTGGATCTCCCACGATGAACAGGTCGTTGGGGTGAGGCTCTCCGGATAAGGTGCGAATGAGCTCAAAGGAAGCGGTGTCAAGATCTTGAGCTTCATCCACAACAACGGATGAAAAGAGAGCTGAACGACCAGATTCGTGGAGCAGATCGGCAGCAGCCTGTTTTGCCTCCTCTGTTTCCCAAAGCCCGCGTTGGCGTAATTCCGCACGGAGGGCATCAAAGACGGGCCAGATTTGCACCCGTTGTTTCCGGCTCAGGCGGGTGCCCCGCCCAACCCGCCGTGCTTTCAGATAGTCATCACGAGACCTACAACCGATGGCAAGCACAACATCTCTCCACTCCTCTTCGTAGAAGCGTTGATCCAGGCCGAGACTGGTGTCGGCAAGATCCATGGCCAGGCTCCAGGCAGCCCTTCTGGATTCCTGGTCGAAGATGCGAACTTGCAGGCCCTGCGTTTTGAGGAAATTCATCACCCAGCGATCGAGGTTCACCACCTCAATGCGTTGCAACTCCTCCGAAGAGCAAATTTTGGTGAGATTGCTGCGGATATCGATGGAAAGGTTGCGGGTAAAGGTGGTGAACAGGATGCGACCGGTGGACCCTTGGTTGATCAGCTGTTTGGCCAGCCAGCGAGCCCGATGCATTGCCACCACGGTTTTTCCGGTGCCAGCACCACCAAGGACGCGTACGGGACCATTCCAATCCCGTTCCACCAGACGACGTTGGCTGGGGTGGAGAAAGACCCGCCATTGCTCCAGCGGCGCCGAGAGCATGGCCTCAAGCTCATCGTCATCAGTAATGACCAGAAACTCCGCCTTGCTGTCTGGGACTTCCAGGGCTGTGGCAACATCCTCGGGATCAACACCAGCAGGGCGCTGGCGCTCCAATTCACTGACCACGTCTGCAATGGTTCTGCCTTCAGCAAGGAGGATGAGGCCATCGACGCAGGCTTGCGGTAGCCACTCAATCAGGCGCACCAGGGCTTCTTCGTTGCTGACAGCACGAACGGCTGGCAGCAGGACTTCAGGAACGCCAACCAGCATCAATTGTTCATCATCACAGGCCGCAAACAAGGCGTTGGGGATGGTTTGCGGGAGGGGCTGCCGGGTTTCTGCGGCAGCTTCAACGCTGTGTGGGTTTGTGGTTGCTTCGCACAATGCTGCTTCAGCAGCCTCAACATCCACCACATGCAAGGCCCCTGACACGCGGTTCACATGGCAGGACCTTTGGCGAGCCCACTGGTAGGCATCGTCGTGCTTGTCGATCCAAAGCAGCACATAGGTGTTGCCTTTGTCGGGCGCCCGCACGATGCAGCGCACGTCCTGATCAACGCGCAGGGAGCGGATCATGGGATCCTTTCCCCCTTCAATGCGCTCATAGTTCAGGCCAGGGCTGCGCGGATTGTGGCGGAATTTGGCAATGAACGCGGCCACCTTGCTTCGTGCTTTGTTGGGCAACTTGCCAAAGGCCTTGAAAAAATCATTGGAGATGGCAACGGTGATGCGGACGTCGGTCATGGGCTGTGCTGATCAGCGTTCCGAAGATGCTGAAGAATGGCATTGGCAATGACATCGGGCGGATCGCCGAGCAACCAGCAGACCCATTGCCGTTGGGTGAACGTATCCAGATCGGCTGGGTCAACAACGACAGCGAGATGGTGGCTTGCCCAAGCCAACTCTGCCTGGGCGATGACTTCGCCCCGTGAGCCGATTAGCTCGTAGCCGTCTTCCGGGAGAGGGAGGCTGGTGGTTTCCAGTAGAGGTTCCTTGAGAGCATTCAAGAGGTGGTGACACTCCTTGATGGCGAGTTCGACAATCGCTCTCCAGGTAGATTGGCGTTGCTGTTGTACGGGATGTTCTGGCGTAGGGCTTGGCGCTGTTGCTGCGCCACTCTTGATCCACACGGTCGGGGTGTCCACAGCCACCGGTTGCTCCGCACCAGTCCAGCCCGGCGTGGTGATCAGTCCATGGGGTAGGAATTGGAACAGGTTGCCAAGCCGGAGCCATTCGCGCCAAGCCGCTTGCTGCTGCTCTGGGAGGAGATCTTCGTTGATTTCGAAATGGCTGACCCGGAGACTGGCACAGGGATGCGTCTGTTCTTGTAGGCCCAGATCCACCAGGCCAAGCACAGAGAGGCCGCAGCCAATAGTGAGTTGCTGGCCGAGAATTCTATTGCCGGTGCCGTTGCCCCTCCATTCCTCTACATGACTTTGCAGATGGCCAGAGGAGATGGCCTCACCGAGTTCCGGATGATCAAGGGGCTGTTGCGAAACCTGGGCCAACGCAAATTGCTGTGCCATCCCTTGCCAAAGGGTTTCGGATGGTTCCGCCAGGTAGGCCATCAACAGTTCCAGGCTGCTCATGCTTTGGGCGGCTTGCGGCATGACCAACGCCTTGGCCCGGAGTTCCTCCGGCCACCAGCGGTTGAGGAAAAGTTCCGGCTCATGATTGAACTTGGGATTTAGATCCTGCTTGAGGCCGTTGGGATCGAGGGGCGCCTTGGGTGACGGCGCCTTCTCAACCACATCGTCCCAACTCAAACCCCAGAACAGGAAACGACCGCTGCGTTGCAGCGCCATGCGTTGCTGAGCATCGGTGGCCAGTCGACCGCGGTGAAACTCCCAGCCGTCAGTGTAGATAGCGATTGGCTTGCCGCCAGCGGTTGGTGTGAGCAGGAAGTCGGCACGAGAGTCACAACTCACCCCTTCGCTTTCACCAAGGAGAACCTGTTGCTGCAGTTTCCAACGCACCACCCTTTTAGCTCGTGTCAAGCTGAGTAAATAGCCCTTGCGGCCTTGGATGACGTCGCTCTTGAGAGACACGGTGACCCCACGGGGCGCCCCTTTGCCCTCGCGCAGCTTCTCAATGAAGCGGAGTTCCAGTTCACTTTCGGCGCGGGTGTTAATCGTGATGTCCGATAAGCTGCGCTCCGCTGTTGTAAGTTTTGTCCAGTGTTCAAGGATAGCTTGCAACTGCTCGACCGCCCGCTGCTTGCTGGTGTGCTCGCGATCAAAGCGTTGCCGGTACATAAAAATGCACCGGTAACAGCCATCGCTACAACTGCAAGTTTGCAGTACATCAAGGGACTGCTTGAACACTTCTTTGAGGTCGCTGCCACCCTGCTCCATCAACTGGCGCAAATACCCCGTACCGCCCGGTACCGAGTCGAAGAGATAGAGGAAAGTTTTGCGTTGCTGGTTACCTTGGGGCTCGTCTCCAAGAGCTGACTGCAGGTGATTGACCTTGCCGCTAAAGCGTTGGCGTAGACCCAGGTGCAGCGCCCCCGCAAATGACGACAAGCCGGATTCGTCCCAGAAGTTGGCGCCAGGCAGCAGGAAGCGCACGGCTTCCGAACTGAACTCCCTGTACATGAACAGCAACTGATGCAGTTGGGCATCATCGGGCTTATCGCGGTACTGGCAACCCCAGGTGTGGTTGTTGGCTTGGGGAGATCCGCGTTGTACCTTGCCACAACTGCGGCAAAGCTCAAAGCCTCTCACCTTCAGGCTTTTCCCGGCAATCTCATGGCTACTGCCCACCATGGTATTTTCACCGAAATTGATTTCGCGAAAGACGGTTCCCGATAGATATTCAGCGCCAAAGGGAAATTCTTCGCCTTTAATGGACAAGGTGATCTCCCGTCGTTGGTGATCGGGAAGGATCAGCAGTTCGCGATGGAAGAACAGTGGGTTGCGTTCATCACGGTCATCGCCAAAGCGACTCCGGGCATCTTCTGTCGTGGCCTGCACCTGGGTGAGTTTGACCATCTCTTTGACCTGGCCGCAATCAGCGTAGCCGCTGTGGCCACAGCGGGGGCATTCCCTGCAATTGAAGGTATCGTCGGTGGATTTGCAGGCAAACGAGCATGCCGGGCAGAACCTCCACGTCTCGGGTCTGTTGAGGGTTGGGTCCACCTGATCCACCCGCACACGGCGGCCCTGGGCATAGAACTGGCCATCCGGCACCAATTCACGGATGGCCACGTTGGCAGGCCGTTCGTAGCTCAACGGCGGCAATTCTTCGCTGTGGTTGGGTCCACGATCACGGCCAGGTAGTTTGCGCCAGAGCACGGATTTGAGCGTGACGCCAGCTTCCGGGAAGGCGTAATTGGGCAGGAAGCCTTCATCAGTGAGCATGGCCAGCAACTGGCGGTTATCGATCTCTTTCCGCAGTGAATTGTAAGCGCGTAGTTCGCGTTGAATCTCCTCCTTGGCTTCCCGTTCGTTCTCGGTCAGCGACTCTTCCGGCCGATTGGTGAAATCTGTGTAGCGTTTCCGCAGTTTCCTGGCTTCCGACGTGAGTCGTTTGCGCTCGGCGATCAACTGCTCCAACCGCATGACTAGCTCTTGGGCAAAGGGGGCGCTGGGGTTATCATCACTGTCAACTCCGGCGCGGGCCAGGAAAACATCACCCAGTGCCTGGAGACTGGTATTGTCAAGGTTATCGGCAAAGAGAACCAGGAAATCTTCCAGGAGTTTGCCTTGATGGGCCTGTGTCCAACTCAACCAAGTAGTGGGGAAAGTGTTGTGGTGGATGCTGGAATTGCCGGCTTTCTTGATAGTGATAGCATCAAGGACAGGTTTGAGTTGTTTGGGTAATGCTTGATCGCTGATACCGCTTTGTACCCAGCGATCAAGGCTATAAGCGACCAGTTGCCGCTTGAGGATGGCGGCGGCATTGAGATAGCAAACCGGCGGGCTCACCTGTCCCTGCAACATGGTGCGGGGATCTTCAAAGAAATACAGGTCGTGGGCAGTGCCGTTCACGATGGTGCCGATCACGGCATTGCCATCGCGCCGGCCCGCTCGGCCGATGCGCTGCAAGTAATTGGCGGGCTCTGGCGGGACTGAGGCCAGTAACACCGAGGAGAGATCGCCGATATTGATGCCCATCTCCAAGGTGGAGGTGGCCGACAGTAGGTTGGGGTCACTACGGAATCGGCCACGAATGAATTGGGTTTCCAGCCGGTCGCGGTGGGCGCGCTCCAGCAGCCCCGTGTGTTCCCGCGCCACAATGCGATGAACTTCACCACGTTCGTAGAGGCGCCGATAGAGCGCCAGTCCTGCGCGGGAATCAGGCCAGTAATGACCAGTGCAGTGGCGCACCAGGCAGGGCATGCCATCCCAGAGGGTGCGTTGTTCGGGCAACACGCTTTGGCTATCGCCGCAGCATTCGCAACGCACCAACCAGGGCTGCGCTTGCACCTGAATCACCGAACGGGGAATGGCCCAGACGCGTCTGGTTCCCCCGCCAGGGAGTTCCTGCAGGAGCCCTGCCTCAGTGAGAGCGGAGACCACAAGATGTAACGCCTCACTCTGCTGATCGGCATCAAGGGCTTGGGTTGGTTTCAAGGTGCGCTTGAGCCAGTGCTGGGACCAGGTGGGACGACCCTTCTCACCCACCAGTTGCTCGAAGCAGCCCTTCCCCCGGTGGTTGGTGAGGAACAGCGGCTTGCTGGCAGAGGGTCCGAATTTTGGGGTGTGCCACTGTTGATTGAAGGGAAAGGTGTTGGTGCCGCCGCTGCTGAGGTATGTACTGCCTGCCTTGCCCTCGGCTCCAATCAGTTCAGGCACGCCGATGGCGCCGCGCTGACGCCAATGATGCAGCAATCCAACGATCAGTTGCGCCACTTGGCTGGCGCCTGTTGAGCGCAAGGGCTCGATTTCGTTTTGCAGTCGCATCAGCAACGTGTCCAGCAGCGCTTCAATGGAGCTGGGATCCACGTCAGCGGCCAGAGAGCCGGCTTGCTCCACAGACGAACCAATGCGCGAGCGGTAGCCAAATTCGGTAGCCACCTCCCAGTGGAGGCGTTGGTTCACGCAGTCCAGCAAAAAGCTGTTGTTCGGCAGCGTGGGGGTGTCTTGTTGCTGCAAGTGATCCCACTCTTTCAGCCACTCCAAGTCGGCGGGCAGGAACGTGGCGGCAAAATCGACTGGATTGGGTAGTTTCTGTTGCCAGTGCCGAATCAATTTGTCTTGCAGTTGTTCAAGGCTGATGGGGCGGCCGTGTTGCTGCACCGTGCGGGTAAGGGCGGTGCGGAAGGAGGTGCGGTAAGTACGGGCAGCAATGAAGCCGGCGCGATGGGCGGCGTCTTGCACGGAATCGGAAAAGGTAAGCAGCTTTTTGTCGTGGTTGAAGTTGGAGGCAAACAACGACGCGCTCCAGGTGCTGGTGAGGCTGGCAGCTGATGAACCAATCAACAGGAGCCCCTGGTGGGCATGACAGTAGGGGCAATTGCGGCTGACATGGGGATGGTTATGACCATCAACGTAAGTGCAGTACCGGACTTCAACAGGAAGCAGGGCAGGGCTTGAACAGTTGGGGCACACCGGCAGGCTGTTGCCTTGGGGTTGGCGGTCGTTGGTTTTGTGGAAGCTCAGGCAGTCGCTGCACAGCCTGTGATCACCGCCGTTTACCGCTTGCGGGAACAGGTAGCGAAGTTCGGGTTGGTCGCTGAAGTAGGCCTTGTAGAAGTTCTGCAGGTTGGTGGCGCGATCCAGTGTATTGCTGTCCTGCTGGGTTACCGTGGCGGCCCAGGCGGTGGCGCCGCATTCACGGCAGTGGACCACCGGCAGGTGAGCACTGCTGTCGTTGCCTGAGAGGTCATCGGAATGTTTCAGCAGGGGCGTCTCTTCCACGGAGGCCACCATGCGTTTGAGTTCACGCAACCAGAGCTGTTGACGGAGGTTGAGCCATGGCGCCACCACCTCCGAACCGTTCAGCTTCAGCGTCCTTCTACGGGCGTGGGCAGTCAACGCCAGCAGGCTGTCCAGCACCAGCACCCGATACCGCCGGCTGTATTGCTCCCCCAGCCCCAGTTGGCGTGAAAAGCGCTCCAGCAGTTCCTCGAGCGAGCACGTAGCAGTGGCTTGACGCACCAGGTTATGCACTGCCGGCAGGGTGCCCAGCCGCCTGCCCAGTTCAAGGCGCCAGGCGTCGTTGTTGATGTCTCCTTCTGGAGGAGCGCCAAGGGTATGGTCCAGCCAGAGCTGGGCTTGCTTTTGTAGATAGTCCGAGGCACTTGGGAAGTGATAATGGTCAAGCTGCTGCTCGCAATCAGGCCCCGGCAACGGCAACGCGAAAAGCCCTTCATCGCCATAGGCGGTGTGGGCGGTAAAGAACTCCTCGGAGCTGAGCCGTTCTTCTTCAATCAGCCCATCGGCATCAAACTGGCTGGCAAAAATCTGGCCGGCGTAATCAGCCATGGCATCACGCGATTCAGGACCGCCCAGGGTGGCGGAGGTGCCCACGCAAATCAGTGCGTCGCCACGGCAGTGGAGGCGATCCCGCAATCTGCGGATGAGACAGGCCAGGTCGGTGCCCTGGGCTCCATCGAAGGTGTGGAACTCGTCCACCACCAGGTACCGCAATACGCTGGAGCCGTCCGGGCTTGGGGTGTTGTGTTGCCAGAGGCCCTGGACGTGCGGTTGCAGGAGCAGGTAATCAAGCTGCTTGTAGTTGGTGAGCAGAATGTCTGGCGGCCCCTTGTGCAATACGGCTTTATCGGTGATGACGCTGTGGGCAGTCATGGCCGCGGTGGGATGGTCGTCGGACGCGCCGATGTAGAGACCTGCCCGCAGGCCGGTGAGGGACGGGATCGTGTGGATCAGATCTGCGATGCGCCGGGCCTGGTCAGTGGCCAGAGCATTCATCGGGTAGATGAGGATTGCCTTGACGCCTTTGCGCCCCTGACCGTGCTGCTGGCGGCAGTGCTCCAGCACCGGCAACAGAAAGCACTCGGTCTTGCCGGAGCCGGTGCCAGTAGCGACAAGGGTGTTGCTCGGGCTACCTGGAAGCAGCCGCTCGAAGGCTTTTTCCTGATGCCGATAAGGGGAGAAGCGTAGCGGGATCTCAGGAAACCAGTTGCGGCTGGAGCCCTGGCGGAAGGGAAGCGCAACGGAAATATAAGGGCCTTTCAGTAGCCGCTCACGCTCACCAAGAAACCGTTCGATCAGCCCGTGGAAGCCTGGTGTGGTGGGGTGAAAAGCGGTACGGATGGCATCGATGGCCACCTGCTCCAATTCACTGGTGACGACGGAAGGGAGCAAGCGCGCAAGAGCCCATCTGCCCTTAGATGTTAGCAATGCCCGCAGTGACGCCACCGTGGCGACTGCCTTGCGTCATGGGCCGTGGTTGAGGCAGTATGGAGTGATTGTTAGCTGGGGTGAGTCATGGCTGTTCAGGTCCCAGATGCTCTGGCGAGCGGACTCAACGAGGACATGGTGCTGCTCAAGGCTGTGCGGCGCGCTGGTGAAGAGTTGGGGTTGAAACCCCAGGAAATCGATCAAGCCATTGGTAAGAGAGCAAGATACTCCTCTTCTGAGAGGCTGCCCAAGGGCAACAACCGTAACTTTGTCAGACAGATGAAGGTGCAGATACAGAGTTCCATGGATCCCCACACGCAGCAGATGATGATTGCGTCGGTGCTGCGTCTGCACCGCAGCTTATCGGCTTTGGTGGGGGGCGACATCACCCTGATGCGGCATTGGATGGCTACAGCCAATCGTCACACGGGCGGGGTGCCCCGTGAGCAACTGCAAGACCCTGGGCAGTTGGTGAAGTTGGTGCAGTATCTGGATGCCATGCGCGGCCGGCCGTGAGCAGGGTTGCGCTCGTGGATGTCATAGCCCTCACGCGGCTGGAGGGTGTGGTGATGCGCTTGGTGGAACCGCAAGAGCAAGACAGGCAGGTCACGGGGAGGATCACTGACAACATGGATGAGCAAGCCTTCCTGGAGACCTTCCTGGAGGACAGTCAGCCGGAATTACCTGATGCCAACGAATGTCCGCTGCGGCATCCGTTCCTACTCACGCCCTTTTGCTGTCACAAGCGTTATGGATCGCGTTTCAGCACCCGTTGGGAGCGGGGCCTGTTCTACGGCTCCAGATCACGACCGGGGTGTTTACTGGAGGGAGCTTATTACGCGCTGGTATTTCAATCCGGGCCTGAACGTCCGTTCCCCAAACGCAGCACCATGTGCAAGAAGCTATTTCATGTGGAGGTGAGCGCTGAGTATGGTTTGCAGCTTCAATTTCAGGGAGACGAAACACTGCAAAACCTGTTACGGCATCCCCATGACTATCGCTTCACACAACAGGTGGGTCAGCATATGCGGGAAGCGGGGATTCAGGCGTTTGAGTATCATTCCGCCCGCAGCACAGAGGCTGTGATGCAGATTGGTGTGTTGAGTTGTGGAGTGTTTCAGAGCCTACCGTTTGATCAGGTAGAGATTCAAGTGGAAGCCAATGCCAATGAAGTGATATTTCATTGCTTTGACGACAACAACGTGTACCACTTCCTGCGAGAGCAATTTCTTGTGGATGGACTGCTTCCCCAGCCTGCAACTTGAACGATGCTTGTTGCAACCATTGTTGCTGGCGCTGGTGTTTCTAGCGCATGGTCTAGCGTAAAGACCAGATCTCCTTTGCAGATGGATCGGTGACGTCAGGACCGTCTCTATGGTTTGATCGTAGTCAACTGGCTTGAAGTGGTGGTAGATTCTCTTGAAATGAGGTACGAGCAATGGTTTCGGTTCTTGACCACCACCACCCTGGGAAAGTTTCTGGTGATGTAGATGAAAGTGCTGTGTTGCGGAAGGCACTCCAGCGTGCGGGAGAAGAGCTTGGGCTGAGCAAGCGAGTCCTTGCCCAGGCAGTCGGTAAGGCCCCCTCATTCTTTGATCCCCGCCAGAGAACCAGCCCCGTTGCCCCTCGCACATATCAGAGGATTGGTTTGATGCTGCGCCTGCATGACGGCCTCTCGTCCCTGGTGGGGAACAACGTTGAGCACATGCGCGGCTGGATGGGCGCATGGAATCGGCACACGGGCGGTACTCCGGCCCAGCAACTCAAAGACCCGGATCAGCTTGAGAAGCTTGTTGACTACCTTGAAGATTTTGATCGCTAGGCTTGAAATTGGGATGTGGTTATTGATCTCGAAGCCGTCGTTCGGTTGCAAGGGGTGGTGCATCGGCTCGCCAAAAAGGAAAGTGCTTCCGCCACTCTCCGCAACCCAAGCCATCAAGCGGTGATTGACCAGTGCAAGGAAGCCAACCGGCAAACGGTACCAGGGTTTGTCCATTCAGACAATATGTCATTGCTGGCCGGTCCGTTTCAGCAAAACAGAGGATCACGATTCTCGTCTGCATCTGAACAAGGGCTCTTCTATGGATCACGGAGCCGCAAAGGATGTTTGATCGAAGGTGCCTACTATGCACTGTTCTTTTACGAAGGTTCAGAGTATTTTACATCCGGAAAGACAATTCAGAATCTATACAAAATCTTATTTGAAGTAAAGATTGACTCCGAAAGCTGCCTACAGCTACAACGGCAAGGAAATGATTCATTGCAGGCAAAGCTACGTCATCCAGTCAACTACAGTTTCACTTGTGCTGTCGGTGCTCGGATGCGAGCAGCTACCATTACCTGTTTTGAGTATTTCTCAGCACGAAGCCACCAGCCAATTATTCAGTTCGGCGCTTTCAGCCCTGATGTCTTCTGCTCCCCTCCTTTGAATCATGTGGAGGTAACGATAAAGATCAGCCAAGCCCACGTCGAAATTCTCTGCCATGATGACAACAGTACCTGGGAATTCACGAGACAGCAATACGAGGTGAATGGTCAACTTCCTTCACCAGCTTGCCTAGGGTATCTCTGAACAAGTTTTCTTCAATATGTTAAGATGGAGCGATGATTGGAGCTTGCTGGGATGAAGAGCATGGAGAAGAGCTCTTGAGTACAAGAACAGGAAGAGGAAGCAGTGGCAATTGGGCATAAAGCTGCACATCGGTGTGGATAACCAAACTGGTCTGGTGAATAGCCTGGTCACCACCGCTACCAATGTATGCATGACCTGACGCCTCCAGACCAGTTGCTGTGAATGGAGAAGAGGTTCGTGTTGGGGGGATGAAGGGTATCGGGGTATTAAGAAGCGGGAAGCCCATCAGCATGGCAAGGGGTGGCATAGGCATATTGTGATGCCACCGGGACAACACAAGTGGAGGAGAGATTAGCCAGAGGCCAATTGAAGCGGCTGATGAAACAGTGCAAGTCCAGCGTGAGGGCAAAGGTGGAAAACTTATTTTTCTATGTGAAGCAGATGTCTAGCTACAGCACGACCCGCTACCGTAGCCTGGCGAAGAACGAGAATCGGCTGGCCCTGCTTCTTGAATTCGCCAGTTTGCTGCTGGCGGAACAATCTCTGGCATGACCATCATAGGACTAGGTGTGGTGATTGCGTGAAGCAGACAAAAATTCAATCATTTAGCACAGCTTTGAGCCGCTTTTGGTCACTGTTGAGAGGCATATCACACTAATCACAACACAAAATTTTCAATAACATGTCTTTATGTCGAATTCAGAGATTCCTTGACACAACTAACAAAATCTCTGGCTTGTCGATTTAGACTGTCTAGCACAAAATTCATCGTTCTACGGCTCGGATCTCTCTGCCGGCTGACCACGATTTGGAGGCATTGAGACAGAACCTGAGGTTGGAGATCCCACAGGTCAAACAAAAACTTACCAGGTGTAACCGCCTCAATGCCCAAGGGATTAAGCGCTTGAGCAGGAAAGTGGCGGATGTTATCCGTGACAATAAGTTCTGCCCTGGCAACAATGGCAGCAGCCACCACATGACGATCCCTGGATGACACCCCACTGATTCAGCTATTCCCCTGGTGGGTCCACTGATGCCCCAGGGAAGGCGCGATGCATTATTAAGCTGAGGTTGTTGGCAGCATCGCTGGTGATTCGCCTATCCTCCACAACGTGTCGCAGCGTATCTTCCAAAATCTTGGAGACCAATGCACCCGATAAAGATGAGCATTGGATGCTTCCAGCAGAAGATCCCGCAGCGTATAGGGGTAGAGTACACAGCTATCCAGAACCACTGGGGAAACGCCTGGTTCCAACCAAAGACTCATAAATTCTCCCCTTGAAGCTTTTGACCCAAAGCACTCAGTTCGTCAAGCATAGCAGAGCGTTGTTCAAATTGCCGTTGCCGCAATTGGAGGACATGATCAACCCGCAACCGCCGGTGCCTGTCCCCCATTTGATAAGATATCTCATTAGCAGCTACAAGTTGCTTGAGGTAAGCACGGGAGACATTGAGGACTTGAGCAGCTTGCTGAGTGGTAAGCAGGGCGTCGCTGGGAAACACGGTGAACGCCATCCCGCTTTTCAGGTGATCCAGAAGGACACGCATCAAATCATAGAGGGCAATAGGGACCGTATGCTCATCCCCTCGTGGTCCTACAAGCTTAGCGTCTTGAAGTAGTGCAGTCACTTCTTCAAGCTCCTTCAACTTTTCTGGCGCTACAGCCTCTTCTAGGGGGCTGTGGATTGGCCTTGTGTCAATTGGCATCATCAAAGCATCGAGCATTTTCAAATTGAAATTAGTCTTAACCTTTAACAAGATTAAGAGTTTTGATCTTGCCTTTAGAAGGGCTCACAGACATGGGCTCAGAAGTGGCTTCAGACATGGCTAAAGTATGGCACACGACCGGCCACAGTGCGTTTTAACCTATGCCACTAATGAAACTGTTTACACACAAGTGGCAGCAAGGCATCCCCTATTCCTGCCAACCCCACCTGTGCCACTACTTAAACTGTCATACTCAATCATCAAGCCACCAAACCCTGATAGGGGGGGAGTCTCTTGATTCATCATGCTATGGTAATGGTGTCCACCAAGCGGGCATTGTAACGGCCTGCAAACTCGTTCACATAGTGTAGCTTCCTGTAGAAAGATTCTATACGACAGGGGGCGGCCAACAGTCATGGGCCTGCTTCTTCCATGAATGGACTCCTCTGTCTTACAGGACTCATCTGCAGGACGCTATAATGGCAGTCTAGGTGCTTTACGCCGAGCTTGTGGAGACAGAAAGCACCTAGACCTTCCCATGGACACTGGCATGAGACGGTTTTGAGACTCACTTGCTTTGAAGGGATAACCACCTAAAAGAACTAAGGAACCTCTGAACAAGTCCACTTTGGGCTCTAATGAGTTTTTGAGAAGCCTGGTAGACACAGGGAAGCGAGAGCCTGCTGGCGAACGACTTGGTCTTTATTCAGAGGTTCCTTGATCCCGGAAATTGAGAAACTCCTGGGTATCCCACATGCTTAGTCCACATTAACCCCCTCCCTCCCCCTCGAAAAACGCCCAAGCCAGCCGGTAATTCTCCACCTGACCATAGAGCCTCACCAATGATGGCGCACTCCACCGGCCCAGCGGGAAGAGTGTTATTGGTGATAGATGACGCATTATGAGAAAGCAAGTTGTGGAGGGGGTGCATGGGCCAGCAGGCTTTTTCCGGCAGGCAACAATGGGGTCTTTCCAAGTGCCCTTGCAAAATAGCAGTGTTCGTGATAAAAGTTGCTTGTTGCGCTAATCTCCTACCAGCACCACCATGCAACCAGTTTCCCTATCAACAGTGTTTCTCACAGCCGTTTCCGGTGTACTTATCTTTGTTCTTGGGCAGCTTCTCCTGAAGGGAATCCTTGAGCCAGCACTGAGTCTCAGAGACAGAATCTCAGAGACCAGCAAGCAACTGCATCTACAGGTTCATCAACGCTCGTATCTTGATGAAAATTATAGAGTTACAGAAAATGATATAGAAAGTATTGGTGGACTTTCAGCAGAGATCCACTCGCTTCCTTCTCGTATACTATTAGTCTATTCTAAAGCCAATTGTTTAAGATGCTTATCTGGTCTTCTCAGACGCCTAGTTGGTCTTCCTTGCTTAGATAAATTGCAAGAAGCATCTTGTAAGCTAAACGAATTATCTTACAAATTGAGAGATCTTAAATTCACACAAGAACTTAGTGTAGAACAAAAATCTCAAGAATTTTGGCAAGCAAAGAAAAATGAAAGCATAGAGAATATCAAGAATCTGATCCCACAAATTGAAAAACTCCTGGGCATCAAGAATCCACATTAAACCCCTCTCTCCCCCTCGAAAAACGCCCAAGCCAGCCGGTAATCCGCCACCCGATCACAGGGGTCAAAGGGCGCCTCATAGGTGATGGTGCGCTTGACCGGGCCACCGGGCAGGGTGTCGTCCATGACGGTGCGCGGGACGGAGCCGGATGACATGGTGCGGATATCTTCCCAGCCGATCTCCTTGTTGGCGCCACGGCCTTTGCCTTTGCGGGGGAAGCCCACGCCAGCCAGGCCTTTGCTGGCGGTGAAGACGATGCGACCATTCTGGTCGTACCAGGTGTCCCGCTCATACTGCTGCATCACCGGGAATTGGACGCGGTAGATGGTGATCAACTCATCGAGGGTGAGGCCGAGGGCTTGGGCGACGAGCACATCAATTTCCACAAGGGCTTGGCGGCGAGCATAGTCGGTGCGTAGGGCGCAGTTGCGCTGCCAGGTGGGGGTGAGATCTGTGAAAAAACTATTGGGTAAGCGGGGATCGTTTTTGGCCCAACGCTGGCGGCGGAAGGATTCATCCCAACATTCGATCCAGAGATCAGCGTAGTCCATAGTTAAACAATTAAGAGTTAGAGTGCGAAGAGAATTTGAAATTTTAGATGCATCAATCACTGGGAAAGACTTCCATGTATAGTGAAGATTGGTTCGTCCCGTTGACTTGATGAAGAAATCAGCAAGCAAGCTTGAGGCAAATGTAGCTGATATGATCAAGAGTTCATTGATGGCAAATATTGTTGTCTGCACACCGTTTATGTGTCCAGCCCTTTTTGGAATTATCGAATTGATGTAGGTCCTCTCTCTGGCATCTTGGATCATTGCACGTGCGGTGATCCGATAAAAATCCGTCACCGGTTTCTTCTCTCCCCATGGTACTCTCGGCGTGCGAGCCAGGTATTCATCAGGGGACACATCTGGTTTGTAGTTGGTGCGTGGCAGGTAATCATCTGGCAGGGTGGTGAGGTCAAGGCAATCGTAGTGGCCTTTCTCGGTGCAAATGGTGCGGGGTGTTTTGTAGAGGGGGAGCCCACATATGAAGTGGGGTCCTGAGAGCACCAGCTCTGAGGCGTTGTTGGGGAAACCTGTCTCTCGGCGAATGGTGCCCTTTTGCTGTTCAATCGTTTCATTCCAATGCTGCGTAGCATAGACCTCGTTATCCGAGAGATCTCCGAGCCTCTTTGGAGCTGCCGCGAACTTCTCTAGCACGCGTTGCAACTGCTGGGAGTGCAGGGCTGGTAGGCGGGCTTGGCGAGCTGGCGTGCCGGGATCGTCGTAGAGCTGGGCAAAGAGCGCCAGGCTTTGCTCGCCAATGGGGATCAGCCGCTGTCGGTGCCCGGCCATGTTCCATTGGTTGGTATCGGTTTTGATGCCGCCCACCACGCCGTTGCCGTCATGGGCAAAACAGGCATCCACGGTTTTTGCGTGGAAGAGGTTAGCCAAGTGAGAGAAGCTGGGCTTGCGGTTGGGGCCATAGATGTTGAGGCTGAATTTTTGACTGCTGTTAATCGGGAAAAGTGTTAATGCGTTCTGGAACTGGAAGTGATTCCGCAGCCGTCCGTAGAGTGCCTCCCGCAATGTTCCACCCTTCGGGTCGTCGTACACCCCCTCCGGATGGAGGAAGCCCTGGACGCCCTGCGCTGAGGCCAGCCGCCAGGCCTGGGGGAGAAAGCACTTGTAAAGATTGGTTTGGCTCCCCTTGAGAAGGGAATAGTTTGCTGTTGCATTCAGAAATGCCTGACTGCCGTCCTGCCCTTCAAATTCCTCAAGATAGGCGCTGCGCAGTTTCTGATAAGTCCTGAAAGAATCGTCCCGACGTTTTGTCAATTCGTTTTTACTGGTTTTGCGGATCAGTACCATGGTGTCGTAATCGCCAATGATGTCCTTTTCCTCCCATTTCACTTTCAGCCAGGGGGGATTGCCCACGATCAGGTCAAAGCCACTCCGTTGAAGGAGATCGGCAAACTCCAGATCCCAGTGCAGGGGCCGAATGCGCTGAATTACCCTCTCCACCCGGGCCAGTCGCTCAAACTCCTGTTTGAGCTTCTCCACGTTCACGAAGCCATGACGGTTGCTGAAGTCCCTGGCCATTTGCCTGGGCTGGGTGTCGGGAAACAGGCTTGTTTGATCCAGATCAGGTCCCACGCCTTGCTCCAGATCCCCCAGGATCATCCTCAGCTCCAGCAGCCACTCATCCCGGTCGGGGAGCAACTCCGCCTGTTGAATCGGCCAGAACCATAACGCGCTCCAGTAATCCATGGCCCACTTCAACCGCAACCGGGCGTTGGCATTGGCCACGCCATGGCCAGCTACTTCCTGGGTATGGATCCGGTCTTTCTGCTGCAGGGGCGTCCAGGGTTCGGCGTCCGTGGCCGTGGCGGTTGCGGATTCGGGCCACACCGGCAGGGGGTCGGTGGTGCGTTCCCGTAACTGGGCCAATTCCCTGGCCCAGTCTTTCATCAGGACATCCACCAACCGGCTCAGGCGTTTGAGCTGGGCAATCTGGGATTCCGTGAAGGGCTTGTCAACAAAGGCTTTTTTCCACGCTTTGCAGCGCTTCATGGCCTCCGGCTCCAACTGTTTGATCACGTTGTCGGTGTAGGCCGCCATGCCGGGATCGGGCAGTAGGAAATGGAAGATGCCGTCCTCGGGCAACTCCTCATCCCACGGCAGTTCCTCTGGCGCATGTTTGTGCCAGAGCTTGCCGGGTTTGGCCTTGCGGCCTGTACCTGTCGGCAACTGGCTCACGCGATAGATCTGCCGCCTGGCCCCAATCAGCGAGTTGCCGCACACCAGTTGCTGGCTGAACCAAGGGATGAAGGCGCGGCCGTGTTCCGGGATGAAGATGCTGTTGAGCCAGAGGCTCACCTCCGCCAATTCCACCGCCACCGGGTTGAGGTCCACACCGAACACGTTCCTGTCCGCCAGGCGCATCTTCACCTTCTGCAGTTCCGTGGCGAATTGGTCGTGGGGGATGCTCCTGCCTGTTTCCTGCTGCTTGCGCTCCAGATAGGCCTGGGCCAGTTGATTCACCACTTCGTTGAGGAACGCCGCCGAACCCATGGCCGGCTCGCATACGTTCAGCCCCAGGATCTGGTCTGCAGTCTTGCCGGGCAGCAGTTCTTTGAGGGCATACTTCACCAGGCAGTGGGTGAGGGATTCCGGCGTGTAGTAGCTGGCCGCTCTTTTCCCGGTCCCGTCCCGCCAGGCGGTAGATGAAGGAGCCTTTCCGGTAGCGTTTGGGCAAACCGGTGCCAGGCTCGGCCACGATCTCTTCAGCCCGGTAGTTGTTCCGTTGCTGGGCATTGACGAAATGACCTACATCCAACTCGTCGTGCGTCTGGCCGGAAGCCTGAGTCGGGCTGCTCTCGTTTTCGTCTGTCTCCTCATCGTCATTGCTGCTGGCGGCGCGGCCTTGCTTCGGGGCGGGTTGCACCTCGTAGAGATCCTCCTCCGCAAAAAATCCCCGGAAGCTGAGCAGGGCTTCATACACGGCGCCCAACTGGTTGATGCCCAACTGGGCATAGCTCACCCGGCCCCGTCGTTTGCCCTGGCCTGCCTTGCTGAGGGACATCAACTCGATCACCTCCCGCAACACCACGTTCCGGAACCTGACCCGCTTCAGCAACGGCAGCCGCGCCGGGTCGAACAGGTGGGCTTTCAGGGGCGTCAGTCGGAAGCTGTTGTAGAAGGGCTCCTGATCGCCTGACAATTGCAACTGGCTGGCATCCTCCCGCTTGGGATAGCCCTCCCAAACCATTTCGAACAGACGATCAAGCGAATCGCTGATGTAGGTGCTTTCCTTGTCTTCTTCGCTGCCCAGTTCAGCCGTGTCCATGTCCCGCAGGCTTTCGAGGCTGTAGCCAAGGCGGTAGACATCGCTGCCCATGGGCGCATAGCCCAGGTCCGGCCGGCTTTCGATATAGAACAGGAACAGGAGCCGGTACATGTACCGCAGGCATTCGAGCGTCAACTGCTCGGGATCGGTACAGCCCTCATAGACGCCTTCCTTCTGACGCTTCAACCACAGGATCGCTTCATTGCCCAGCAACTCGATGGACTTGCGCAGGGCGTACTTGAGATCGCCGCTCACCTCATGGGCGTGCCTGTGGCTGTTCTCATCCAGTTCATCCAGCAGGAGCGCGCCGCCGCCGCTGGGGCAGGTGTGCTCACGGTGCAGCAGAGTGGCTGCCGCCAGCACGGCATCCGGGTTGTTGTCCCCCAGCAGCGCATCCAGTTCAAAGCGCAGCAGCCGTGAGGCGGCCCATTTCTGGCGGTCCATCAGCAGCAGGCGATCACGGCTCACCGCCAGCACCCAGCGGGGTGGGCTCTCCTGACCAAACACCTGCCCGCTGATCACCTCCTCCCAGTTCTCACCCACTTTGCCGGCGGAGGGATCGTCAATCTGGCAGCCCCAGCGGTCGGCGATGGCGAGATCCAAGGGGTCCGCTGGTTCATCGCTGGGGTTGAAGCACTCCACCACCCAGAGCCATGGCTCCCCTTTGGCGTTGGCCACCTGCCCCAGTACTGGCACTTGGTGGGGCTCACCACCGATCAGCACCAGTTCGGCTTTGGGGGCATAGGGATAACCCAACGCCTCCAACAATGGGGCAAAGAACAGTTCCCGCTGCAAGCGCAGACGCTCGGCGGGATCGTTGCTGATGCCTTGTTCTTTCTCTCGCAGTTGGCGCCAGGGTTTGCGGAGCGCCTTGAAGCGTTGCTCCGGCGGGGTGATTGTCTCTAGAGCGTTGGCTTCCGGCTCTGCCTTGGCGGTCTCCATCCAGTGCTGCCGCACCTTCTTGAGGTCATCCGTGAGTACGCTCTCCAGGTAGTGGGCCGAATAGAACTCGTTGGCGTTGATGATGCCGGGGAGTGCCATGGGTCAAGCCTCCCGGTGCAGCACGGCCACCAACTTCAGGTAGGGGGTCGCTTCGATGGTCATCACCTCCCTCACAAAGCGTTTGTGGTCCTGGAAGCGTACGTCGATCTGCTTCATGCCCTCGGCCCGTTTTTTGTCTCTCACCTGCTGCGTGCTCCTGTCTGTGGCATGGTCCCGGTCAAGTTGCTTCATCTGGCGGTCCCGCAGCCGCAGCAACCGCTCCTGTTGAGCGTTCAGTTCTGGTTGGATCTGCGCTTCCCAGCGCTGCTTGCAGTCCAGTAAGTATTGGTGCGCTTCCTTCACGGCCACCGCCCGCTGCGCCTTCAAGCTCTCGGGAATTGTCGCCGCCTGGCGGTTGGCCAGACGCCGGCAACCCAGCCCCAAGCGCTGGGCAATGGCTGCAAACGACTCTACCGCTGTCACCCGCAAGCCAGAGCCATCAAAGCGCACCCCCACCCATTTCTGCACCACCGGAACGCCCTTTTGGTTGGAGATCGCACCTTGCAGCACCATCACCACCTGGCCGGGATCAAGGCCACTGCTGAGCATCAGGACAGGGGCGCAATGGCGGGCAAAGCTAAGCTGGCCACGATCAGCGAGCCAATCCACCAGCGGATGGAGATCCCACAAGTATTCCAGTTCTGGCCGAGCGCTGTCTTTGCAGCGGGCCTGCTCCAAGGCCCGTTGCAATGCCGCCGCCTTTGTGGATAAGACCAGCCGTTTGCCCCGGGCGGGTGCAAGTTCCTTGGGGTAGCGCTCATAACGCCGCTGCAGATCGGTGGGGGGCGTGATTTCCAGACGCCCCTGCTCCTCAAAGATGTTGATATCAAGGGGCTCACCGCGCCGGTTCATCTGCTCGCTCAATTGTTCAAGGGCCGTGTTGACGTAGGCCCAGAGCGACGGGAACAGGTTGAGGGTTGTGCCCTGCTTCACTTGAACTTGGGCTTGGGCTGGCTCGTTGTCCGGATCGCTGCTGCTTGTCCCGGAGCCAAACAATTCCTCAAACAGACTGTCGCCACTGCCCTGCTCCAGATGGGGCTTGGCGTTGGCATCCATCTCCTCTTCCAGCGCCCCCACCCGCCCCTGTTCAAAGGCTTCGCTCAGCGCCTGTTCTTCGTCAGCCGCATCAAACTTGCGCAGAAAAACGGCTGGATCGCCAATGTTGCGCTGGGCCTGCTCGTCTTTGGTTTGCAGCAGGCGAATGATTTTCTCGGCATCGCCCATGCCGTCACTGCGGGACCGGGTGAGCATGAAGCGAATCTGTGGCTGCCGTGGTTGCCCGTAGCGATCAATGCGGCCGTTGCGTTGTTGCAGGGTCATCAACGACCAGGGAATATCGAAATGCACCAGGCGGTGGCTGAGGTAGTGCAGGTTCAGTCCTTCGGAGGCCACTTCGGTGGCCACCAGGATCCGCATCGGTTGCCCCTCCTGCGCAAACTGCTCCACCACAGCGGTTTGCTCCACATCGGGCATGGCGCCATCAAGGCTCACAACGGCTTCGTCTTCAAGTCCCAGGTCCTGGGCCAGATGCTTCACCAGGAAGCGTTGGGTTGCGCGCCGCCCGGTGAAGATCACCAGACGGTCGTTGGCGGCATGTCCACGCCAACCCCAATCAACCTTGATTAATTGGATGAGCCGCTGGTATTTGGAGAACTGGTTGGGGCCAATCGCCTCCAGCAGCGGTGCCAGCGCTGCCAACGCAGCCTGATCTTCAAGGCGAGAGTGGCCCGGCAGCTCCAGTCGTTGAAGCCGATTGCCCACGGTTTCCAGCGCTGCCATGGGGCTGGAGAGCATGCTCTTGATCAAGGTGGTGCGGAACAGTTGGCCTACCTGGGCGTGGGCGTCGGTGCTCGGCAGCTTCAGATCCTTGAGCGCTTCAAACACCTGCTCTTCCTGCTCCGATGCCCAGCAGGTCACGTCCTTACTGTCCCGCTCTTGCACACTGTTGCGGAGATCAGCGATCACGTCCTTGCGGAAGCGGCGGATGTAGAGATCTTTGATGTCCTCTTTGTTGTAGTCGCCGGGATTGGCAATGGCCGTAGGGTCCAGCATGTTCATCAAGCTGGCGAAGCTCTCCGGCTTGCCGTCATGGGGCGTGGCCGAGAGCAGGACCAATGTTTCCGAGCGGTTGGCCAGGCGGTTGGCCAGCCGTGCCCTTTGGCTCTTCTGGGTTCCTTGGGCCCGTTCAGCCACGTTCTGGCACTCATCGATCACGATGATGTCCCAGTTAGCGTTGTCGAGATAAAAGCGGTACTCGCGGTCGTTCTTGAGCGTGTCAACCGAAACGATCGCCTTGTCGTAGTGGTGGAACGGGTTCTGGTTGGTGGGAATCTGTTGGCGAATGCGCTGAATGCCAACCGAATCAAGCCGCACAAGGGGGATGGAAAAGCGGGTCCAGAACTCCTTCTGGAACTGCACCAGCATGCTCTTGGTGGTGACCACCAGAACGCGCTTGCCGCGACCACGGCGAATCAGCTCGCTGCAGAGGATTCCGCATTCCAGAGTCTTGCCCAAGCCCACCGCATCGGCGATCAACAGCCGTTGCCGCGGCATTGCCAGGGCCTTGGCCGCTGGAATGAGTTGATACGGCAATGGGTCCATGGCTGCCAGTGGCCCCACTACCAGACTGTTGTCCGTGGGGACGGTACGGCGCAGGTGGGCCTCGATAAAAAGCAGGCTGTCACGGTAATGGGGTGAGTGGTCCTGTACCAGTTCCGTGTCCTCCGGTTGCAACACCTTGAAGCTGCCCGCCGCTTTCTCCACCTCAACCAGGAAGCGGGCTTCCTTCTCACGTAGAAACGGCGAGATCCCCACCACATCCACCACCATCTGGTCGTCGGAGCTTTTGCCCAGGCTGCGCACCAGCCATTCGGCACTGCGGCATTCGATGCGGGATCCAGGAGCAAGGGCAGCTTCCGGCATGGGGCAATACCCGAAGAGTTGAGAAGGGGCCTTCCAGCCCCCATGGATCATTTTGCTGATAAGGCTGATCTCACCCCATCTCCCTTAGGCTCAGGCGGCAACAGGGGCTGCCTGGCGAGAGAAACGAACGATGTTGTTCGCTGTTACGAAGTTGCTCTGACCGAGCAGGCTTCAGTCACCCTCCTCATGCCCCGTCGAAACCATTGCAGCCCCGATTGGGAATGGAGCTGAGCGGAATCGAACCGCTGTCCGAAACATTGGTGTGAGCCACCTAGTTCACGGCTTGTGAACAGATTCAATCTAGCACAGGCAACAGGGTTACCGCCCGACAATCAGGCGGGTTGCTTTGGTGAGTCCCGCTCTGGTCTTCACCAGGTAAGGTCCCTGCAGCAGCACCCCACTCACCCGCAGTACGACCCCTGCCAGGACAAGATCCAGGACACCCATGGCCAGCAATGCGGGAACGAGACCCCAGCCCAGGCCGCGCACCAGCCACGACAACAGGGCGCCGCTGGCCAGCAGGAAGCTGGTGGCCAACAGCCCCAGGCCCATCCCCAGCAGCACTACACCGCCAATGAGGCGGCGGCGTTCCCGGCTCACCTCCTGCAGGGCCATCCGCATATGCACGTCCAGCAAGCTGGCCAGCAACAACACCATGCGCTCGAAGGGATGTCGTGAACGACTCCCCTGATCTGGGCCGGGTGGGGGGGATGAGGACTTGATCACCGCTCCCGACGGCTGCTGCCCAGCAGGAGTCCGGTGACGAAGCCGGCAAGAATAGCCACGGAAAGGCTCAGGAGCGGCTGTTGTCGTACACCGTGCTTGAGGCGGGGACCAAGGTCCCGACGCAGCTCGTCAACGAGGGTGGCCAATTGTTCTTCCAGGGGGCGAATCACCTCGTCCCATGCTCCGGGCTTCTCCCTGACCCGTCTCACGTGGTTCACCAACTCCAGCAACTGGGCCCGAACGACGGTCCGTGTGTGGGATGTCTGGCTGGCAATGAGCTGCACCAGCTCCTCCAGACTGCCACGGGTGGCCTCCCAGCGTTCACGGGCAATCTCGGGCCACTCCTGTTGCAACAGGGGCAAAAGGGCCTGGAAGTGCTCCCGTAGCCGATCCGTTGCTGTGGTGTCTTCAACGAGGGGGCGACTCTCTTGGGTCTGGTCCGCGGGAGCTGTGTCGTTGGAACCGTCGTTTGCAGTCGGCGACATAAACCTGGGCAGGATGATCACATCCTACCCTCAGCCGGCTTGTTGTTGCCGGACCAACACCTTATGGTTTTTGTGCTGGTGGATTGGATCGTTGGTTTACGTTCAGCAGGTCAAGATCAGTTGCTTCAAATCTTTCGGCGGCAGCGTAGAGGTTCCGCTGAATCCTGGATTTACCGTCATCACCGGACCCAACGGTTCCGGCAAGAGCAACATTATTGACGGCATCCTCTTTTGTCTGGGACTGGCCTCCAGCCGTGGAATGCGTGCGGAGCGCCTGCCTGATCTGATTAATCACCGCATGGTGCGGCAAGGCAAAGCTGCCGAAGCGTCTGTCAGCGTTACCTTTGCCCTTGGTGATTGGCAGCCCCCTGAAGTTGAACCCGACGCCGTAGAGGTTGCTGCCGGGCCATGGATCGATCCGAAACAACAGGAGGTCATGATCTCCCGCCGCATTCGGCTGGCCCCTGGCGGCACCTACAGCAGTATCTATGCCATTGGGGAAGAGCCCTGCAGTCTGAGCCAGTTGCAGGTTCAGTTGCGGCGTCTTCGCATTGACCCCACCGGCAGCAACGTGGTGATGCAAGGGGATGTCACCCGCATTGTGTCCATGGGTGGCCGTGAGCGCCGAGAAATCATCGACGAGTTGGCGGGGGTGGCGCTGTTTGATCAGCGCATTGAGCAGTGTCGCGGCAAGCTCACGGACGTGCGGGAGCATGAAGAGCGCTGCCACATTGTGGAGGCAGAACTCCGGAACAGCCGTCAGAGGCTGGAGAAAGACTGCGAGAAGGCCCGGCGCTATCAGCAGTTGCGCCATGAACTGCACCAGTCTCGCCAACAGGAGTTGGTGTTGCTTTGGGAGAAGTCCTGTCGGCAGCGTGACGACCTGGTGATTCGCCAGGCGCAGAATCGGCAGGACCAGAACGTCCTGCGGACTCGACGGGAGCAGTTCACCGAAGAGCACCATCGGACGATCCGGCAGTTGCAGGAGATCCAGGACCAGGTCAAAGCCCTTGGGGAAGACCGACTGTTGTCGGTGCAGGCAACGCTGGCAGGGCTGCAGGGCCGGGAGCGGGAGCTACAGCGTAGTTTGCAGAACCAGAACCAGGCGGACATCGAGCAACGCCAACACGACTGGCGCAGTCGCTGTCGACAGTTGCAAGCGGCGGCGGAAGCGTTGGCCGGTGCAAACCATGCCGCCCAATTGGAGGTCGTGGAAGCCCGCTGCATGGACAGCGAGAGGGCTGTGGAACAACAACGCCAGCGACAGGGGGCGCTGGCGGACCGTTCCGGAAACTGGCTGCAGGCCTATCAACAGCGGCAGCAGGCCATGGCGGCACTGCGCACCGGCATCCAGCCCCTGCGCACCGAACAACTTCAGCTTCAGGAGCGGCTCAAGCAGGAAGAGCAGCAGTTGCAGGATTGGCGTGAGCAGCAGCAGCAAGCGGAAACCGGTCACCGCCTGGATCAGGCCCGCCTGGATGAACTGGCTGCCCGGAAGGCGCAACTCCAGAAGACGCTGGAAGCGCTCCGGACCGAATGCAACGAAGGCAACAGCACACTGAGGCTGTTGCAGCGCAGCCGTCAGCGATCGGAGCGGGATCAGGTGCAGTTGGAGCAGGATCTGGCCAAGCTGGAAAGTCGCCGTGAAGCCCTGCAGGAAAGCCGTGGCACGGCGGCGCTGCGCTTGATTCTGGAGAGTGGGTTGCCGGGCATCCACGGTCCTGTGGCCAAGCTGGGTGAAGTGGACTCACCCCATCGTCTGGCACTGGAGGTGGCTGCCGGCGCCCGTCTCAACCACGTGGTTGTGGATGACGACCAGGTTGCCGCACAAGCCATTGCGCTCCTCAAGCGTCACCGTGCTGGTCGCCTCACCTTCCTGCCCCTCAATCGCCTGCGGGCGCCAGCAGCCCAATCCGCCACGGCCCGCGGCAGCCTGCGGTTACAAGGCCTGGTGGACCGTGCTGTGAACCTTGTTCACTTTGAGCCCGTCTACGGGCAGGTTTTTGCCCATGTGCTGGGGGAAACCCTGGTATTCGAGACCCTGAATCAGGCGCGCCGCCTCTTGGGGCAGCACCGTTGCGTGACCCTGGAGGGGGAGTTGCTGGAGCGCAGCGGCGCCATGACGGGTGGCAGCCTGCAGCGCCGCCAGGATCGCCCCGGCTTCAGCCGCCGTGAGCAGGCAGACGAGGCGGAGCCCCTCCGGCAGCGGCTGCTGGAGTTGGGCCACCGTCTGAGCGCCTGTCGGCGGGAAGAGACCGAACAGAGCCAAACCGTGGACGCTGTGCAGACACGGCTGACAGACATCAGTTGCCGCCTGGCGGCTGTTGATGCAGAGCACAGCAGTGTGCTGGCACAACAGGGTCCACTGGCCAGCACACTGGATCAGCAACAACGGCACATCGCCGCCAGCGCCGCACGCGTCACGGAACGCCAGGCGCGGCTACAAGCACTGGATAAGGAACTGAGGGCGCAGCAGAGTCGATTGGGCAACCTGGAGGCATCCACCGAGGATGACGACGCCCAGAACGCCAACATGGTGGGTGGGCAATGGCGCCGACTACAGGAAGATCTGAAAGCCGCAGAAGCACAGCACACGGCCAACCTGGCCCAACGGGAGACCCTGCGGTCCGCCTTGCGGGAGCATCAGTTGAACGAGCAACGCCTCGCCGACCAACGCCAACTGCTGACGCAAGAAGGTGAGCAGTTGAAGCGGGAACGGCAAGCCCTGGACCAGCGGCGGCAGGAGCTGGCCGCGGAACAACGGCAACTGGAGAAGGAACGTCTGACCATGCAGGCCAGGCTCCAGGAGTTGCAACAAGCCCTGGGGGAGCGGCGGCAGCAGCGGGATCGGTTGGAGGCTGCTGTGGCGCAACTGAATCGGAAGATCCACGAGAGCACGTGGCAGCAGCAGCAGTTGGAGGAGAAACAACAGGCCTTGAAGGATCAGCAGACGGTCCTGGAGGAGCAGATCCGCCTCCGGCAAGCAGATCTGCCGGATCCCTGCCCCCGGATCTCCGACGAACTGAGGGCCGCGGGTCCGGAGGCGTTGCAGCAGCACGTCCACACGCTGGAGCAGCGTTTGAACGCCCTGGAGCCTGTCAACATGTTGGCGCTGGAGGAGTTGGCCGAGCTGGAGACGCGGCTTGCCGCCATTGCGGAACGGTTGACCGTGCTTCAGGAGGAGCGGGAGGGGGTCCTGCAACGCATCGAGACCATGGCCAGCCTGCGGAAAAAGGCCTTCATGGAGGCGTTTACTGCTGTCAACGGACATTTCCAGCAGATCTTTACCCAACTTTCCGATGGAGAAGGTCACCTCCAGTTGGACGACGAAGCGGATCCCCTCTCCGGTGGCCTCACCTTGGTGGCTCATCCCAAGGGCAAGGTCATGCGCCGTTTGAGTGCCATGTCCGGGGGGGAAAAATCCCTGACTGCCCTCAGCTTCCTGTTTGCCCTGCAACGCTTTCGCCCCTCCCCTTTCTATGCTCTGGACGAGGTGGACAGCTTCCTGGATGGAGTCAACGTGGAGAACCTGGCCCGGTTAATTGCACAGCAAGCCCAACTGGCCCAGTTTCTTGTGGTGAGCCACCGTCGTCCCATGATTGCCGCGTCACAGCGCACCATTGGGGTCACCCAGGCCCGCGGCGCCCATACCCAGGTGATTGGTCTACCCACCCGGGCTGCCTAGCTGTCTTCCACGCTGCATTCCACTCCGGTTCCGGATTTCTGGAACAATGGAGCCACGTACCGTCGACCCTTTGGATTCCATTTCCTCATCCGCCGCCACCATTCCGTCCAATCGTCTCTGGTTGCGCTCCGAGTTCATGGGTACCCAGGTGATTGCCAGGGATTCCGGCCGTCGCCTCGGTCTTGTGGGAGAGATCGTCGTGGATGTGGACCGTCGGGAAGTGGTGGCGTTGGGTCTCAGGGACAATGCCCTGACGCGTTTGCTGCCGGGGATCCCCCGCTGGATGCTCCTCGGGGAGATTCGCCAGGTGGGAGACGTGGTGCTGGTGGACTCCAGCGATGCCGTGACGGAGGACTTCAACCCGGAGCGCTACAGCCGCGTGATCAACTGCCAGGTGATTACCGAGTCCGGAGAGCAACTGGGCCGTGTGCTGGGCTTCGGCTTTGACGTGGAAACAGGGGAACTGGTGACCTTGCTCATTGCTGCGCTCGGGATTCCCGTGCTGGCCAACGGCGTGCTCAGCACCTGGGAGTTGGCCGCCGGGGAGATTGTCAGTTCCGGTCCTGATCGCATCATTGTCTACGAAGGCGCGGAGGAGAAGCTTCAGCAGATCGGTTCCGGACTGTTGGAAAAGCTGGGCATCGGCGGCGAGAGCTGGGAGCGGCAGGAGCAGCACACCTACGGCGCCGTCGTTCCCGTAGAGAACCAACTGGCGCCGGGACAACCCGACCAGGAAGAGCAGCGCCGACAGGAAGCGTTTCGTGGTGATTCCACCTTGAACCAGACGCAGAGCCAATACGAAGAGGCGGAGCCGGAGTTGGAGTACGTGGATGCCGAGCGCAGTCAGCGCGCTGCTCCGTCCCGGCAGCGTCTTTATCTGAGCGACGACAGTCCCGCCTCACCGCGTCAACCTCCCAACCCCCACTGGGAAGAGGAGAGTGCCCCCCCCGAAAGGGGGGCACGCCGCCAACGTTCCCAGGCCACGGACGAGGTGGCGGATCCCTGGCAGGACGACGTTTAGGACCCCTCAGCAATCGGCAACAGGCGGTAGGGGCTTGCCGCGGCGGCGGTGGAGCTGCTGCAACTGCACCACCTCCATGACCATGGCGCCGAGTGCTGCGGTGGCTCCACCTGGTCCGCGCAACTCTCGCAACGCCATGGCCATGGTCTCGAGTCTGGCGGGATGGCGCAGCAGAACCAGCACCTCCTGGGCAATTTGCGTTGGGGTGATGGGTCCGATCCTCTCCGGCACAACCATGCGGCCCGCCTGGAGATTGGGCCAGGCAAGACCCGGAACCCGCCTCGACACAAGGGACACCGCCACCGTGTTGACGACACGTCCCAACAGGGGCGCGCGGCTGAGCAGGCCCAACGGTCCATCCCAGGCATGCATGACATGGAGGTGCTGGGTGGGCAGCAGCACCAGCATGGGGACAGCAAGGGCCCCCAGTTCGGCAGTGTTGGCCCCAACCGTGGTGAGCGCCATGGTGCAGCGCCGGAGTTGATCATGGGCGGGGTGGCGATCCACCACTGCAATTCGAACGCCTGCGGCCGTGCAGAGTGACCAGTGGCGACGGGATCGGGAAGGGGCCTCCAGTCGCACGGCGCTGGCGCCAAAAGTGGCGGCCAGGGGATTCTGCGGACCGGCAAAACGGAGCAGGTCCCGGCAGCGCACCGTGGGGGCCAGGGGCAGGAGAAAGCGACAGTCCGGACGTTGTTGATGGAGCTTCTCGGCCGTGGCCAGCATGAAGGGCACCCCCAGGCAGAGCTTGGCGGGTTTGGAGCCGGGCAGCAGGGCAATGGTGGCGGAGGCCCGCCGGACCGGGGGGGAACTGCCGTGCTCCGGGGAGACGTCCGCCATCAGGTCGCCGACGATTTGCGCCCGTGGGCGCCAGCGCCGTGGCACCCGTTGATAGGCAGTGGGGCCCATGGCTGCAATCCGGTCACACCAGCGGGGCCAGCGAGCCACCCATTCGGCGTAACAGACGTGACGATAACCCAGGCGGGCCGCCAGCAGAACGGCCCACAACTGGTCACCCCCCAGAAACACCACCACCCCCCGGGACCGCCAGCGCCGGTAGCGGCGAGGTTGCAGCAGCAGATGCCAGAAGAAACGCGCCGGAACGATCTGGTCGAACACCCCCAGTGCTGCAGCGGTTCCGGCCTCCTGCCCATGGGCATGGGGGCATGGCGTCAGCACCAGATGAAGCCGGGCCGAGGAAAATCCAGGAGTGGAGACCAGATCACGGTGAAGCCGCCGTGCCAGGGGACGCACCCAGGTCAGCAGTTCACCCGGTCCGTTGGACACCAGGACGATGTCGCTCTGCGGAGAAACCATGCGGATGGCGAGATTTGAACTCGCAAGGCCGAAGCCACACGCCCCTCAAACGTGCGTGTCTACCAATTCCACCACATCCGCTGTCGTTGCGCAGTCCATGCCTGCTCCCTTATTAAACACCACGCTCTACGGATGTCGGCTTGCCGTATCAGGCACTGATACGATCCACCATTGCTGGTGTCGCTGTGGATGGCCCTTGGCAAGGTCTTGATCGCCAACCGAGGCGAGATTGCACTGCGGATCATCCGCAGTTGCCGTGACTTGGGCATTCCCACGGTGGCCATCCACAGCACGGTGGACAGCAACGCCCTCCACGTTCAGTTGGCGGACGAGGCGGTGTGCGTCGGGGAAGGTCCCAGCGCCAGAAGCTACCTGAACGTGGCCAACGTCATTGCTGCCGCCACGTCCCGTGGGGCGGACGCCATTCACCCGGGCTACGGTTTTCTGGCGGAGAGTTCCCGCTTTGCGGAAATCTGCAGAGCCCACGGCATCAAGTTCATTGGCCCGTCTCCGGAAGCCATTCGCACCATGGGGGACAAGTCCATGGCAAAGGCCACCATGCAGGAGGCCGGTGTCCCCACGGTGCCCGGCAGCCGTGGGCTTATGGAGGACGTGAACCACGCCTACCGGTTGGCGGAGCAAGTGGGCTATCCCCTGATGATCAAGGCAACTGCGGGTGGAGGTGGCCGGGGTATGCGCCTGGTGTCCAGGCCGGAAGAGCTGGACAGCATGTTCAAAACAGCCCGGGGAGAAGCGGAGGCGGCCTTCGGCAACCCGGGGCTTTATATGGAGAAGCTGGTCATCCGGCCCCGCCACGTGGAGATCCAGGTTCTGGCGGACAGCCGTGGCGGGGTGATCCATCTGGGCGAGAGGGATTGCTCCCTGCAACGGCGCCACCAGAAAATTCTCGAGGAATCACCGAGTCCACACCTGACGCCGAGGTTACGCCGGAAGATGGGTGAGTCTGCGGTGCGTGCAGCCAGGGCCATTCAGTACGAAGGCGCCGGGACGGTGGAGTTTCTCCTGGAACCCAACGGGAATTTTTATTTCATGGAGATGAACACCCGTATCCAGGTGGAACATCCCGTAACGGAGATGGTCACCGGGCTGGACCTGGTGGCACAGCAATTACAGATCGCCGCTGGCGACCCCTTGAAGCTGAACCAGAAGGACGTCCGTTTCCAGGGTCATGCCATCGAGTGCCGCATTAACGCAGAGGATCCACGCCATGGGTTTCGGCCCACACCGGGATGCATCAGTGGTTGGCTCCCACCGGGAGGGCCGGGGGTGCGGGTGGACAGCCACGTGTACACCGACTATTACATCCCCCCCTATTACGATTCCCTGATCGCCAAGATCATCGTGTGGGGGCAGGACCGACCACAGGCCATTGCCCGTATGCGCCGCGCCCTCAGCGAGTGTGCAGTGACCGGTGTGAGCACCACCATTGATTTTCACCGTCAACTGCTGGAGCAGCCCGAGTTCGTCAAGGGGAACGTGCATACAAAGTTCATCGAGCAGGACATGCTGAACCGAGGGGTTATCTGACGGCCATGGTCAACAGGCCCTGTTGGCCCACCAGCAACTCCCGCAGGAGGCTCGCCAGACCCAACCAGATCACCGGTGTTACGTCCACGCCACCGATGGGGGCCACCCAACGGCGGGTGGTGGCCAGTACGGGCTCCGTGGGGATGTGGAGAAGTCGCCAGCCGCCCCGCTGAAGATCCACCTGGGGGTACCACGTGAGAACGATGCGGAAGAGAAACAGCAAGCTCCAGATGGCCAGCGCCAGGCCCAGCAGCAGATGGAGCAGGGGCAGAGCCTTGGCCAGGACCAACAGGGCCGTGGCGCTGGCAACGGTCTCGGGCGACAGCACGGGGGGAGATGGGGAGAGCTTCAGCAATGCTAGTCAGCACTACAATGGGAGGGTAGGATTGGGATGGTAAAGTGGCTATCAAGTCACTGACCAAATCCTCCGCTGCCTCCTGCCATGACCAGCTCAAAGCAACCTTCATCAACAACCGGGAAGTCTCGACTGCCGAAAGCCCTTGCTGCTGCTGGGCTTGCCACTGTCCTTGTCGGCTGTGGCGGCGGGAGTACCACTGTCGAGACCCCGGCCATGCCCGGGGAGCCCGCGACTGTCGAGACCCCGGCCATGCCCGGGGAGCCCGCGACTGTCGAGACCCCGGCCATGCCCGAGGATCCCATGACTGTCGAGATCCCGGCCATGCCCGGGGATCCTATGACCGAGGAACCTATGACCCCCGAAGCTGTTGCGGAAGAGGCGTTCACTACCGCAAGGGATCTTGTTGGCAGCCTGGACACCTACTCAGCCAGCAGGGATCAGGACATGGCGCTGGCAGCCCTGGAGGAACTCAAGAGAGCCTCCGAGGACGAGAACCTCTCTGCAACGGATCAACAAAAATACATGGCTGAGTATGAGCAACTCAAAGCTGCCGTTCAGAGTATAAAAGACACACAAGAAGAACGTGAGCAACAACAACGTGAGCGAGACCAAACTGCGCAACCACGACGTGAGGAGCGGAGCGGAGGAGAAATGCTTTTAGATTCTCCGTCGATTGATGCGCTTGATGGTTGGGACGACGAGACTGGCGACCAGGGTGTTGTCAATCTGGATCTTAAGGCTATTCGGAACGTTCGTACTCCTGTGCCTGGTGACATTTTTGACACTGAAGACTATTTTTCTACTAAAATTCGCGCCTTCAGATTAAGTAGTCAAGGTACGTCCCTGGGTCGTGCCTTCAATCTAAATAACGAAGGTGCATCTCTGGGTGAGGGAATGGAGATTGAGGGACCAGGTGAAGCCTGGACAGCAAGACAGTTCCAGGCTGGGCCAGGACAATATCTCAAAATCTTTACTAATCGTTCTTCGGAGCCTGAAGCTGTAGATACTGGCAAAACCTGGGTGGAGTTTTGGGGTCCATTAGCTATAGGTTCGGTAAATACACAAAATAATACAGTCTTGGGTACCGAACAGGAAATAAAAGAATATGCAGAACGAGAAGGCATTAACGTGGGCGATAGCTATATAAAACGCTCAAGCAATATAGAATTAACAAGCTTTTTCGAGGACAGAGCCTATAACGAAGTCGCAGTCTTTGGATCAGATTATAACGCCGTTTCTAATGAACCATTACAATTTGGAACAAGAAGCGCAACTGGATTAGACC
>MKWU01001689.1_pt1 | contig 36699 bp, 36 predicted proteins | sample 809101 | NCBI WGS metagenome assembly MKWU01 (sample SAMN05860141, study PRJNA318959) | sponge metagenome | host: Aplysina aerophoba | place: Slovenia: Piran, Adriatic Sea, Gulf of Piran | collected 2013-05-07
CCGGCGTCAAGGTCACCGATGCCCAGATGGAACAGCTACGCATCACCAGCGACAGCCTCTTGCCCAAATGGAACTACACCATCGATCCCGCGTAGCGAAAATCGGAATCTATTCTTGCGCCGGCCCTAAGCCTGCGGGACCTTCACCGCCAGGGCACCAGCGCTTCGTTCTACAGGATGCGTGTCAAGTCCATGTAGATCACGGTCCCCATCAGCACCAGCAGGGCGACGTAGCCGGTCTGCAGCATCCGCTCCTTGACGCGGGCGCTGAAGTCGCGCCGTGCGACGCCCTCCATCCCCAGGAGAAGGATGTGCCCGCCGTCGAGGACGGGTATCGGCAGCAGGTTCAGGATGCCGAGGTTCAGGGAGATCATCGCCATCAGAGTGAAGAGCTGCAGCCACCCGGCCTCGGACGCCGCGCCGGACAACTGCGCGATTCCGATGGGACCGACGAGCTGCCGGGGCGACGTCTCCGCAGTGAGCAGTCCCCCCAGCGTGAGGAAGATCGCCCCGGACCACTCGTAGTTGCGCGCGAGGCTCATCCGGAAAGCCTCGGCGAGGTCGGGCTCGACGACGCGCATCTCGGTTGGCCAGAGGCCAACGCCGATGACGGCCCGATCATCCCGCTCGACGGGCGTCACGCGCACTTCCTCCGTCCGCCCGTCGCGGCGCACCGTCAGCGACAACGGCGTGCCCGCGCTGCGGCCGATGCGAGCCAGGAGGTCCTCTTGCGACACCGGCTCCCCGTCGATCGCGAGAATCACGTCGCCGGCCTCGACGCCGCCGAGGTCCGCCGGGTCACCCGGCGCCACGTCGCGGACCTGCGGGTGCATGGCCGCACCGACAACGGGCACGGAGGCTCCCTGGTAGGCCACGGCCCACATCAGCAGGATCGCCAGGACGACGTTCATCGCCGGTCCCGCCGCCAGCACCTGGAAGCGCTCCCACTTGCTCTTCGACAGGAACTCGTCGGACGCGCCGCGCGCCTCCTCCGGGTTCATGCCGGCCATCGACACGTAGCCGCCGAGCGGGATCGCGCTGACGCAGTAGTCCGTATCGCCACGCTTGACCTTGAGGATCTTGGGGCCGAAGCCGAGCGAGAAGGTCAGCACGCGGACGCCCAGGCGGCGGGCCATCAGGAAATGACCCAGCTCGTGCACGAAGACGAGAACGCCGAGGACGAACAGAAAGGGAAGGATGTTGGTCATGGGTTCGGGCGGTTCGGATCGCCGGGACGTTCCTCTCGATTCTACCCGCCGGCAACGCGTGGCGTAGAGGCCCGCGCCCCGTGCGAGCGGAGCGCTGTTGGCCGCCAGCTCGCCGGACCCGCGAAGCAAGCGCTTCGGTGGGGCAAGGGGCGCGGCCTACGGCTCGTCCGGGAGCGGTCCGAAGTCGGGAGGCGGCACCCGGTGCCGGGTGGCCGCCTCGTAGGCGGAGGCCGCTCGCAGCACGGCGGCTTCGTCTCCCGGCCCGGCCCAGAACATCAGGCTGATCGGCAGCGGGGTCTCCATCCGCGACGGTTCGTCACCCGAGACCGCCTGGTAGCGGTCGCCGGCGGCGTTCAGGACGTAGCGGGGTTCGTAGACGACGTCGTTGAACCCGGCGGGGACGACGATCTCGGGCGCTCCGATGAGCGCGGTGATGGTCTGCGTCGCCCCCGCCGCGCCCCGGCCGGCGACGGCAGGCTCGCTCGGTCCGCCGACCTTCTGGTGGGGCGTCGTGTTCTCGGGGTTCACCAGCACGTTGAGCCGGTTCTCGCGCATCACCTTGGCCAGCACCAGTTGCATTACCGCGCGCATCCGCATCCGCTCGCTGTTGCCGGCCGAACCGACGTCGTCCAGCACGGCCCAGTTCGCCGATCCGGCCTCCGCCGCGGCGGAGAAGTACTTCGTGTTGGCGTCGAGGCTGGTGATGTCGGTGACCCGCGTGTCGCCGCGCCGGGCCAGGTACTGATCGATGTGGAAGGCGAAGCTCCGCGTCGCCGGCGACAGCGTCACGCGGCGGAGGTTCAGACTTGGCGCGAGCGGTGCGTCGCCCTCCGCCAGCCGGACCAGGTAGCCCTTCGACGTCACGTCGTGGTCGGGCACCGCGAACTCGAGGCTGCCGTCGGCGGTCGTCGTGGAGAAGTACTCCGGCATGTGGATCGGCAGGATCTCGGCCAGCGCATCCTGGAACGTGTAGGTCATGTTCTCCACGCCGGAGTCGTCGGGATAGAGGGGACCCACCGACTCGACGAGGCTCGCCCCGAGCCGGTCCCGGAGCACGGTCTTGATCTCGTCGTCGATTCGAGCACTGATCGCCGCGTCGTTCGGCGTGTGCTCGACCATGTACTCGCGGACGATGCCGACGCGCATGCCGGCCAGCGGCCGGTCTCCGCCCTCGCCGAGCGCGTCCTCGACATCTCCGACGACGAAGCCGGCGTAGGGCTCCGTGGAGGCCAGAGCGGCCGGGAGCGCCGTGTAGATGTCCCGGGGATCGAAGTACCCCAGCTCCGGGTCCCGGAGGGCATCCAGCACGAGTGCCGCATCCCGGACGGTGCGACAGTTGATGCCCGCCCGGTCCACCAGCGGGTTCGATCCGACCGCTCCGCCGTACGGGATCAGCCCCTTGGTCGTAAGCAGGCTCACCACGCCGTTCCGCGACGCCGGACCCTTGCACGAGCCCCCCGTCTGCTCGCAGAAGGCGCAGGTGGCGAGGTTCGCGGACACGGCGACGCCCGACCCGGAGCTCGAGCCCCGTGGCGAACGCTCGGTGTCGTAGGGGTTGCAAGCCTGGCCGCCCCACGTGCTCCGTTCCGCGTAGCCGAGGTAGCGGGCAGTCGCCGTGGCCGGCCCGCCGGGATTGCCGATCCCGCCGTTGAACTCGGTGGCGTTGGCCTTGGCGTAGATGATGGCGCCCTTCGACCGCAGGCGGTCGACGATGGTCGCATCGGCGGGGGGTGCATCCATGGCGAAGTCGATGTCGGCCGCCGTCGTGGTCCGCATGTCGCGCGTGTCGAAGACGTCCTTGAAGGCCAGGGGCACGCAGTACATCGGAAGCGCGGCCAAGTCGGGGTCGGCGCCGAACCGCGCGTCCAGCTCCAGCGCCCGCTCGACTGCGTCGGGCTGCTGCCGGAACGCCTCGCAGGCGGCGGGGCAGTTCGCGGGGAGCTCGCCCGTCGAGGGATGCGCGTCACACGCTCCCTTGCACGTCACCGACCGCTCGCCGCGCAGGTTGAGCGTGCTGAGCGCGTTCACCTGGCCCGCGTTCGGGACGCCGGCCACCATGCCGTACTGCGCCTGCACGCTCGGGTCGGAGAGCGTGGGCTCCATGCGCCCCAGGTCCAGCGGGATGCCGGCGTAGCGGTCGAAATCGGGAAGGATGCTCGCCACCGGCACGGTGGAAGTAGGGAAGCGTACCGGTGTCCCGGCGCGGACCGGGCCGCTCGCGGGCGCCACCGGCGCACCGTCGAGGGTGACGAGCCGCGTGCACGCACCGTTGTAGGCCCGAGCCCGGTCGACGTAGGCTTGCACGACGCTGCGGCAACTGATCTCGCCGCCCTGGATCGCGCGGTGGATGCCCTCGATGGTCGCTTCTTCGATCCGGAAGCGGTCGGGCCGGCCCGCCTCCGGCTGGGCAACACCGACTGCCGGCAGGAGCAGGAGCATGGCCCCAACTCCTGCCGCGCTCCCCGATGCCCGGCGCGATCGTCTCCCAGACCAATTCGATTCATGCATGCCAGAATCCTCCCGGTCGGCGAGATCCACTGCCGCCAGGCCTCCCCCGTCTGAACCGTCGTCGGAGCCGTGGCGCACGGACATCGCGACCGTCACGCACGATACGATCCACGAAGGAGGAGGGCAGGACTTGACGGATCTGCTGGCGAAGGACGTTCGCGAGGGTGGCCCGGCTTCCAGACCAGAACAGGATGCGTTCGCGCGCTGGCTCCTTGATGAGCTGGAGTCTGAGCGGCGCTGGTCCCACGCTTTCGACGCCTCACAGAGTCAACTGGCAGAGTTGGCTCGCGAGGCTGTAACAGACGATCGGGCCGAGCGCAACGGCACCGACGTTACCCGACGTCTGGGTGAGCTGTTCGCGGATCCTCAACTGCGTCGGGAGCAGCTCCAAACGGCGGCCGAGTTGGATGCAGCCGGCTCGGACTGGGGTGACGAGCTCTGGTGATCCGTCAGGGGAGCCATCTCCACGCCAGCCGGTCGTCGCCCAGCGGTGGTCGTACAGCAGGACCGCTTCCATGAGAGCGTCCCGGCTACACTGCCCGAACCACAAGAAGACGTTCGAGACCTGCCAAGTCCTTCGAGTTCCGAGTGTACAGGGGCAGACCTTGTGACACCGCGGTCGCGGCGATGAGCAGGTCGGCGAACCGACGGCGCCCGACACGGCCCCGGGCCATCAGCATCGAGTAGATGCGCCCGTAGGCGCGCGCCGCACCTGCGTCGAACGGCAGGGGCTCCCAGGTGGCCACGACCCAGTGCAGACGATCCTGTCTGCGCGCGCGCTCTTCGTCGTCGCGAGCCGCCAGCGGCCCGACCGTCAGTTCCGCGACCGTGATCGACGACACCGCGGAGGCCTTCGGCAGTCGGTGGGAGTCGATCAGGTCGTGGTCGATCACGACCGACGTGTCCAGCAGTCCGTGACTATCCATCGACGTTCGGGTCGATGAGGGCGTCGAGATCGGCGCGGAACTGCTCCGCATCGATCCGTGGCGCGCTCCGGGCGGCATCGGCGATGGCGGCGCGGGGCACGAAGCGACGCGCCCCTGCAGGCCGTGGCTCGCCCGCCGTCGCGCCGCTCCCGGAGGCCGCCTCCCGGGTTGGCAAGACCGCGTCGAGATCGGCGTCGGAACGGACGGCTCCGTGCGGTGCGGCCCCACGCAACGGTCCGCCGACCCGCGACTGCGCTGCCAAGACGAGGTTACCGTCCCGAGTGGCGATGACCACCGTCTCTCCGGCCAGCGCGGCGCGACGCACCCTCGCGAAGTTGCGTAGCAGGCCGCTCACGTTGATGTGCATGTCATATTATTTGTCAACTTTAGTGGCAGGGCAACCTCCGATTGCCTCCCTCCGGACACTCGGCATCATCTGGACGCGCCTACCGGGCGCGCGCCAGCTCCAGAACCTCTTCCTGGGTCATCGGGCTCCGTGGATGGTGGCTCAGGCACATGGGGCTGCGCACGCGCTGGAACGGCACCGTGTCGCTGGCCGCGAAGAACTCCCCCGGCCGCAGGCGGGCGATGCCCCGCGCGTCGCCGCCCTTCTGCGCGGCCATCTCCTGGGCCGCCGCGATCTGCGCGGGCGCATTGAGCAGGCCGAAGAACTGCGTCGTAGCGTTGCCCGGGATCCGGTTGTGGAGCCCCTTCGGCGCCTGGGTGGCGAAGACCAGGCCGAGCCCGTACTTCCGCGCCTGGGAGGCAAGGGCGAGCGTGCTTTCCGTGGTGGCCGTCCGGACCCCGGAGGGCGCGAAGGTCTGCGCTTCGTCCATGACGAACAGGCCACCCAGCGGTCGATCCCCGGCGGGGTGCTTCTTGACCCAGGCGAAGAGCGCCATCTGCAGTTGATTGACGAAGTGCTGCCGCTGCTCGTCGTTCGGCAGTCCGACGAGACTGATCACCGAGATGCGAGCCCGCTTGCCGCCCGTCGCCTGAAGCAGGACCGACGGATCGACGGCCTCGCCGGCCCCACCCAGCATGGGGTCGTTCACGGTTTCGGCGAGCAGCGTCTGGGCGATGTCCGCCGCGAGCTTCGTGCCGCTCGCGAGCTGACTGATGCCCGCCGGTAATGCCGACAGGTAGCCGAGGAATCCCGGGAGGTCCCCGCCGCCCCCGCGCACGTAGGCAGACAGTGCCTCCTTCAGCACGGCTCGGCCCTGGCTGAGCCGTGCGCCGGACGCGGGCAGACCCGAGCGGGGCACGAGCGAGGCGACGGCGCTGTCGAGCGCGATCTCGAACTCGTCGGGATCGTTCGCCACGTCGCGGAGGCCGGCCAGCGGGGCGAACGACAGCGGGCGCCCCGTGGTCAGACGCGGCGTCCACACCACGACCTCGGTGTCGCGGAAGTACGTTCCCGCCTTCTCCGCGTCTCCGTCGAGCCAGCTTGCGGGCGGTTCGGGCCAGCGCAGACCGAGTCGGGCGAGGTCGTTGTTTGGATCGATGACGATGGTAGACACGCCCTGCAGCGCGCACTCCTCGATGAGCCGGCGGATAAGGACGGTCTTGCCGGAGCCGGAGCCCGCGAAGATTACCGTATGGCGCCGTAGGTCTTCGAGGGGCACGGTCACGGGTCGACCCGTCGCTTCCGCGACGCCGATGGGGATGGAGTTCTCCTCGGCTCCCTTGCGCGCCGCCGTCCCCTTCGTCGGTGTGGTGACGGTGGACGGTGGAGCAACCCCGGACGGCGCAGCAGCCGTGGCTGGCGCAGCCGAGTCAGGGGCTGCGGGAGTCCCAAGCGGTTGGGCGTCCCTGGCCGGCGAGGGATCCCTGGACGGTGCGGCGTCCTCCGGCGGCGCGGTGTCCTTGTCGGGCGGGGGACGCAAGGGCGACAGCAGCGTTGTCCTGCTCGCATGGCGATGTGCCCGGAGCCACGTGGAGAGCCCCTTCGGCTGTTCTTCGAGAAGCTGCCGCAAGGCCCGGAACACCTTGAGGTCGGCCTCCGGCAGACTCACCACGGTGCCGCCGTGCGCCCTGAGCCCGTCGAGCGCCTGTTGGGTCTTGGGGCCCCGGGACCATGACGCATTGCGCAGGATGTAGAGTCGCCTCCGCCCACCCGGGAGCTCCAGCCCCGACGCCGTCATGGCCGCCCGCAGCCGGTGCAGCGCCGCTACCGCGTTGTCGTTCAGGACGGCTCGGAACGACCAGTGCACTTCATCATCCGTGTCCACGTTGACTATCTGTCGCAGGCGAGCATGCAGCGAGGGGTTTCTCCCGAGCGGCGGATCCACGGAGAAGCCATCCGCCACCGCGTTCTCCTCCGCAAACGCAGTCAGGCCGGCGCGCAGCAGTGCGGGCAACCCGCCGTCCACCGTCTTCTCGTCGAGTGCGTCGGCGACCTCGGCCTCCCCAACCAAGTGCCGGAACCGACGGTCGAGCTCCGAATCAGGTGGCAGCGGAGGTGGCGGATCCGGCGGCGGCGGAGGTGGCGGCGGTTCGGTCGGGAACTGCTCGAGCTCGGTGATGCGACCGCGCTCCCGACAGTGCCTACAGTGCTCCTGGACCAGGTTGATCAGGCCGCGCGGGGAAAACAGGGGCGCGTCGGAGAACGCCGTCGGCCGCACCGGCCAGGTCGGATACTCCGGCGTGAACTCCGCGCGGGCGTAGGCCACTCGGAGGTACGCGGCGATCAGCTTTTCCCCGACCTCCGCCGAGGGGATGGCGCGGAGCCGGACGACCGTAGGGTACCGGTGATGCGCGGACGCCACGGCCCGCTCGCGGATCAGGGTCCAACTGTCGGTCAGGCACGACACGACTATCAGCGAGTGCTGAACGTCCTCCGCGAGATCCATGAGACCGGTTGCCGTCTGATCGAGCAGCAACTGTTCCTCGGGGCCGGCGAGCGTGCGTCCGAGCGCGACCAGCCCATCGAGTTGATCGACCGCCACGAGGGTCGTACGCCCTGCGGCGCCAATCAGGCGGTCGAAGGCGCTGACGACCTCCCGGCACGGAATCTGGCGCGCGCGGATGAAATGCCCGCGCGCCGCATCGGCATCAATATCCAGACCCTGGAGCAGCGCATCTCCGACGTCCTGGTGGGCAAGATCCTCGCTGTTGGTCAGCATCAGGGCGAGCGCCACGTCCAGAGCAACCCGGTCTCTGGGTTGCCGACTGAGATGCGCCTGCAGGCGTCGCCGAACGACCTGCAGTTGCGCGAGGTTGAACGTCCCGGCCACCAGGTCCTCGATGTCCGGTCGTTGCAGCCCGATCGCCTTACCCAGACCGTGGAACACCCTGCGCAACTGCGTCCCGTGTTCGCCTCCGTCGCGATGCAGCGCGTCCACGTAGGCAAGCGCCAGACTGTCCCAGAACTGGCGAGCGTTGCTCGGCTGATAGAGGACGAAGACTTGCCCCTGGTCGATCACCGCGTGGCGGATGCGGCCGAGGAAGTGCGACTTGCCGATTCCGGGTCGCCCCTCGATGACGACGTTGCTGACTGGCACGCCGTTGCGTAGCCGGGCGAGCGCGTCCCGTACCTGGTCGAACGCCCACGAGTGAATTCCGTCGACGTGGATGACGTCGTCGCGCCAGATGTCGTTGCCGGCATACGCCGTACGGAACGCGACCTGCCCGAGTGCTTCCAGCTCTCGTTCCACAGCGCTCACTCCATCCCAATCAGGTGCATGTCGTCCACCCCGAGCCGAAGCGCCGCTGCCCGATCGGCCTGTGTGATTCGGCGGCGGTCCTCGTGCAACGTGAGATTGGCGTCCTTCTCGCGGAACATCCGCGTGATCTCCAGGTCCACTTCGCTGCGAGGCCAATCTCCGAGCTGTGCCCGGAGATCGCGCAGCTCCACCCAGTCCCACGGTCGGGATGCGAGGTTGCGGTAGACCTCCCGGATCCGATCCCGGAGCGAGCCGGCAGGTCCAGGAGCCGCAGGAGCGAACAGTTCCTGGATCAGCATTCCCCGCGCGTCGAGCGCAACCTTCAGGCCGTTGAGAAGCGCGTAGAGCGCGCCGCCGGCCGAGCCTGCCCGGTCCGGCGCCCCTTTGTCGAGCTCGGCCACTACCCAGGCCCATCCGGCGTCTGTCAACTCGTGCGCGTAGCCGCGTTTCAGCTTGCGGCTCAGGAGGAGGCCCTCCCGATTGAGCTTCTCCCGCGTCGGCTTCCTCACGTCCAGTTTGTAGCGCCGCTTGAGCTCCGCGTTCGGCGTCTCCTTGTTGAGGGCCATCAGCGCGATCATCGCGGCGCGTTCCGGAATTCCATACGCCATCTCACGTCTCCAGTACTGGGGACCGTCGCCGGTCCTCCAGGAATCGTTCGATCTCGGCGAGGACCCGAGCCACATCGCCGAGCACCTCGTCGTTCGTGTAGCGAAGAACCAGGAACCCCTCGCGCTGCAGGGCGCGATCGCGCGCCCGGTCCGCGGCGTACTTGTCCGTGTCCAGGTGGTCCGGTCCATCCAGCTCGACGACGCAGCGTTCCCGCGCCCACATGATGTCGACCCGGATGGAGTTGGCCAGGACGCCCGGCGACCACGTCTCGTTCCAGGCGCGCCCCGTTGCCCACGGCGACTTTGCGAGATGCACCTCGAGGTGCTGCTCCGCGCGGCTGAACGCGTTGGGCCGGCCGCGCAGCGGCGTCAGGTAGGTGGGGCGCGGGGCGGTCGGCGGTTCCGACGACGGCATCCGGTCGTGGAGGGAAGAACGGGGCACTCGCGTCATCGAGGCGGTCGGGATCCCGAAGAGCCAGACGCTGAGTTCCCCCGGCCCGGCCAGCCAGAGTGCGTTCGCTTCCGCGATCTCGATCTGCGCGGTGCTCCACGTCCCCGTCATCTCGACCATGACGACGAGGCGTTCATACCCGTAGGCCCGGAGGATCAGCTTCCGGGCCTCCCGCAGAACGGTCTCCCGCGGGAACTCCGCCACTCCGAGCGATCGCCCGCACAGCGCGGTCTCCGCGGCGGCGATCAGGAACGGACCGAACAGGTTGCTCTCGCCGGCCACCCGCTCGCAGATCGCGCGTAGCGCGGCCAACCCGGCGCCGCCCGGTCCGGCGAGATGCTCCGCTTCCGGCAGCCAGGCGGGGTACGTGCCGGTCACCGCCTCCGACAACCCCTCGATGACCAGCCCCGTGAGATCGCGCGGCTGCAGACTCGCAGCATCCGCGACGACCGCCAGGACCGCCGTCTCCACCTCGTGATCAGTTTGGATGATCTCTCGCACCGCGACCGAGGAGACCTCGGGCCAGCTCAGCAAGGGCTCGCGCAGCAGCGTATGGATTTGCGAATGGCTCGGGACGGCGCGACGAGGGTTCATGCGTTCGACGGCCGATGGTACTCGAAGCACCGGCCGCCGTCCGCGAACGCTCCGGAGCGGCCGGAGTCAGGACGGGACCATGACGGTCCGGAGAGAGGACGGGTGTCGGTCGACGTTCTGCGGCGCTCCTAGAAACGGAAGAGCCGGTTCATCTTGACCACGAAGCCGCGGTTGCGGAGCTCCGAGAAGCGGTTCGGGCGCAGGGGATCGGTCGCCCGGTCCTCCGTGTAGACCACGAACAGCTCGCTGCCGGGCGAGTACTCCCAGCGGAGGCGCAGGTTGTTGCTGACGGTGTTGGTGCTCGAGTTGTACTGGATCAACCCGCTGAAGAACATCCGCGGCGTGAAGCTGTAGCTCACCCGCGACACCGCCAGGTCGGTGCGGAACGAGCCCTGGGGCGAGTCGATCCAGTTGACCGAGATGCTCGGCTCCATGGAGAGCCGCGGAGTGATCTCCATGCGCCCGCGGCTGAAGCCGACCGAACGTATGTTGCCGTTGAAGTACCCCCCGGCCCGCACCGTGAGAGTCCCGTTCAGGCGGCGCTGCGCGCCCGGCGACCACGTGCCCTCGACGTCGAAGAAACTGTAGCCGCCGACCGGGAAAGGGATGTCGTCGGGTCCCGGGGTGAAGTCCTCAGAAGCGGGTGAGGTTCACCTGCTGCTCGTCCACCTCGACCTGCGCGAAGTCCGTGTTGTAGGTGAAGTCGGCCGTCAGGTTCTGCGTGATGCCGTACTTCACGTCGAGGCCGGCGTCGCCGTCGCGGGCGTTCCGGGTGGGCGGCGTGGCGGCGAGGGTGGTGCTTACCCCGCCGATGGCGTACGGCTTGATCTCGACGTTGCGGCTGCCGCTCGGGGCGTCGAGCCCGACCAGCGTTGCCGCGTCCGAGACGCGGAAGATGCCGCCCGGGCCGGAGCCCGCCGAGAGGGGCAGCGGCGTGATGTAGGCCCACTCGTTCTTGCGCCGGACGTTGCGCCGGAGCTGCACGCCCCACACCTGGGACGGCCCCGGCCGGTAGCGCAGGGACTGGAACGGGATCTCCATCTCCACCGTCCAGCCTTCTTCGAAGCGGCCGGTGCGGACGTCCCAGATCGGGTTCCAGTCGCTGTTCGGATTGCCCTCGTTGGTGATCTGGAAGTCGGCCAGCGCGCCGAGCGGGTTGGTGTAGAAGGCCACCGCGTTGCGGCGGTCGTAGAAGGTGTCGAGGATGACGGCGAAGGTGTCGTTCTGGCGAAGCTGGCGCGTGTCGCGGCGCAGCTCGTTGGCGACCCACTCGCTCGGCGGCGCCGAATCCCAGATGCGGGCCGCAACGTAGAGGTTGTCGGCATCGAACAGCACCCACGCCTCCGTCTTCTCGGTGGCGGGCGCGCCCTCGTCGGGCGCCTGCTGGATGAAGCCCGTGATGGCCGGGACGGTGAAGTAGACGCGCTCGTCGAGCTGCCCGTCCAGCCGGATGCCCTCGGGAAGCTCGACGGCGCGAATCGTGGCCCGCCTCCGCTCGTCGCGGCGGATGACGTCCGGCGGCAGCGGGGGCGGCGGTCCGTCGATGGGGCCCACGCCGAACCCGGCCGCACGCGGCGCACCGCTCGGTGCCGGCCCCTGCTCGCCACCGACCTGCGTGCCGGCGCCATCCGCGGGTGCGACGCTCTGGGCGGGGACGGAGGCCGGGACGAGCCAGGCGATGAGCGCGGCCAGTGCGACGGGGGCGGCCAGCGCGACGGGGGCCGAATGATCGTGCCTCACGGATCGTAAGGACGCCCGAGCCCCCGCCGCCGTTTGGTCTCCCTCACCGCGCCCGCCGGCGAAGGTGTGCCGCGCCCGAGCCGGCGCTCACGCCGGTTCGCGCCTGAGGACGTCGCGGCGGGCGGCGCGCCGCCATCAGTTCCCGCCGGAAGACGTTGCGGGAGCCGGCGCCGGGAACGGATACCCGGGCGGCCCGTAGGTGTAGTACGCCCCCAGGTCGTCGATCTTGTCCATGTCCGGATACAGGACGCCGAAGGCGGGCGCCTCGCGGCTGCCGCGCGGCGAGTACCAGACGGCGCCGTCCCGCGTGATCTGGATCTTGGGCGAGTCCGCGTGCCGCTGCGGCTTCGGGTAGAACGTGAACTCCTCCGTGCGCGGGTCGAACCTCCAGAGCGAAGCACCGCGCTCGCCGTCGGTCCGCTGGCCGACGTCGGGGGCCCAGATGTTGTCCCAGGGGTCGGCCGCGACGTCATACGGCTCCGCGTTCTGCTGCGGGATCGTGAACTCGGTCATCTTGCCGGTGGACTGGTCGAGCTTGACCAGCTTGCCGGGCCGCTTCCCGGCCGAGTAGATGCCCCACCAGATGTTGTTCTGCGAGTCGACGTTCAGCCGCCGCGTGTGCCCCGGGTAGGTCGGCGCCGTGAACTCGGTCCACGAGTTGTTGGACGTGTCGAACTTGACGATCTTGCCGCCGCTCCACAGCGCAATCCAGATGTTGTCGTTGCGGTCGGCCACGACGCCGTAGGGAATGGCGTGCGGGGTCGGGATGCGGAACACCGACACCTCGCCGGTGGCCCGGTCCCATTTGCTGAGGGCGCCGCCCATGATCCAGCCGACGTAGATGTTGCCCTTCGAGTCCATGGCCAGCGACTGCATGAACTTCGTGGGGTTGCGCACCACGTCGTCGGGGTCCATCGGAATCAGGTGCTCGAACTCCTCGGTCTCGGGATTGAATCCCAGCAGCCGCTTCTCCTTCGCGCCCGTGCGGCCGCGGTGCTCGGGCAGCCAGATAAGGCCGGACCGATCGATCAGGATCTCGTGGTTGCCGTTGCGGGGATCGGGGTAGAGATATTCCTTCTGCTCGCCGGTGCGTGGATCGAGCTTGACCAGCCGGTGCGGCACGCCGCGGTCGACCAGCCAGACGTTGCCGTCCGCGTCGAAGCGTGGATCCTGCCCGTAGCGCCCGACCCGGTCGCGGGCCCACCGTGGGTCGTTGACACCCTGGTCCGGCCCGTCCTGGGGCAGGTAGTACTCGATGTACATGGCCTTGCCGAGGGCCTCTTCGTCGACCGGCGTCTGCTGCTCGATGGCCACGCGCCGGCGCTTGCTGTCGGGCCCGAAGTTCTTCACGACGTACGCGAGCAGGTCGTCGCGGTCCTGCCGGCCGAAGCGGAACGTCGACGCCCGGAACGACAGCAGCCCCTGCGCGTAGCGGGTGGGGTCCTGCTCGCCGAGCGTGCTGCCGACCATGTGGTCGATCCACGACATCCACTGCCGTTCCGTGCCCGGACGCGTCGGGAAGAAGTTCTCGCCGTGGCACGCCATGCAGACCTGCTCGGCGACCTCCCGGCCCGGCCCCGGTGGGTAGATTTCGTCGTAGCTGGCGTACTCGAACTCCCCGGACCTGCCGCTCTCCATCGCGGTCCGGCCGGCGGGGATGACGAGCGGGGGCGCGTCGCCCGAGAGCGGACCCAGGGTCAGGTCGACCTCGGCCGCGTCGCCGGCGCCCACGGTGATGGTCTGGACGTCCGACTCGAGGTGCTTGGTGCTGGCGCTCACCTCGTAGGTGCCCGGGAACAGGGCGACGGCCCGGTAGCGGCCGCCGTTGGTGTACACCTGGTACACCATGTCGCGGTCGAGGTTGCGGGCGTAGACCTGCGCCGCCGTGAACTCCTGCGAGGCGTTCACCGTCCCGGACAGGGTCGCCGTTCCCGGCACCTCCGCCCGGAGGGCGGTCGCGGTCAGGACTACGACCGAAGCGCACAGCGCCCCGCCCAACCGCCGGGCACGGGATCGAACTCCGTAGCGCATTCTCGAGAGCTTCATCGTCTGCTCCTTGGGCGATCGATGGGATTCGCCCGTGAGGATGTTCCCCGCGGCAGGCCAAGTCAAGCCCCGGCACCCCGCGCCGCGCCGTGCGCCTGCGACAGCCGCCACCACGATGAGGCGGCCCGTGGGTTCGGCGCCTATTGCTCCCCCTGGATCACGATATCGGCGAGGCGGCGCGCATCGGCCGGGAGCTCGCCGTCGCCAGCCGGCATCCTGCTGACGGAGAGCATGTAGGCGATGACGTCGACGTACTCCGCGTCGGTGAGCGAGCCCGGATTGTCCTCCGGCATGGTCAGGCGCGTGAAGGCGAGCAGGGCGCCGAGCGACCGTCCCTCCCACTCGCGCAGGAACCGCGCCCGCGCCAGCGGCGGCGTGGACACCATGTCGGGATCGTCCGGCGCGCCGTTCAGCCGGCGGCCGTGACACAGGCCGCACGCTCCGGCGTAGGTCAGGCGGCCGCGCGCCGCCTGCGCCTCGGTGAAGACGCCGTCCCAGACCGAGCCGGGTTCGGCCGCCGATTCGTCCTGCGCGGCGACGGCGCACGGGACGAGCGTGCAGGCAAGAACAAAGATCGCGCGCGCGAGGGCGGTGGGCCGGCGCGCGTGGACGGTGACCAGGCGGGCGCGGACATCGAGCACGCAGGCACGAACCGAGCTGCCCATCAGGATTCGCGTCGTCCGGCTCGCTTCCATATGGCGTCTCCGCTAGGCGGGCGGCTCCCCGGCGGCGTGCGTGCCGGCGATGTAGCCGTGGACGTGGCCCTTGCCGAGGCCGTGCTTGTTGAAGCCGCCGACCGCCTCGCCACCCGCGTAGAGGCCGGGAATGACCTCCCCCTGCATGTCCACTACCTGCTGGCGGCCATTCACGCGCAGGCCGCCGTAGGAGTCGTGCCAGACCACCAGGATGGACAGCGCGTAGAACGGCGGCCGGTCGATGCGGTTCAGCGGGGCGTCGGCCTCGCGCTCGAAGTCGGGGTCCTGGCCGGCATCGACGTAGCCGTTCCACTTCACCACCGTCTCGGCCAGGTGGCGCAACGGCACGCGCTGGAACTCGTGGCCGGCCGCGATCTTCCCGGCCAGCTCCTCGATGGTGTCGGCCTGGAAGAAGTAGCCGTTGTCGGCCACGTAGGGGAAGCGCAGCTCCCAGCCCGTGCGCTCCACCGCTTCCTGGTCGAAGATGGCCCACAGCGGTCCCGAGTAGTAGTCGGGCGGCTTCGAGCCTTCGTTGATGGCCAGTGCGGCGTCGAGGCCGTGGTCGTAGTCGTACATCTCGCGCACCCACTGCTTGCGGCAGTTGCGCCAGTCGCGCGGCTTGTGGTCGAGCCCCCGTCCCGGGGATGCGCCGTCGCCCGGGTACCGGTTCCCGGGGGGCCTGACCGGAAGGCGGACCTCGTTGAAGAAGCGCTTCCCGACCTGGTTGACCGCGATGAACTCCTCGAAGCCGGCGCTGCCGACGTTGACCCCGGCCGAGCCGCGGAAGCCGAACGTCGGGTGCCCGGGCATCATCGTCGTGTAGGCATCGGGGGTGCCGAGGCGGGTCGAGATGTGGAACGTCGTCGGATACGACAGGTTCTGCTGCATGCCGGCGAGGTTGGCGCCCACCCGCAGGCCGGCGACGAGGGCGCTGGCGTCCTGGCCGTGCGGCCCCTGCAGGGCGGCACCGCTGGTCGGGAAGGCGGGCTCGCGCATGGCCGGGTAGAACATGCTGCGGACCTGGGGATTGCCGGCGTGGCCGCCGCTGGCGAGGATGACGCCCCGGCGGGCGCGAATGGTCACCGTCTCGCGCCGCTCGTCGACGTTCCCGTTCTGCCAGTAGCTCCGCAGCAGCTCCCCGGTCTCGGGGTGATGCCGCGGCGAGTAGTGGGCCCGGATGCCGACGACCCGGCCCGCGAACGGCTGCTCGCGGACGAGGTCCGCGAAGCGGCGGTGCAGCATGAACTCGACGCCCTTCTCGCGCGCCGAGAACTCCAGCGGCCGGGCCAGGGCCACGCCGTTGCTCACGGCGCCGGGCGCGACGGAACGGCTCACGTTGTTCATCTGCTGCGGCGCGAACGCGCTCGTGCGCTCGGGATCGGCGACGCCAGCGTCCTCCGCCGTGATCGTGCCCGCCTTGATGTCCGTCCTGTCGCCGAGCATGAGGAAGCAGCGCGCCCCGCGCGCCCGCGACAGGCCGCCGCCGCCGTGGGTGCCGCTGACGCGCGTGAACCGGACGTAGTTGTCGATGAGGAACTGCCGCGTGGCGGGGGAGTTCTCCGCCCACGAACGGGCGAGCTCCGGCTCGTTGTAGCGGTACGGGCTCTGGGCCTTGCGGTCGACGACCGACCAGTCGGTGAGGTCCGTGAACAGGAGGTCGATGCTGTCGTCGAGCTCCTCCGGCGCCTCGACGGGATCGGCGGTGATGAGCCCCTCCTTGTCGCTCTCGCCCTTCCTGTCGCGGACCTGCACGGGGTCGCCCCCGCCGAGGGACACGAAGGCCCCGCTGTGCAGCATCCGGCCGCCGACGTCGTAGTTCGCGTCGACCACCAGCACGCTGGCCCCGAGGTCGCGCGCGCGGATGGCCGCGGTGAGGCCGGCGCACCCGCCCCCGGCAATGACGACATCCACCTCGTAGTCCCAGGCGACGTCGTCGGCGTTGGACGCGGAGGTCTGTCCGGATGCCGGGTCCGGCGCCAGCAGGGCGCCCGTGCCCAGCCCGGCGGCGGCTCCCGCTCTGACGAAGTCCCGCCGGCTGACGCCGCGCTCGCTCTCCGGCCGCGCATCGTCATGGTCGCCACTGCGCTTCTTCGTCATCTCCAGCCTCCCCTCCGTTGCCGTTCTCGCGTCGCCCCCGCGCGTTGCGTGCGCGCGGCCGCGGCGCCGCTGCCCCTCCCGACGCCCTTTCGGGTCCGTCGAAGGGACGCTACAGCGGTATGTCGAACAGGGCGGCGGCGTTGCCCCCCAGGATGGCCACGCGGTCGGCGTCGCTCAGTCCCGGCGTGTCGAGGACGTGATCCACCACGTCGAAGCGCGGCACCCGGGCGTCGTCCGGGGTGGCCGTCCAGGGATACGGGTAGTCGGTGCCGATCACGATCCGGTTCGCGCCGACCACGGACACGAGATGCCGCAGGGCGTCGCCCGTGAAGACGAGAGCGTCCACGTAGAGCTGCTTCACGTAGTCGGTGGGCCGCCTCGCCAGCGGGCCGGTGCACTGCTCGGGACGCGTGGCGCAGCCGTAGTCGGAGCGGTCGGAGTAGGACGGCAGGTAGCCGCCTCCGTGCGCCGCGCAGAGCTTGAGCCCGGGAAAGCGGTCCAGCGTGCCCTCGAAGATCAGGTGGGACAGGGCGATGGTCGTCGCCAGCGGATTGCCGATCACGTTGCCGAGGAAGCCGTTCCCCTGCAGGCGCGATGCGAGCTCGGGGACGCCCTGCGGGTGCAGGAAAATGGGCGCGTCCAGCTCCTCGGCCTTGGCCCAGAACGGATCGAAGCGGCGGGAGGCCAGCTCCTCGCTGCCGACTGCCGCCCCGACCGAGCCTCCGCGCAACCCGAGGGCCGTGACGCCCTCCTCGAGCTGCTCGGCCGCCAGCTGCGGGTGCTGCAGCGCCACCGTGGCGAGCGCCGCGAAGCGGTCCGGGTAGGTCGCACAGATCTCGGAGAGGCCTTCGTTCTGCGCCCGGATCAGGCGGGCCGCCACCTCGCGGTCGACCCCGTACCAGAACGGGTTGATGCTGAGGACCTCGACGTCGATGCCGGCCGCGTCCATGGCCCGGATACGGTCCGGCCCGATGGTGAGCGCGGGGTTGGCGGACGGGCTTCCGCCCATGAGTTCCCGGACGCCGGGAATCTCGCAGTGGGCGTGCACGTCCACCGTCCGGACCCGGCTTCCGCCCACGACGACCTGCCGCCGCGCGGTTGCGCCCGCCGGCTGAGCCGGAGCGCCCGACGGCCGGGCGGTCGCGCCGCGCACGCCGGTCCCGACCAGGGCCATGCCGGCCATCGCGCTCGCCGTCCGTCCGATGAAGTGCCTGCGGGTCGGCATCTGTTCCTCCCACCGCGACGCGCGTCGCCAGCCTGCGACCGGAGTACGGCCCGTGACCTCAAGAGCTTCACGCCCTGCCCGTCAAGGGAGCCGCCGTCTACCCGAACAGGCGAAGGACCCCGACGGTTACGCCGGCGGTCGCGATCACCGTTCCGACCATCCACCGAACGAGCCGGGTCTCGAGGTTCGCGATCTCCGTGCGCACCCCGGCGATCTGCGTCGAGAGCCGTGTATCGAGGCTTGCGATCTCGGTGCGCACCTCGGCGAGACCGGCCCTGAACTGGTCCGATGTGACGGTATCGCCCTGCTCGGCCGCCTGGCGCAGCGCATTCACGAGAACGTCGGCCTGGGCCGGCGTGAAGTCGGCATCGGTCAGTGAGCGGGCTACGGCATGCGTATCCAGCATGGTCTGCATGCATCAGGTTGATGCAAGACCCTCGCCATGCCCACGATACCACTTCGGATCTCGGATGGCTGACCCGAAGCAGCTCGGCGGCGGCGAGCGCCACGGCGAGGCCGATGGCCGCCCCGAGCAGGCTGAGCGCCACGGCCTGTCCCCAGACGAGCCGCAGCACGTCGAACGCCTGCGCGCCTCCGAGGGTCATTCTCTGTCATCATCGATTCGCGTGTCCTGGAGCCTCCGATGCCGGGCGGTCGCGTGATCTGGCTGAACGGCTCCTTCGGGGCAGGGAAGACGACCGTCGCACACGCCCTTGCCGCGGAGCTGCCCGACGCGCTCGTGCTGGATCCCGAGCAGATCGGCAGGATGCTGCGCAGGGTCGTTCCGGCCGCGTTGCGCACGTCGGACTTCCAGGACATTCCGTCGTGGCGCCGCCTGACCGTCGCAACCATCGAGAGCCTGCTTCGCGATCACCCGGGACCGCTCATCGTGCCGATGACGGTGGTCAATCCGGTCTACTTCGACGAAACGGTCGGCCGCTTGCGACGGTCCGGCATCACCGTCCATCACTTCGCTCTCGTCGCCCGTCCGAAGACCATCCGCCGCCGGCTCCTGGGCCGCCTCTCCCCGCCGTGGGCGACCTGGTGGGCTCTTCGCCGCGTCGAGCGCTGCTCCCGCGCGTTGCGGTCACCGTTGTTCGCCGCCCACATCGACACCGAGAAACTGTCCGTGCCCGACATCGTGGCGACCATCAAGCGATGTGCTAGCGTCTGATGCATGCGGACGACGACAGCGAATCGCCTGCGCGAAGAGGGACCGTACTAGACACGACCATGGATGCGAGGACGACGCTCACGCTCGGCGATCCCGCCCTCTTCCGCCAGCAGTGCTACGTGAACGGCGCGTGGACCGACGCGCGGAGCGGTGGCGTGATGGAGGTGGACAACCCTGCCACGCGCGAGGTCATGGGCACGGTCCCGGCCTTCGGCCGCGAGGAGACCCGCGCTGCCATCGAGGCGGCCGGCGCGGCGTGGAGCGGGTGGCGCTCGCGCCCCGCGAAGGATCGGGCCCGCCTGATGCGCCGCTGGTTCGAGCTGCTGATGGCGTATCAGGACGACCTTGCGGTGCTGATGACCACCGAGCAGGGGAAGCCGCTGGCCGAGTCTCGAGGCGAGATCGCCTACGCGGCGTCGTTCATCGAATGGTTCGCCGAGGAGGCGAAGCGCGTCTACGGCGACGTCATCGACCACCCCCTGCCCGGCCGGCGGATCGTGGTGCTGAAACAGCCGATCGGCGTGGTTGCCTCCATCACGCCGTGGAACTTCCCGGCGGCGATGATCACCCGCAAGTGCGCCCCGGCGCTGGCGGCGGGCTGCCCGGTGGTCATCCGTCCCGCCTCCCAGACGCCTTTCTCGGCGCTCGCCCTCGCGGAGCTCGCCGACCGGGCGGGGATCCCGCCGGGAGTCGTGAACGTCATCACCGGTCCGTCCGGTCCGATGGGGGCCGAGCTCACGTCGAACCCAACGGTCCGCAAGCTTTCGTTCACCGGGTCCACGGACGTCGGAAAGCTCCTGATGTCGCAGTGCGCTTCAACGGTGAAGAAGGTGAGCCTGGAGCTCGGCGGCAACGCCCCCTTCATCGTCTTCGACGACGCCGATCTCGACGCGGCGGTGGCGGGCGCCGTGGCCTCGAAGTACCGCAACGCGGGCCAGACCTGCGTCTGCGCCAACCGCGTGCTGGTGCAGGACGGAATCTACGACGCGTTCGCCGCGAAGATGGCGGAGGCGGTGGCCGGGCTCACAGTCGGGGGTGGACTCGAGGACGGAGTGCAGCAGGGCCCGCTCATCGACATGCGTGCGGTCGAGAAGGTCGAGGAGCACATTGCGGACGCGGTCGGCAAGGGCGCCGCTGTCGCGGTCGGCGGCGGGCGCCACCCGCTCGGCGGCAGCTTCTTCCAGCCTACGCTCCTGACCGGCGTCACGCCTGCCATGGCCGTGGCCCGCGAGGAGACGTTCGGACCGCTGGCGCCGCTGTTCCGCTTCTCCGCGGAGGAGGAAGCGATCCGCATGGCCAACGACACCGAGTTCGGTCTCGCCGCCTACTTCTACAGCCGCGACATCGGCCGCATCTGGCGCGTCGCCGAAGGGCTGGAGTACGGCATCGTGGGCATCAACGAGGGGATCATCTCGAACGAGGTCGCCCCCTTTGGCGGGGTCAAGGAATCGGGGATCGGCCGCGAGGGCTCCAAGTACGGCATGGACGACTTCGTAGAGATCAAGTACCTCTGCCTGGGCGGCATCGACGGGTAGTGTCAGCGCCCGGCCCGCGCCGTCGTACCGCAGAGGGCGCACCGACGACATCCGTGTGGCTCCCTCGGGTGGGCGCTGCTCGCGGGATACGTCAGCGACACGGGTTGACGCAGCGCAAGTCCGGAAAGCGCAGGAAGTCGCTGTCGGTCGTGTAGAGCACGTAGCCTCTCTGCGACGCGAGGGTTGCCAGGTGGGCGTCCGTGGTCATGTTGCCGGCCGTGCCGATGCGCTCCAGATTGGCTCGCAGCCCCGTGAAGTGTCGCTCCGACGGTCGCGGGACGTGCACGTGGGGAAGCTGCAGCCAACTCTCGACGCTTTCGAGCACGTCGGCGACGGGCAGCGGCCGGAGGAGAGCTCGCGGATGGGTCGTGATGCGAATGAACCCGAGCATCACGACCCAGGCCAGGCCGACGCCCTCCGTTCCCGCCAGACACCCGTCCCACCATCGACGGGCCGCCTCATGCACGGGCGAATCGCTGTTGTGCGCATGCACGAGCACGTTGACGTCGGGCAGAATCACTTGTCACGCGCCAGGGAGTCGGCCGTGGCCTCGGCCTCGAGATCGTCAGCGAGTTGATTCAGCTTGTCGAGGTCGACGCCCGGACGGAAGCCGAAGGAGTGGGGAATCGTTTTCGGCACGGGGGTGTCTCGCGGCGCCATCTCTCGCGACAGCCCGGCACGCAGGGCCCGGTTGACCATCTCCTTGAACGACACGCCGAGCGTGCCCGCTCGTTGCCTGAGCAACGCCGCGACGTCGTCGTCGAGCGTCAACGTGGTTCGCATGAGGGCAGCATGTATGCCCCCCCTGGATGATGTCAAGACATCACGCAGAGCGGAGGGGCCGAATGGCTATAGAATCTGCTCGATCGAGGTCCTGAAGGGAGCGCCAGATGAGGCACCATCATCTCGCCGCATTCGGATCGGCCGTCGCGATAGCTGCCATGGCGTCCGTCCCCCTCGCCGCGCAGTCCGAGGCCCAGGAGGCCGCCGACGCGGAGGCGGCCTGGACGATGCCGCGACTGCCCGACGGGCAGCCGGACCTGCAGGGCTACTGGACGACCCAGACGTTCACGCCTCTCGAGCGCCCCGAGCGCCTGGCCGACCGGGAGTTCCTCTCGGAGGAAGAGGTGGCCGAGCTGCAGCAGCAGCTCACGGCGGAGGGCGTCGACCCGTTGCGCCGGGATGCGATCGCCATCGAGGATCCGGAGGAGCGGGAAGCGGCGCTGTACCAGGAGAACCGGGACGCCAGCTACGTCCACTACGACAATCAGGTCTGGTTGCGCACGCCGGTGCCGAAGGGTCTGTCGACCCGGCGCACCTCGCTGATCACGTATCCGCCGAACGGCAGGATTCCGCCGCTGACGCCGGAGGGGGCCGCGCGGGTGGCCCACGAAGCGGCGATGGCCACCGTGTTCGACGGCTACGAGACCCGGCCCCTGATGGAGCGCTGCGTCGTCTGGACGCACGAGGGCCCGCCGTTGCTGCCGCCGGCCTACAACGACATCCATCAGATCTTCCAGACGCCGGACCACTTCGTGCTGTTCACGGAGCTGGCGACCAATCCGCCGCGGATCATGGCCCTCGACGGTGGGCCGGGCATCCCGGACGCGGTTCGCTCGTTCGGCGGCGACTCGCGCGCCCGCTGGGAGGGCGACACGCTGGTCGTGGAGACCGATCAGTTCATCGCGCGGCGGAACTACCGCGGCTCGAACCGGCACCGGCACGTCGAGGAGCGCTTCACCCGCGTCGCCGAGGACATGATCCGCTACGAGTTCACGGTCACGGACCCGACCACCTGGACGAGTCCGTGGAGCGGCGAAGTGCCGATGCTGCGCACCGAGGGCCCTATGTTCGAGTACGGTTGCCACGAGGGCAACCACGACATCCGCCACATCCTCGAGATCAACCGCAACCTCGAACGGCAGGCGGCCGAGGCGGCGGCGCGCGAAGACGTGAAGTAGGTCCGACCGGCCGTCCCGGAGTCGCTCCGCCTCGGCGGCGGCTCACGGATCCGGAGCTCCGTCGACCGGGTGTCGGCCTCGGCGTCAGCCCGGCCCCTCAGCCGCCGGTGATGAAGTCGAGGTAGTTCTCCCGGTCGACGACCCGGAAGGAGCTGTCCGGGTACGCCTCGCGCCAGGCCCGGGGAGGCCGGAGGCCGGGCTTCGGCGACCATTTCATCTCCGCCCCGTCGAGGCGGCCGTCGCGCTCCTCCACGAGGTCGATCTCCTGACGGTCGTAGGTGCGCCAGAAGTAGCTCTCGACGCGGCGCCCCGTGTAGAGGTTGCACTTCAGGCGCTCCACAACGACGTAGTTCTCCCAGAGGGCGCCGGTGTCGTCCCGCAGCGGCAGCGGGTTGAAGTTGTTGATCAGCCCGTTCCGGATGCCGTTGTCGTAGAAGTAGTAGCGGCGGCTCTTGGCGATCTCCTTGCGCAGATTGCGGCTGAAGCCGAGCCGGCCGTAAATGACGTAGGCCTTCTCCAGGAGGTCGAGGTAGCGCTCCACGGTGTTCCTGCTCATGGCCAGCCGGGTCCCGAGCTCCGCGACCGAGACCTCCTTGCCGATCTGGAATGCGAGCGCCTGCAGCAGGCGCAGCAGCTTGTCGGCATGTCGCACGCCTTCGAGCTGCAGGATGTCCTTGAAGAGGTAGGACGAGATGAGCTCCTTGAGGTAGACCTCGCGATCCTCCGTCGACTCCATCAGCACGACTTCCGGGTACGACCCGTAGATGAGGCGCATCGGGAGTTGCGCCTTCGTCTCGTGAGCCGGCTCGATTTCGCGCAGCTCCAATTGCGCCAGGGGCAGGAGCAGCAGGGTGCGCTTGCGGCCCGTGAGCGGCTCGCCGGTCTGCTGTGCGAGGTCGAAGGACGACGACCCGGTGGCGATGATGCGGAGGCCGTCGACGTGGTCGGCGAGCAGCTTGAGGTTCAGGCCGATCTGGCGTACGTGCTGGGCCTCGTCGACGATCAGCGTGCGGCGCCGGCCGACGAACGCACGCAGCCGGGCCACCGACTGGCTCTCGAGAAACGCCCGGACGTCGATGTCCTCGCCGGAGACGAGCAGCGCGTCGGGATCGTGCTGTCGCATGTACTGTCGGATCAGGGTGGTCTTCCCGATCCGACGGGGACCGTGCACGACGACTACGCGGTTGGGGGCGACGGCGTGGCGGAGCGGTTCGAGCAGAGCTCGCGGGATGTGCCGCCCGGGCATGAACTGACGAATTTTACATGGAATACGTCAGTTCATGTGCGGATTTCTTGGATATTCTGCGATCCTGCCCGTCGAGGGCGACGGCTACACCACGCCGTAGGCCAGCAGCGCGTTGGCCACCTTGCGGAAGCCGGCGATGTTGGCCCCGCGGACGTAGTGGACGAACCCGTCGGGCTCGGCGCCGTCCGCGCGGCACTTCTCGTGGATGTCGCGCATGATCGCCTGCAGGTGCCGGTCCACCTCCTCGCGCGACCAGGAGATGCGCAGCGCGTTCTGGCTCTGCTCGAGGCCGGAGACGGCGACCCCCCCCGCGTTGGCGGCCTTCGCCGGGCCGAACAGAATCCGCCGCTCGAGAAAGGCACCTGCGGCGTCGAGCGTGCAGGGCATGTTGGCGCCTTCCGCGAGCGCGACGAGTCCGTTGTCGAGAAGGGTGCGGGCGTCGCCGCGGTCGAGCTCGTTCTGCGTGGCGCACGGCAGCGCGAGCTCGCACGGGACGCCCCACGGCCGTGTGCCCTCGTGGTAGGCGCAGCCGAAGTGTTCGGCGTACTCCCGCACCCGCCCCCGGCGAACCTCCTTGAGCTCCTTGAGCCACGCCAAGCGCTCGGCGTCGATGCCGTGCGGGTCGTGGATGAAGCCGCTGGAATCGGACGCGGTGACGACCGTGGCGCCGAGCTCGACGAGCTTCTCGATGGCATAGAGCGCGACGTTCCCGGAGCCGGAGACCACCGCGGTCCTGCCGGCGATCTCCTCGCCCCGCGCGGCCAGCATGTTCTGCAGGAAGTACACGGCGCCGTAGCCGGTCGCCTCGGTCCGCACGAGGCTTCCTCCGAACGCGAGACCCTTCCCGGTGAGGACCCCGGTGAAGCGGTTGGCCAGACGCATGTACTGGCCGAAGAGGAAGCCGATCTCTCTCGCGCCGACGCCGATGTCCCCGGCCGGGACGTCGGTGTCCTCGCCGATGTGCCGGTGCAGCTCGCGCATCATCGCCTGGCAGAAGCGCATCACCTCGTTGGTCGACTTGCCGCGCGGATTGAAGTTCGAGCCTCCCTTGGCGCCCCCCATCGGCAGGCCGGTCAGGCTGTTCTTGAAGATCTGCTCGAAGCCGAGGAACTTCAGCACGCTCTGGGTCACGGTGGGGTGGAAGCGGAGGCCGCCCTTGTAGGGACCGATCGCGTTGCTGAACTGGACGCGCCACGCCCGGTTGGCGCGGACGTTGCCGGCATCGTCCTGCCAGGTCACGCGGAACGTGATGATCCGGTCGGGCTCGGTCAGCCGCTCCAGGATGCAGGCTTCCCGGTACTCGGGGTGCGCCGCGACGAACGGGAGCACCGATTCGCCCACCTCCCGCACTGCCTGGTGGAACTCGGGCTCGCCCGGATTGCGGCGGACGAGGCCCGTCATGAAGCGCTCCAGCACTTCCGGGTCGCTGTCTGTGACGCTCGAGGCCATTGCGCCGCTCCCTCCCTGGTGGCCGCCGGACGGCCGGCTACGCTTCCCGGCGGAGCCGCGCGGCGAGGTTCCGTGACGTCCCCGGCCGCCGGTCGTCGCCGAGCGACAGCATCCACGCCGGATACGGGGTGGGCGTGGCGCTCACCTCGTCGAGGCGGGCCACCTGCTCGGCGATGAGCGTCAGGTCGACGGACTGCAGGTTGTCTTCGAGCTGCTCCATCCGCCTGGCGCCGATGATGACGCTGGTGACGGCTTCCTTCGCCAGGAGCCACGCCAGCGCCACCTGGGCCACCGACGCGTCGTGCGCCCGGGCGATGGGCTCCATTGCGTCGACGATGTCGAACGCGCGGTCCTTGTCGAGTGGCGGGAAGTCGAACGCCGCCCGCCGCGCACCGGGGTCGCTCGTCCCCCCGCGCGTGAACTTTCCCGGCCGGGAACCCGCCCCGCGCGGGGGCCACCCCGGCCGCCGCGCACGGGTGTCGCTCGTCCCCTCGCGCGTGAACTTGCCGGTCAGGAAGCCGCCCGCGAGCGGGCTCCAGACGAGCAGGCCGAGGCCCTGGTCCCGGATGAGGGGAATGGTGTCGTGCTCGATGTCGCGCCCCGCCAGCGCGTAGTACGACTGCGTGCACCGGAACGCCTCGAGGCCCCGCCGCTCGGAGACGCCGAGCGACTTCATGAGCTCCCACGCGGGCAGGTTCGAGCAGCCGATGTAGCGCACCTTGCCGGCACGGACCAGGTCGGTGAGCGCGCCGAGCGTCTCCTCGATGTCGGTCTCCGCGTCGCTCCGGTGGATCTGGTAGAGGTCGATGTAGTCGGTGCCGAGACGCTTGAGGCTCGCCTCGCAGGCGGCGATGATGTGCAGGCGCGAAAGGCCGACCTCGTTCGCGCCCGGCCCCATGCGGCCGCGCACCTTGGTCGCGATCACGACCTCGTGGCGGCGGGCGGCGAGCGCGCGGCCGAGGATCTCCTCGGAATCGCCGGTGGAGTAGACGTCCGCGGTGTCGAAGAAGTTGATGCCGGCGTCCAGCGACCGGCCCACGAGCGCATCGGCCTCCGCCTGCCCGAGCGCGCCGATCACCTCCCACTGCGTCCCGAAGGTCATCGCCCCGAGGCAGAGCTCCGAGACGTAGACCCCCGTTTTGCCGAGCCGTCGATACTTCATCGGGTGATTCTACCCGGCGATTGCCGGCGTTGACGGGGCAGGGGCAGGGCCCCGGGGGGGAGCGCGGCGGCCGACCGGGTCGGCGGAACCGGAGGATTATCGTCGTATACTACAACTCATGATCACGGTGCCGGAAGCGGCGCTGCGCATCGGCAGGAACCCGGAGACCGTCCGCCGCTGGATCCGCGAAGGGAAGCTGCCCGCGCAGAAGGTTGGGACGCAGCACTTCATCGACGAGGATGCCCTGCCGGACCCGGGCGCTGCCGAGGTCGTGCCCTGCGGCAGCGAAGAGCGCACGGTGACCGGCGAGGCGATGCCCAACTTCGTCGCGGCGCTCCGCCGCTCCCGAGGAGCTCGTTGAGCCTCCGGATCCTGGTCATCGACGCGAGCGCCGCGCTCCACGCCGCCGCGTCCGAGGAAGGCTTCGCGGATTACGCCACGGCGACGCTCGTGGCCCCGGCGCTGCTTTGGTCGGAATGCACATCCGTGCTGCGGGAAATGCAGTACCGGGGCGAGATCAGCGCTGCGCTCAAGGACGCGGCCATGGCGCGCCTGACCGGCGGCCCGATTCGACGACGTTCTCCGCGCCGCCTGTACGACGAGGCGAGCCGGCTCGCCGTCGAGCTCGGGTGGGCCAAGACGTACGACGCGGAGTACGTCGCGCTCGCGCGCATGCTGGCGGCGCCGCTGCTGACCCGCGATGCCCGCCTCGTGCGCGGTGCGAGCCGCGTGCTGCCGGCCGTGAATCCCGATCTGCAAGCGCCGCGCCGCCCTGCGGGATGAATCCGGCGCGAACGGCTGTGCGCCGGATTCGTACCTGCCGGACTCAGCGCCCGGCCCACTGCCCCAGCATCCACTCGCCGGCGGTGCGCAACGCGGGGACGTAGGCGCCCATCGTGAAGTGGCCGATGCCGTCGAGGGCGGTGAACACGACGTTCCCGCCGGCCTCGCGGAGCTGGTTCGCCGCGTCCTCGGCCGGGCCGACCGGGACCACCTCGTCCGCGCGGCTGTGGATGATGTGCACCGGCATGTCGCCGAGGGCGTCGAGCGGGTCGTCGCCGGGGCGCCCGGCGACCGGAATGGCGCCGGTGAAGAAGTCCGGATGCCGGGTGGCGAAGAACCAGGTGCCCCGGCCGCCGAGGCTGAAGCCGGTGACGAGGATGCGCGCGCGGTCGATGGTGTACTCGTCGAGGATCTGCTCGAGGAGGGCCATCACGCCGCGGTCCGAGACGTCGGTCGCCCAGCGCCGTGTGGGGGCGTCCGGTGCCACTACCACCGCGTTCAGTCCGCGGAGCGCCGGCTCGAAGATCGTCTGCATGTTGCGGCTGCCGTAGTACGAGCCCTGCGCTCCGCCGGGGTGGAGGGCGAGGATCAGCGGATGCGGCGTGGCCGGGTCGTAGCCGGCCGGCACGGACACCGCGTAGGGCATCGCACCGTGGCCCTCGATCTCGAACGACAGGTGCTCCACGGTCGGTCTTCCGCCTGCCTGCGCGCGGAGTTCGTCGTCAGGGTTCATCGCCGTCCCGAGCCCGCCCAACGCCACGACGACGGTTGTCGCCACCAGGGTTCGCATGGTTGGTCCTCTCTTCGGGTCACCGCTGTGTCCATCGTCCGATCGCTGCATAATATCCCCGGCGCCGGAACCGGCTCGCCGTACTCCGGCGCGGCGCGCCTCCGGGCCGGGCCCGTACTCCTTGCGCGGCATGCGGAGCCGGCCCGAGCCCCGCCGTCCACGATACCCATGGCTGTTCGCACCCGCTTCGCCCCGAGCCCCACGGGCTACCTCCACATCGGCGGCGTCCGGACGGCGCTGTTCAACTGGCTGTTCGCGCGCCGTCACGGGGGGCAGTTCATTCTCCGCATCGACGACACCGATCGCGCGCGCAACTTGGACGAGGCGCTGCGGCCCATCCTCGACGGCTTCCGCTGGCTCGGCATCGATTGGGACGAAGGGCCGGAGGTGGGCGGGCCGTGCGCGCCCTACTACCAGTCGCAGCGGGCGGATCGCTACCGGGCGGCGGTGGCGGCGCTCCTCGAGCGAGGGCTCGCGTACCGCGACTACGCCACCCCGGAGGAGACGGCGGCAGAGCGCGAGTCGGCGCAGCGCGAGAAGCGCCGGTTCCTCTACAGCCGACGCTGGATGGCGGAGACGGATGCGGACGCGGCGCGCTTCGAGCGGGAGGGGCGCCCGGCCGTCGTCCGGCTCAAGATGCCGCGCGACGGGGCATGCCGCTTCGACGATCTGGTCCGGGGGCCGGTCGCGTTCGAGTGGGCCCTGGAGCAGGATCACGTCATCGAGCGCCCCGACGGGAGCCACCTCTATCACCTGGCGAGCGCGGTCGACGATCACGACTTCGGGATCACGCACGTCATTCGGGCCGTCGAGCACCTGTCGAACACGCCGCGGCAGATCTTCATCGCCGACGGTCTGGGCTACGAGCGGCCGCAGTACGCGCACCTGCCCTACGTTGCGGCGCCCGGCGGGTCCGAGAAGCTGAGCAAGCGCAAGCTCGGCAAGTACCTCCGGCAGCCGGAGTTCCGGAGGGTCCACGACCACGCGGCCGGGATACTGGCAGCACTGGGCGAGGAGGTGACGCCGGAGCGCTTCAACCCGGTGATGGTGGAGTTCTACCGGGACGTCGGCTACCGGCCCGAGGCGCTCGTCAACTACCTGCTGCTGCTCGGCTGGTCGCTCGACGACCGCACGGAGGACTTCACGCGCGAGGAGATGATCGCGAACTTCTCGCTGGAGCGGGTCAATCGCTCCGCCGCGAGCTTCGATCCCCAGAAGATGATGGCCTTCGAGGAACGCCGCATGCAGGCGCTGCCGGCGGAGGACAAGGTCCACGCGGTCGCCCCGTTCCTGCAGCGGCGGGGACTGCTCGGCGCCGAGCCGGCCGCGGGGGAGTGGGCCCGCGTCCGGGCGGTGGTGTCTGCCGCCGGCGACCGCCTGAGGGTGGCCGGGGACATCGTGCAGTACGTCGAGTTCTTCGTCGACGACGAGACCTTTCCGTACGACGAGAAGGCTTTCGCCAAGCGGCTGGGGGCGTCGGGCGCCCCGGACCGGCTGCGGCGCTTCCGGACGGTACTCGAGACCGTCGAGCCGTTCGAGGCCGCGACCCTCGAAGCCGCCCTGCACGGGTTCGTGGAAACCGAGGCGATCAAGGTCGGCCAGATCATCCACGTGGTCCGGGTTGCGGTGACCGGGAAGGGCGTCGGGTTCGGCCTGTTCGAGGGCCTGGAGATCCTGGGACGCACTGCCACTCTGGCTAGAATTGACCGGGCGCTCGCCGCGGTGGGCGACCGCACCGACCGAGGGGAATCGTGAGCATGTCGGAGACCGGGAGCAAGTCGGAGATCGCGACGGCGGGGCTCGACTTCATTCGGGAAATCGTCGCCGCCGATCGGGACGCCGGCCGCCGCGGCGGGCGGGTGCACACTCGTTTCCCGCCCGAGCCGAACGGCTACCTGCACATCGGCCACGCCAAGGCGATCTGCCTCAACTTCGGCATCGCCCGCGAGTATGCAGGCCTGTGCAACCTCCGCATGGACGACACGAACCCCGAGACCGAGGACATCGAGTTCGTCCGCGCCATCGAGACCGACGTCCGCTGGCTCGGCTTCGACTGGGAGACGCGCTTCTACTGCGCGTCGGACTACTTCGAGCGGCTGTACGAGTGCGCCGTCGCCCTCGTCCGCAAGGGGCTGGCCTACGTCGACGACCTGACTGGCGACGAGGTGAGCCGGTACCGTGGCCGGTGGGACGAGCCGGGGCGCGACAGCCCGTACCGTGACCGCCCGGTGGACGAGAACCTCGACCTCTTCGCACGGATGCGGGCCGGCGAGTTCCCGGACGGGTCGCGGACGCTCCGGGCGAGGATCGACATGGCGGCGCCCAACATGAACATGCGCGATCCGACGATCTACCGGATCCGCCGCCGGCCGCACTACCGCCAGGACGACGCCTGGGTGATTTATCCGACGTACGACTTCACGCACCCGCTGTCGGACGCCTTCGAGCGGATCACGCACTCGCTCTGCACGCTGGAGTTCGAGGACCACCGGCCGCTCTACGACTGGTACCTGCAGGCTCTCGACTTCGAGGACCCGCCGCGCCAGATCGAGTTCGCGCGCCTCAACCTGACCCACACCGTGCTGAGCAAGCGGAAGCTCCTCGAGCTGGTCGAGGGCGGGCACGTCGCGGGCTGGGACGACCCGCGGATGCCGACGCTGACCGGCATGCGGCGGCGCGGCTATCCGCCGGCCGCCATCCGCGACTTCTGCGACCGCATCGGTATCGCCAAGGCGAACAGCGTGGTGCAGATGGCGCAGCTCGACGACGCCGTCCGGCAGGAGCTGAACCGGACCTCGCCGCGCGTGATGGCGGTGCTGCGGCCGCTGAAGGTGGTCGTCGAAAACTACCCGGAGGACCGGACCGAGGAACTCGACGCGGTCAACAACCCGGAGGACGAGAGCGCCGGGACGCGCAAGGTGCCGTTCGCGCGCGAGCTCTACATCGAGCGCGACGACTTCCGCGAGGATCCGCCGAGGAAGTTCTTCCGGCTCGCGCCGGGGCGGGAGGTCCGGCTCCGCTACGCCTACTTCCTGACCTGCCGCGACGTCGTGAAGGACGGCGACGGGAACGTGGTGGAACTGCGCTGCACCTACGACCCGGAGACCCGCGGTGGCTATGCCCCGGACGGCCGGAGGGTGCGCGGGACGATCCACTGGGTCTCGGCCCGCGATGCGTTGCGCGCGGAGGCCCGCCTCTACGACCACCTGGTCACGGCGGAGTACCCGGAGGATTTGCCCGAGGGCGGGGCCGGCCCCGTGGGGCCCGGCCCCGGGTTGGGTGGCGCGGGGGCCCCCGCCTCTACGACAACCTGTTCACGGCGGAGTACCCGGAGGATTTGCCGGAGGGCGTCGACTACCGCGACGGGCTCAACTCCGCGTCCCTGGAGCGGGTGACCGACTGCCGTGTCGAGCCCAGCCTCGCAGGGGCGCCGGCCGGCGCGCGCTACCAGTTCGAACGCGTAGGGTACTTCTGCGTCGACCCCGACTCGGCGCCGGACGCGCTTGTCGTCAACCGGACGGTCGGCTTGCGCGACACCTGGGCGAAGATCGCCAGGAAGCAGGCGACCGCGGGCCGGGAGTCTGCGCCGTAGCCTACCGTTCGTCGCCTGTCGCTACGGCCGGGCGGCGCGGAGGTCCGCGGCGTGCTCGGCCTCCCCGGGCCCCGGGGAGGCACGCCCTTCCAGGATCAGGAGCTCCCGCGGCGTCAGGTCGGGAGGCTGGTACCTGGGCTTCCAGACCGTCTCGGGAGGCTTGCGATCCGGCATCCATCGCAGTAACACGGCACCCTCGAGTAACACGGCACCCTCAGATGCCGGTCGCGGACCCGAGGCCCATCGCCCGCCGCCACGCCGCGATCTGTCCCAGGTGGCTCCCCTCGTGCGAGGTAATCAGGAAGATGGCGTAGTCGCCCACCGTGGGGAAGCGCTGCCGCGTCCGTTCATTCGGGTGCTCGCGGGCGAGCGTCGCGTCCAGGGCCGTGGGCTCGGCGGCTTCGAAGACGTTCGAGACGCGCTCGTGCTGCGCGGCGAACTCGGCGAGGAGGGCATCCTTCGCCGGGTACGCTGCAACGTCGCTGTTCGGGGTGGCGCCGGTCCGGAACGCCTCCTTCCACGCAGCCGGAAACGTCGACTCCAGGCCCAGCGCGACGGCGAGCCGATTCGATGCCTGTGCGAGGTGCCCCAGGGTCCAGGCCGGATGATTGACCACCCCGTGGGGCTGCCGGACCATCTGCTCGGCCGACAGATCCCGGACCAGCGTTTGCCCCCGGTCCAGGTTGAAGCGGTACGTGAAGAGGAGGTGCCGGAGCATCGGACGCGGTGTCGACGGGTGCCGAGCCGGCTACTCGCCGGCGGTCGGCTTCAGCCCCATCGCGCGGCGCCACGCCGAGATCTGCCCGATGTGCGTCCCCTCGTGCGCGGTCAGCATGTAGTCGATGAGGTCGCCGACCTTGGGGAAGTAGCTCCGCATCTCCTCGGCCGCGTCCTTGGCGAAGAGCTCCGGGTCGGCGTTCGACACCGCGGCGTCCACACGCTCGTGCTGCGCCTTCAGGGCGGCGAGCAGCTCGGCCTTGGTCGGGTAGTCCGCCGCATTGCCGCTCGGCGCGCCGCCCTGGTCCCATTCCGCCGGGGTCGCCGACTCGAGGCCGAGGGTGGTCGCCAGGAAGTTCGACGAGGAAGCGAGGTGCCGGAGCGTCCAGGCCGGGTGATTGACCACGCCGTTGGGCTGGCCGACCATCTGCTCGTCGGTCAGGTCCTTGACCAGACGCTCGACATGACCGAGGTTGAACCGATAAGTAAAGAGAGCATGTTCGCGCATCGCGGATCTCCTGGGCGGGTGGTTGACCGGGCCGCCGAATCGAAGCCCTCAGTATACTGGCTGCCGGTGCCGCGCGGATCGGGAGGACGCCGGCGATGACCGCCATGAACCGTCAGATCCGGCTCGCTGCCTACGCGGTGGGCCCGCCGAAGGCGAGCGACTTCACACTGGTCGAGGAGCCCGTGCCCCGCCCGGAGCGCGGGCAGATGCTCTGCCGCACCATCTACCTGTCGCTCGATCCCTACATGCGCGGCCGGATGAATCCAGGCCCGTCCTACGCGAAGGAGGTCGGGCTGGACGAGGTGATGGTCGGCGGCACCGTGTCGCAGGTCGTGGAGTCGAACCTCGCGGGCTTCCAGGCGGGCGAGATCGTGCTTACCGCGAACGGCTGGCAGGACTACGCCCTGTCGGACGGGGACGGGGTGCGCAAGCTCGACCCGGCGGCCGCGCCCATCTCGACCGCCGTCGGCGTGCTCGGGATGCCCGGGCTGACCGCCTATGTCGGGCTGCTCGACCACGGGCGGCCGAAGGCCGGCGAGACGGTGGTCGTCTCCGCCGCCTCCGGGGCGGTGGGGGCCGTGGTCGGCCAGATCGCGAAGATCCGGGGCTGCCGCGTGGTCGGCATCGCCGGTGCCCGCGAGAAGTGCGACTACGTGACGGACGAGCTCGGCTTCGACGCCTGCGTCAGCCACCGCGCGAAGGATCTGCCAGCCGACGTGCGCGCGGCGTGCCCCGACGGTATCGACGTCTACTTCGAGAACGTCGGCGGGAGGGTGTTCGAGGCGGTGCTGCCGCTGCTCAACACCTTCGCGCGCGTGCCGGTCTGCGGGCGCATCGCCAACTACAACCTGACGGAGCCCCCGCCCGGTCCGGACCAGGTTCCACGGCTCATGGGGCTGACCCTGGTGCGCCGCATCACGTTCCGCGGCTTCATCATCTACGACCACCGGGAGCGGGAGCCGGACTTCCTGCGGGACGTCGCCGCGTGGATCCGGGACGGCCGCGTGAAGTATCGCGAGGACGTGGTCGACGGGCTCGACCGCGCCGTGCCGGCGTTCCAGGGCCTGTTGCGGGGCGAGAATTTCGGCAAGCTGCTCGTCCGCGTCTCCGAGGATCCGACCCGTTGAGGCGGGTCGCGGTGTCCCAGCAATGACGGAACGCAGCCCGGCCCGTGCGGCCCGCCGCCTGCCGGACTCTATCGTCCTGATCTTCGCGCTGATCGTCCTGGCCCAGGCGGCGAGCTACTTCGTGCCCGCCGGCGAGTTCGAGCGCGAGGGCCCGCGGGTGGTCGAGGGAAGCTATCGGGCGGTCGACGTGGCGCCCCTTCCGCCGCTGGCGTTTCTGACGTCCATCCCGGCCGGCCTCGCCGCGGCCCAGGAGATCATCTTCTTCGTCTTCCTCGTCGGCGGCGTCATCAGCGTCGTGCGCGCCACCGGCGCGTTCGACGGGCTGATCGCGGCTGCGATCGAACGTCTTTCGACCCGTCCGGAGTGGCTGGTCGCGGGGATGGTCGTGCTGTTCGCTCTCGGCTCCTCGACCGTCGGGATGGCCGAGGAATACATGCCGTTCGTTCCGATCCTGGTGACGATGTGCCTCGCCCTGCGGCTCGACGCCGTGACCGCGGTCGGCATCGTCTACGTCGGCGCCGGCGTCGGTTACGCCTGCGCGGCGCTCAACCCGTTCACGGTGCTGATCGCCCAGGACATCGCCGGCGTCGACCTCACTTCCGGGCAGGCGGTGCGCTGGGGGTTGCTGCTGGCCTGCGCCGCGGTCGGGGTGCACCACATCCTGCGCTACGCGGCGGGAGTCCGCCGCGACCCGCGGGCGAGCCTGGTGGCCGACGTCGACTACTCGACCGGTTTCGCTCTCGAGGGCGGAGCGCGCCTCACCGGACGCCACGCCGCCGTGCTCGCCGTGCTGGTCGCCGGGATCGGCGTCTTCGTCTACGGCGTGGCCGCGCGCGGCTGGTATCTCGTGGAGCTGTCGACCGTCTTCCTCGCCATCGGGCTCCTCGCCGCGGCGGCCGGCCGCCTTGGCCCGAACGCCGCGGCGCGCGCCTTCCTGCGGGGTGCCGCGGAACTGACGGCGACGGCGCTCCTCATCGGGTTCGCGCGGACTATCGAAGTCGTGCTCTCGGACGCCAAGGTCATCGACACCCTCGTGTACTGGCTGGCCGCGCCGCTCGGTGCGCTGCCGGCCCACGCCGCCGCCCTCGGCATGCTCGCCGCCCAGTCGGTCTGCAACCTCTTCATTCCGTCCGGCTCGGGGCAGGCCTACGTCACCATGCCGATCATGGCACCGCTGGCCGACCTGACCGGCGTCACCCGGCAGACCGCGGTGCTGGCGTACCAGTTCGGCGACGGGTTCACGAACATGCTCGTCCCGACGAACGCACTCCTGATGGGGATGCTCGCCCTGGGTCGGATCCCGTACCAGCAGTGGGTCCGCTTCGTCGTGCCGCTCCTCGCGAAGCTGTACCTCGTCGCCGCCCTTGCGCTGGCGGTCGCCGTCCAGCTCGGCTTCTGATCGGAGCGCCTGCGGTCTTCGACCCCGCGGACGGCAGTACAATGAGCACGACGTCCCCGATCACCGATTGGAGAGCCTGATGTCGAGATGCCTGGTCCGCGCTGCCGTCCTGTTCGCTCTGCTCTGGCCGGCGGCTTGCGGGCCGAATGGCAACGCCCCCGAAACCGCCGGCGCCGCGGGCGCTCCGGCGCCGCTCTTCGACGCTCCGGCCGGCGGGGTGAGGCTCCAGTTCGTCGACGCCCCGGCCGCGGTGCCCGATCTGACGATGGAGACCATCGATGGCGCCTCCATCTCGATGGCGGATCAGCTCGGGAAGGTCGTGCTGGTGAACTTCTGGGCGACGTGGTGCGGACCGTGCCGCGAGGAGATCCCGTACCTCGTGCAGCTCGCGGCGCGCTACCCCGACCACCTGACGGTCATCGGGGTGTCGGAGGATGCCGGAGGGGCCGATCTCGTCGCGGCGTTCGCGGCCCAGTACGGCGTCAACTACCCGATCGTGATGTCGACGCCCGAGATCAAGCGGGCGTTCCCGGGCGTCGTCGCGCTGCCGACCTCGTTCGTCGTCGATCCCGAAGGCCGCATCGTCGAGAGCCACGTCGGACTCATCAGCCCGATCGTGCTGGAGCAGGAGACCCGCTACCTGACGTCGCTGCCGAACGACGCCACGGTGGAGATCGTCGAGCCGAACGACCAGCTCCGGTTGGCGAACGCGGCGCAGGCCACCGAGATTCCCGGCATCGATCTCTCCGTGCTGACCGGCTCGCAGCGGGAGGAGGTGCTGCGGCGCGTGAACGCGGAAGAGTGCCCGTGCGGCTGCGCGCTGACCCTGGCGCAGTGCCGGATCAACGATTCGTCGTGCCCCGTCAGCCCGCCTATCGTAGAGCGGATCGTCGGCGAGGTCGCCAGCGCCGACTGACCGGCCGAGACCGCCGGACCGCGGTCGAGCGGCCCGGCGGCTGCAATTCCGGCCTCCGACTCAGGACGTAGCCTCGGCGACGCGGGCTGCGCTCCCCTCGGGCAGCGCCCCCGCCGGCGGCTCCGGCTCCGGCGCCGGGTCCCGGCGTCCGAACATCCCGCGCATCGTGCGGCTGATGTCGTCGAGAATCATGTAGGACGTCGGCACCAGGATCAGCGTGATGAACGTCGCGAAGAGCACGCCGAAGCCGAGCGAGACCGCCATCGGCACCATGAAGGCGGCGTCGAAGCTCTTGTTCCACATCAGCGGCGCGAGGCCGAAGAAGGTGGTGAGCGACGTGAGCAGGATGGGCCGGAAGCGGTAGACGCCCGCCTCTCGCACCGCGAGCGCAAGGCCGGTCGTCTCGAACTGCCGCCCGTCCGTCGGTCCCCCGCCCGCCTGCTGCGCCATCCGCCCCACGTCCGTGTGCGTCGCCCGGGCGCGGTTGATGAAGTCGACCATGATCAGGCTGTCGTTGACGACGACGCCGGTCAGCGCGACGAGCCCGAACATCGACATCATCGACACGTTCAGGTCCA
>MKWU01001690.1_pt1 | contig 36657 bp, 24 predicted proteins | sample 809101 | NCBI WGS metagenome assembly MKWU01 (sample SAMN05860141, study PRJNA318959) | sponge metagenome | host: Aplysina aerophoba | place: Slovenia: Piran, Adriatic Sea, Gulf of Piran | collected 2013-05-07
CGCCGGCTCCCACCGCCGCCAGCTCGGCGACCTCCGCGGCCGCGGCCGACGCTGGCGAAGCCGATGCCGCGGTCGACTCCGGTCGCGGAGTGCGGCCACCCGGCGCCGGACCGCCCGCGCCGGAGCGCTTCCAGGCGTAGTAGTCCCAGCCGCCGTGATACAGGCGCACGCGGTCGCGCGACACCTCCAGCACCTTGGTGGCGAGTTGCTCGATGAAGTATTCGTCGTGGGACGCGAACAGGAGGGTGCCGGCGTAGCTGCGCAGGGCCTGGGTGAGCACGCTGATGGCGCTCAGGTCCAGGTGGCTGGTGGGCTCGTCGAGCAGCAGCAGGTTGGCGGGCTCCAGCAGCAGGTGCACCAGCGCCACGCGGCTGCGCTCGCCGCCGCTGAGTACCGACAGCGGCTTGAATACCTCGTCGCCGCTGAACAGAAACGCACCGAGCAGGTTGCGCACCCGCGGCACCATGTCGGTTGGCGCCACCGCCTCCATGTACTCCAGGACGCTGCCGGAGCCGGTAAGCTGCTCGGCGCGATCCTGCGCGTAGTAACCGACGGTCACCCCGGTGCCCAGGGTTACCTGCCCGCCGGAGACCGGCGCGGCGCCGGCCAGGGCGCGCATCAGCGTCGACTTGCCCACCCCGTTTTCGCCCACCAGCGCGAGCCGGTCGCCGCGGTCCAGCTCCAGGTCCAGGTCGCGAATCACCTCGTGGTCGCCGTAAGACAGGCACAAGCCGGAGCCGCTCAGCGCCCGCCGACCGCCCTTGGGCGCCGGCGGAAAGCTGAACGCGATATGCGACTGCACCGGCGGCGGCTGCAAGGGCACCATGCGGTCGAGCAGCTTGACGCGGCTCTGCACCAGCCGCGCCTTGGAAGAGTTGGCGCGGAACTTGCGCACGAACGCCTCCATGCGGGCGATCTCCTCCTGCTGGCGCTCGTAAGCGTCGGCCATCTGCTCCAGCTCCGCCTCGCGCCGCACCAGGTAGCGCGAGAAGCTGCCGGCAAAGATGCGCAGCTTGCCGCGGTAGATTTCCGCCACCTGGTCGCAGGTGCGGTCCATCAGCATGCGGTCGTGCGCCACCAGCAGGTAGCCGCCGCGGTAGGAACGCAGGTACTGCTCCAGCCACTGCCGGGCCTCAAGGTCAAGATAGTTGGACGGCTCGTCGAGCAGCAGCAGGTCGGAGGCTTCCAGCAGCAGCTTGGCGAGTGCGATGCGCATCTGCCAGCCGGACGAGAAGGTGGCGGTGTCCTGCTCCATGTCGCCGGGGCCGAACCCGAGACCGCCGCTTACCCGATCCAGGCGCGCGGCGCGGTCGGCGGCGCCGTCCGGGCTGACCTGCTCGCCGAGCTCACCGTAGCGGGCCAGCAGGCGGTCCAGGTCGTCGGCATCGGCCGTGTCGGCCATCTGGTCCTCGATGCGGCGCAGTTCCTGTTCGGCGGCCAGCTCGCGAGTGAACGCCAGCGACAGCTCCTCGTGCAGGGTGCGGCCGCCGTGCTCCACGCCCGACTGCGCCAAGTAGGCAATGCTGACGCCGCGCTTGGCGATGACCCGCCCACTGTCGGCGCCGGACTGGCCGGCGATTACCCGCATCAGCGTCGACTTGCCGCTGCCGTTGGCGCCGCACAGCGCGATGCGGGCGCCGCGGTCGATGGTCAGGCTGATGTCGTCGAGCACCACCTGCTCGCCGTACGCCACGGCTATTTCGGTGAGCGTTACCATCAGCCGCCGCCCCCGTCGCTCCCCGCAGCCCCCGCGAAGTACATCACCACGGCGGAACGGTTCACCTCGCGCACCTCCAGCGCGGCCGCGGCCGGCTCGGCCGGGGTCAGCCGAACCCCGTCGCCATCATAACTGAGCAGCAGGGTGAGCTCCGCCGCCCACGGAATCGGTTGCATGTACTCCGGCACGTATTCCGCCTCGGAGCCGGGCGCTTCACCGGTGCCGGCCAGAACACCCGCGGCAAGGCCGCCGTTGCCCGGGTCCGCATCGTTGCCGACCGCGGCGACTGCCGTTCCGGCGCCGGAGCCGTTCTCCGCCGCACCTGCGTCCCCCGCGACGGCGACCGTAGCCGCCGGGCCGGCGCCCGCTCCGGAAACGGTGCCGCCGTCCGCGTCGGTCCGCGGCCCGGCCGGCGGTAGCGCGCCGCCCTGGCCGGCACCGGGTTCGCCCGCACCCGTCTCGCCAGCGTCATCCTCGCCTGCCGCCGCGCCTGCCACGGCGGTGCCGGCTCCCGCTTCGGCGCCGGAGTTGCCGTCCGCGGCGCTCCCGGTTGGCGGGGCCCCGGTCTGGACGCCGGTGTGCGGCACGGCAACCGCCCGGACGCCGCCGCCTGCTCCGGGATCGGCCGCACCCGCCCCGCCAGCGGCGTCCTCGCCGGCCAACGCCGCCGCCGCCGCCGCCGCCGCCGCGGCGCGCTCCGGGCCGTCGAACAGCAGCGTCACGGCCACGTCGTAGCTGCCGCGCAGCGGCGCGCCGAGCACGTAGCGAAAATCCACCACCCCGGTACCAGGCAACCCGTCCGCCACCCAGCGCGGCACCAGCGCCTCGTACCCGCGCCAGCGGAAGCGCCCCTCCCCGGTCAACTCGATGGTGCCGTAACCGCCGCTGCGCAACAGCGGACCGCGTTCCAGCAGGGCCGCAAACAACCGCTCGCGGCGCGCCCGCTCGGCGGCGATCAACTCCTCCACTTCCTGCTCCAGCTCGACGAACACCTCGGTAATCTGGCGCCCGTCATCCACGTACGAGAACGCCAGCGCGCCGCTGCCGCGCACCGTGAAGCGCGCCGGGCTGGGGTCGCCGCCGCCGGTGGCCAGCACGTAGCGCCCGTCCCCTACCCGCTCCACCGCCCGGTACGGGAACTCGCGCTCGCGCTGCGCCGTGACCAGCCGGAACACGCGCGCCTCCGGATCGGGAAACAGCCCGTACTCGGGGCGCAGGCGCAACAGATCGAAGCGGTGGCGCAGCACCATGGACAGAAACTCCTCGGGCCGCCACGCCGTGGCCAGCACCCGCTCCAGCCTGGGGTCGTCGGCATGCAGCCGGACCGCCTCGGCGCGCGGATCGCCGGCCGCCTCGAACACCGGCAGAAACTCTCCGAACGTAAATCCCTCGGTGCCGTCCTCGGTCAGCACCCGGTACCAGTAGTTCTCGAACGAGCCCACCTGCTCCCGCTCGGCACCGCGCGCTATTACCTTGGTCACTTCCAGTTCGCGCAGCTTGTACACGATGCCGGCTGTGGCCGACGCCTCCGCCCGCACCGGCAGGCCGCGGCGCACCGCGTACGCGAACAGATCCACGAATTCGGCATACCGGGCGGCAAACTCCGCCGCCGGCTCAGGTTCGGAGAACACCCGCACCCGCCAGCGCGGGGCCACCGGCACCGGATCTTCGCTCCGGTCGGCGCCTGCCGCGCGCACCAGGTAACGGTCCTCAATGGTCGATTCCTCCACCACGTCGACCACGGCGCCGTTGGCCACCGGACCGCCGTCGCTCCACAGCACCACGCCGGTGCCCAGCGACGGTTCGCCGCACGAAACCAACGCCAACGCGATCACTACCCCGCCGGCGAAGGCTCCGAACGCGCGGCCCGGCGTCACACGAATCCCGAAATGTCCGGCGGCGCCCACCGATACGGCACGCGCAGCACCTGTCCCGGATGCAACGTGCTGCCTGCGTTCAGATCGTTGGCAAACGCCAGCGACTCGACCGTGGTGTCGTGCTGCCGTGCGATCTTCCACAGGGAATCGCCGCTCGCCACCTGGTACTGCGCCGCGAACATGCGCAGGTCACGCGGCGCGGAAATGGTCAGATCGGTGGGATCCATACCCTCGATCAACGGAATGTGCAGCGCGCTGCCGACGTGCAGCCGGCGCGGGTTGACGCCGCGGTTGTACTCGCGGATCAGCGCCTGGCTCACCCGGTACGCCTCGGCCAGCTCGGAGATCGTGTCCCCGGTGCGGACGGTGTGGCGATGAAACCGGATCAGGTCGGTACCGGAGGCGAGCACGTCGGTAAGCCGCTCGTAGAAATGCGCCGGCACCTTGATATGGTGCGCGTCCGCGCCGCCCCGCATCGGCGTCAGGCCGTAACGCAACTCGGCGTTGGCGCGTTCCAGCACGCCGCGCGGCACGCCGGCGATCTGGCCCAGTTGGCGCAGTTCCAGACCGCCGTGCGGCACCGGCACCCGGCGCCATCGGTGCAGCGCGTCCAGCCGCGGCCACTGGTCGGCCGGCAGGTTGCGCAGCGCCAGCAGCAGCCCGAAATAGCGCGGTACGAACTCGCTGGTTTCGCGCGGCAGCAGGCCACGCCGCTGCAGCTCCCAGTAGTCGTGAGTGCCGCCGTAGCGAACCGTGCTGCTTACCCGGCCCAGGCCGGCGTTGTATGCCGCCAGCGCCAGCTCCCAGTTCCCGAGCTGCGAGTGGTTCCACTTGAGCACGCGCAGCGCCACGTCGGTGGCCTTCCAGAAATCGCGCCGTTCATCGACCAGCTCGTCGGTCACCAGGCCGTAGTGGCGCGCCGTGCTGCCCATCAGCTGCCACAGCCCGGCCGCTCCCGCCGACGAAGTGGCGCTGCTGAAGAATCCCGACTCGATGCCGGGCAGAAACAGCAACTCCGGCGGCATGTCGTGGCGCTCGAGCTCGCCGAGTATGTAGTGGGCGAAAAAGCTCGCCCGGTCCACCACCCCGAGCAGCCAGCCCCGCGAAGCGGCCGACGAATACTGGTTTGCATAGTGACGGACGCGCGGATGGTCGGGAATCTTGAGCGTGGCCGGCACCGCCTGGCGCAGCGACTGCGCTCCCGCCGGCTGCGCGGCGGCAAACAGCGCCGCGGCCGCCAGCACGACCGCCGCGGCAGCGCCGGCGCGCGGCAGCCACCGCCACGAACGCTGCGCTGCGGACCGGGCTGCGGACCGGGATGAGAAATGTGCCATGGTCATCGTTGTCATCGTTGTCATCGTTTTTCACCGAGGAAGATACCGGCCCACTCCCAGCCGCCGTCGACATCCGGATCGGCCTTGAAGTCGACGCGCCGGAAGTACAGGTACCAGGTCTTGACCCGGTACGACCATCCGGTGGTCCGGATGAACGCCTCGTCGGCGTTGGAGTCGGCATCGAAGGCGTCGTCGAAGCGCACCTTCGACAGCGAGAACGCGGACAGATCGAACACCGGGGACGAAGTCTCGTCGGCCACCTGCTGCTCCCACGACATGGCGAAAAAGCCCGCCTTGGACCGCAGGCGCTGCAGCGCGCGCCGGTCACGCAACGCCACCGCCCGCTTGAGCTCGTCCACCAGGACGTTCAGATCATCCATCACCCAGCTCTTGTCGGAAAAGTGAATGTTGACCTTGCCGAGCACCTCCCGGCGGCCGTTGGGAAAGCCGGGAATCTCCGCGTCGTCATGCTGCAAGTACACTTGGTAGGCGGCCACCGCCTGCTCCCACTCACCGAGCGCCTCGTAGGCGCGGCCCAGGAAAAAGTGGCTGCGCCCCAGGTCGATGGCGTCGCCGAATCGTCCTATCAAATCCTTGTACAGCCCCACCAGACGCTGCGGATCCTGCTCCAGCACGATCAGCTCGCCCAGCGCGGTAAGGTGGATCGACCGCCCCCGCACCGCCGCGTCGGTGTAGTTGCGCAGGATGCGCTCGTAGTAGTGCGCCGCCAGCGGGTTCTGCCCCAGGTCGCGGTACCCCTCCGCGACCGCCATCAGGTAGTACGCGTTGTAGGGATCCGCCGGGTGAGTCTCCACGTAGGTGGCCAGGAACATGAGTTGACGGCGCGGCGCGCCGGCCGCGCGCAATGTCTTCGAAATCTCCTGAACAATCATGAAACGCTGGTCGGCTCCCCCTCTCTCCTGCTCAAGCAATGCCAGCAACTCACCAATCTGACGGTCGTAGGACCGATTACCTGACCGATATTCCAGGTGTTCGCTGCGGCATCCGGTGAGCACGGTACCCGCCGCTGCCAGCAGCAACACGCCGGCGGCAGCCGCAACACTCCGTAGTGGGATATCCAAGATGCCGGCCAGCCTCCGGCGCGGTCAGAACGCGATGCTGACGTCGATGCCCGCGCGGATCAGGAAGCCGAAACCGTAGTTCGCCAGCGTCCCGTCGCTGTCGTCGCCGTCCAGGCCGGTCAGTTCGTTGAACCGCCACGCGTAGCCGAACCTGCCGTACGGCCCGATTACCACCGAATCGCCGAGCACCAGCCGGTACCCCAACTGGGTCATGAACCCGAGCGTGTAGGTGTCCGCTTCGTCGTCGCCGTCGCTCGCATACACGTAGGCCGGGCGCAGCGCGATGCCGGCGAACAAGCCTTCCGGAGCGAGATTCTGCGGATAGTAATTGGCGCCGATCTGACCTTCGATCGACCAGAGGTCCCACGCCTCATTGATCGACTCGGCAAACCACAGGCTATACTCGGGATTCTCGTAGCCTCCCCGGACGAAGATGCTCACGTCGTCGAGCAGCACCTGCTCGAACGACCCCGAGTAAATTCCAAACACCGGCCCGCCGACGTCGATCCCGATCAGGGTGTCCCGATCCTCGAACTGGGCGAACACGGGGCTGACGACGAACGCCAGCAGCACACCAACGGTGCAGAGACGACTTCGTTGCATGCGGAAAATTATACAGCCCCGCGCCCGTCCAGGCCAGCGAGCGCCCGAACAAACCAGAACGATCAGTCCAGGCGCCAGTCCACGCCGTGCTCGGCGGTGGCGCCCCGGAACCACTCGATTACCTCGGGGTGGTAGGGGATGCCGTCGCGGCGCCGCTCCGCCTCGGTGAGCGCCTCCGGGTAGCCGGAGTAGAGCACCTTGCCGGAGCCGGCCACGGGGGGACACTCCAACAGGTCGGTCAGGTACTGGTCCAGATCGGCGACAAACTCGTCCGGATCGCAAAAGCAGGCGATGTCATAGGCCAGGAAGTGGTGCGCCGAGCCGGCGCGGCGCCGCTGACCGGCCCCCGAGGCGCACAGCACCGAGGTCAGGATCTCGCCGATCACGCTCAGCGCGTAGCCCTTCTGCGAGCCGCCCTCGCGGGTCGACCCCAGCGGCAGCAGCATCAGCTTGTCGGGCACCGGCACCTCTTCCATGATCGGGTTGCCGTGCTCGTCGGTGACCCACCCCGGCAGCACGTTTTGCCCCAGGCGCCGCGCAAGCTGCAGCTTGTTGCCGGCCACCACGCTCGGTGCGGCGTCGTAGATGAACGGCGGGTTGCGCTCGGCAGGCGCGGCGAACGCCATCGCGTTGAGCCCCAGCAGCGGCTTGGTGCCGAAGGTGGGCACCATGGCCACGCCGCCGGCGGTGGTGGCCTGGCCGAGCATGCGGTGCTCCAGCGCCATCTGCGCGTAGTAGGAACACGGCCCCAGGTGGCGGCAGTTCATTACGGATACGCTGCCCACCCCGTACTCGGCGGCGCGCTCGATCGCCTGCCGCATGCCGAGCGGCGCCACCACCATACCGTGCCCGCCGTCGCCGTCGATCACGCAGGCGGCCTTGTGGTCGCGCGCCACGCGCCACTTCGGGGTGGGGTTGTACCCGCCGCCGGCGAGCTGGCGCAGATACTGGCGCAGCATGTTGCTGACCCCATGCGTGTCGATGCCGCGCAGGTCCGCGTACATCAGCACGTCGGCGGTCTGCCGGGCATCGTCCGCCGGCATGCCGACCGCCTCCAGCAGCCGCTCGGTAGTCCAGCGCATCGCCGCCTCCGGCACGCGCACCGCGATCTCGTCGGGGACCTGAAAGTTCTTCAGCACGGTCGATCCTCCTTGTTGCCATCGTAGCACCAATCCCCTGGCGCCACCCCTCACCACTCGCAAGCCGGCGCTTCCGCCCCAGAAGCACAGGCAACGTGATCGGATGCACGATAATCATGATGGGGCCGAAAAATTGCATGACGGTAGACATCGCCGGGAATGTCGTTTGCATTTCCCCGCGGTCGTCCGTACGCCCTTGAAACGCGTCCATGAACACTCGATGTGATGTTGGTGAAACACGGCCACAATAGGCGCTGAACGCTGCCGTCATAGGTATTCCACCATGTGTTCCACTTGTTCAGAAAAAGGTGTAAAAGATGACTGTAATGCAACTGATGGTCGCAAAGAACCTCGCAGCGCTCCTCGCGGCGGCGCTGGCCGCGCTCACCACGCTGGCCCTGATCGGCTGCTCCGCGGCAGCCCCGGTCAACGTGCCGAAGTTCGCGGGTACCGTGGACAATCAGGTCTACTTCGCCGGTCAGCCCATCCGGACACTCCACCTGCCGGCCGCCGCCGGCGGGAGTGGCGCCCTTGCCTACGCTCTCAATCCGGACGTTCCCGGGCTGACGTTCGACCCCGAACAGCGCACCCTGAGCGGAACCCCGGCCCCGCCCTCCCCGCCGGTCACGTATCAAATGACCTACCAGGTGCGGGACGCCAACCGGCGAACCGACGAGATTCGTTTTACCATCACGGTCAACCAGGAGAACCTCGTCGGGTCCATCCTGTCCGCGATGACGGCCGAAAGCAGCGTCGGCGTGCTCAGACACGCCGACGTGCCGGCGCCGAGCGGCGGCCCCGCCGTTGCGGTAACGGGCAACCACGTCATCGTGCCCGGCGGAGCGGTTTTCCTCGCCGTCCAACCGCAACCCGGCGCCACCGTCGACAAGCTGCTTGTATCGGTGGGCGGAGCGAGCTTCGGCTACTACGAAATCGACGTGCAGGGCGCCGCCGCGCCACATCGGCTGCTCGGCGAAGTACGGTTCGATCTCGACCCGGCCATCGAGAGGGGCTGCGTCGCCGTGGCAGCGGTGGACAGCAGCGGCACGGTCGGACCGTCGGAGTGCCACACGATCGTACGATTACCGGTGGGCGCCGGAGACGTGGAGGTCAGCCTTTCCTGGGATACCGACGCCGACCTCGACCTGCACGTGGCGGACCCGAACGGCGACGAGGTCTACTACGGGAGCGAGGAAGTGGCAAGCGGCGGCACCCTCGACGTCGTCTCCTCTTGTGGACGCCAAGCATTCATCAGGAACGAACATATCGGCTGGTCGCAGGGCACGCCTCCGCCCGGCCTGTACGAGGTCCGCGTCAGCCACTGGGCAAGCTCCTGCGACACCGCCGAAACCAACTACGTCGTGCGCATCTACAACCATGGACACGTCACCACGTTCACCGGCACCTTCACCGGTCCCGGCGAAAGGAGCAGCCGCGGTACCGGACGAGTCGTTGCCCGGTTTACGGTTGGCGGCGAACCGCCCGCGCAGCGCCCGGCAACCCTTTCCTCCACCTACCGCGGCAGCGGAGACCAGGTCTTCGTCCTCAACCCGGAGGGCGAGGCACTCGACGATACGCGATACACGCTCGACCTCGGCGGTTCGGAGGCGGAAGTGTACGTCATCGCTACAGCCGGCAACTACCACGTCGATCCACAGGTCGAATGGCTCAATCTGCGCGACGCCGCTGCCAAGGGACTGGCGGCGGCGCGGGAGCAACCCGAACTCAGGCCGGCAGCCGGCGAGTTGCCGCCGCGGCTGGCGTGGATCAAGCGGTTCAACAACTTCGACGACGGCGCGCCGGTGTGGGACGGATCGGTCGACCCGGGGCGCAGTCAGTCGGTAGGGGCGCGGCCGGGGGTCGCACAAGGCGACCGGATCCGGTTTTTCGACCTGGTCGATGAGGACTACGTGTCTGCGACCGTGCGCAAGGTCGTGACCGACGGCGCCACGTCAGCAGCGTTCTGGGTGGCGGACCGGGAGTGGGAGGAAACCTGCCGCAGTCGCGGCGATTGCGTGACCCGGGAGATCCTGGACGCGTTCGCAAGCCGGTTTCTCAGCTCCGGCCCGAGCAACGACATCTTCGACTGGGTCACAACCATTTTCGGGGCCCCGTGGGGCCCGCACGACAATCCCCGGTTAATTCCCGCGCAGGCGGCGCGGGAGATCCACATATTTCTGTTTGACATTCAAAATGACGGCTATCCGACCGGATCCCGAATCATCGGCTACTTCAGCCGGCTGCACAATCACCTGTACCAGGCCGATCACCGCGCGTACCAGTATTCGCTTGAACGGTTGGCGTTCTTCATGGACTCGCCAGTCCTGGCGTTCCCGACCGGTGACACCTGGGAGGTGACTGATCGCGGCCCGACCGTGTCCCTCGGCACGCTGGCTCACGAGTTCCAGCACATGATCCACTTCTATCAGAAACCGGCCCTGCGCAATGCCATCAGCGAAGCGTGGCTCAACGAGATGGCATCGGAAGTGGCGGAGGACCTCATTGCCGACAAGGCCATGATCGACGGCCCGCGAGCGGTCGCCCACGACGACCCCACGGCGGGTGAACCGGGCAACTTTCGAGGGCGACTGCCGGACTACAACCTCTACAACGATGTCCAGGTTACCAGTTGGCCGAACACCTACCCGCTGCCCAACTACTCGATCGTCTACGCGTTCGGCGCATACCTGGCCCGCAACTACGGCGGCGCCGCGCTGTTCTCGGGCATCGTGCAGAGCGCGCACGCCGGCGTCGGCGCAATCGAGGCGGCACTGCGCAACCAGGGGCACGACGAGTCGTTCCTGGACCTGCTGGTCAACTGGGCGGCTGCCAACCTGCTGTCGGACAACCCGGATGCGCCGGCGCCATACCGCTACAACACCGGGAACTGGAGGACCTCCTCCAGCGGTGGCGAGGAATTCCGGCTAGGGTCGATCAACCTGTACAACTACGTGTATGCGCCGGGCCGGGTAGCTCGGCCGGGACCGTATCTGCACCCGCTGCCGGTGTTCAACGACCGCGCGCAGCCGCCGCACTCCAACATGTACACCACGCTCGGGCGCAACAGCGGAACCGTCCGCCTGCGGGTCAGCGCGGAATCCGAGAATCGCATCACGGTGGTGGTCAAGGAGTGACGGACGTCCGGATTCACTACGTCGCCGACCGTGTGTTACAACCCTGAACAGATGAGAGAAGCGATGCAAGAAGCAGAGCCCCCCTTCCCGCGCCGTCACCTGACACCGTGGGCCTTCGCCACGGCCTTCCTGGCTGCGCTGACGACGCTCGCCCTGATCGGCTGCCCTACGGCGACGCCGACTACAACGAGCGTGCCGGCATTCCCGGATGCGACCGGTAAACTGAGCTTCTCGTTTCCCGTCGATGAGGAGATCACCCCGGTCGACCTGCCGTACGCGACCGGCGGAAGCGGCAAGCTGACCTATTCTCTCCATCCGGATGCCCCGCCGGGGCTGACCTTGAACGCGGATACCCGCGAGTTGAGCGGCGCGCCGGAGGTGGAGGGCAGGTACGAACTCACCTACCGGGCGAGCGATGCCAACGGCAGGTCGGACGAGCTCCCCATTACCATTGTCATCGACCCCCCGAACAGCATCAGGTCGATCGTGGCCGCGGTTACGGTTGGCGATACCGCCGGCGCAGTAAAATTCGCCGGCCTGCCGGAACCGGGCGGCGGGCCATCGGTCGAGGTTTCGGGCACCCGGGTGTTCGTGGCCGGCGGCACGGTATTCCTTGATGTCGCGCCCGAGCCCGGAGCCGCCGTTGACAAGCTGCTCGTGTCGCTCGGCGCGGAGACCTTGGGCTACTACGAGGTCGACGTGACCGGCGCCGCGGCGCCGTACCGGTTGCTCGGACAGATCCGGTTCGACGTCGACCCCGCGGTCGAGTCGGTCTGCGTCGCCATAGCCGCGGTCGGCGCCGGCGGCGCGGTCGGTCCGGCCGCCGAATGCCACACCGTGGTGCAGGGCCCGGTGGAGTTTGGCGACGTGCAGATCACGGTATCGTGGGATTCCGTGGCCGATCTCGACCTGCACGTTGTCGATGCCACCGGCGAGGAAATCTACTACGGCCGCAGGGTAGCAAGGAGCGGCGGCGTGCTCGATTTCCAGTCGCATTGCGACCCGCCGCGCCCGTTCGGAAACGAACACGTGGCATGGTCGCAGGGAACCCCGCCGCGCGGGGGCTACGTGGTGCGCGTCAACCACTGGGAGAACTGCGGCGCGGCGCAGACCAACTACGTGGTCAACGTGTACAACTACGGCCGCGTCAGCACCTTCTCCGGCACCTTCTCCGGTGCCGGCGGCCATGGCGGCTTCGGCGACGGCACCGAGGTCGTACGGTTTGAGGTAAGCGATGGTCCGGCGCCGCGCAGCAGGAGCATCTCCGCCCGCTACCGTGGCAGCGGGGACCAGGTGTTCGCGCTCAATGGGGCCGGCGAGAACCTCGACGACACAGTCGTCACCGTGGACCTGGGCGACGCCTCGGCGGAGGTGCACGTGATCGCCACCAACACCACCAGCTCCGAGAGGAGTCCGGAGGTCAGGAGCCTCAGCCGGCTGGAAGCGGAGGCGAAGGGGCTGCAGCCGTCCGCACAGGACGACTTCGAACCGGCTCCGCGGCCGGCGCTGAGCGAACCGGCGGCCAGGCTCCAGTGGATCACGGAGTTCAACCACAGCGTGCAGTTGTCGCGCCGTGCGTCGGGCGCGAGCGCGCAGGCGCAGGCGCAGGCGCAAACAGCAGTCGCGGAAGGCGACCGATTCACCTTTCGGGATCTCGAGGATCAGGGCGCGGTCGAGATCCCCGCGACGGCCCGCAGAGTGGTAACGGACGGTCCCGTGACGGCGGCGCTCTGGGTCGCCGACAACGATTGGGGGCCGGGTTGCAGCGGCGCCGGGCCGTGCGTGAATCAACAGATGGTCGACGCCATGGCCGACCGGTTTCTGCGCCCCGGTTCCGGAAACGACATCTACGAATGGGTAACGGCGATCTTCGGGGCTCCGTGGGGCCCGCATCCCTACTCCGACGTGATTCCCCCGGCGGCTGCGAACGACATTAACATCCTGCTGTACGACATTGACCGGGACGGTGCACCCGCACCGGGAGAATGCCGTGCCGTCGGGTATTTCTGGGCGGTACACAATTTCCTGCAGGATCCGGATTTTCCGCTTTCCGAGATCTCGTCCGAGCGGCTGATTTTCTTCATGGATGCGCCGTGGTTTGCCATTCCGCAGGGACCGACCTGGGAAGTGACCGACCGCCACCCGAGCGGCGCCATGAGCGCCCTCGCCCAGGAACTGCAGCACATGATCCACTTCTACCAGAAGCCGATCCTGCGCCGTACCGCAAGTGAGGTGTGGCTCAACGAGATGGCTGGCGAGTTGGCGGAAGACTTCATCGCCGACAAGACGATGGTGCCCGGACCGCGCGGCGTTGCCTACGACGATCCCACCGCGGGCAGTGCGGGCAACCGGCGCGGGCGTCTGCCAATCTACAACCTGTTCAACGACGTACAGGTCACCACCTGGGCCGGCACGATCTCCAACTACGCGGTCAACTATGCACTGGGCGCGTACCTGGCCCGCACCTACGGCGGAGCCGAGCTGTTCGCCGAGATCGTGCAGAGCGACCGGGTGGGCGTAGACGCAATCAACACGGCACTCCACAACCTGGGCCATGACGTCACGTTCGGGCAGGTGCTGGCCGACTGGGCGGTGGCCACGCTGCTGTCGGACAACACCGCCGCCCCGGCGCCGTACCGTTACAACCCGGGAACCTGGACCAGTTCGCACATCGACGGCGACGAGTTCCGGTTGGGCTCGATCAACCTCTACCACTACCGCTGGGATCCGCCGGAGGTGGTGTCGGACTGCATCGGGCCGGACCTGGCGGGCCGCTCGTCCCAGGAGGGACCCTACCTGCACTCCCTGCGCACGCTCAGCGACCGCATCCAGCCGCCGCACTCCAATACCTACGCAACGCTGGGGCGCCGAACCGGAACGGTGCGTTTCCTGGTGAGCGCGGAGCCCGACAACCGCATCACGGTGGTCGTGAAGGAGTGACGGGCGGCAACCGGACGACGTGCGTCATGGCGTGACGGGCGCCGGCGCGGTGCTGGCGCTGGCCGCCGGGGTGCTGTTGGCCTGCGCTTCGGATGCGGACCAGTCCGCCGCGCCGGAAGCGCCGGCCGAGGCGCAGGAGATGGTCGCCGTCACCGGCCGGGTGGTGGCGACCGGTTCCGACCCGTTCGTGATCCTGGTCATCGTCACCGGCGCAAACGAGCAGTACGAGCTGGTCGGCGAGCAGGCGGACCCGCTGTGGGACCTGCAGCAACGCCAAGTAACGGTGCGCGGCCGCATCGTGCAACAGGCGCTTGGCCCCGGCTTTCCCGCACAACTGGAAGTCGACTCCCACGTCCTCGCCGGCCGCGACGGTTGAGAGGTAACAACCCACGCCGCTGGTATGCACTGTACGCTGCATCGCGCCCAGCGGCGGTTGACGCCGGGGGGTGCGCGGCTAGACCTTGGCCGCGCAGCGCAGCAATCGCAATGAAATTGGAGTTTCCGTGGGTCAATTGATCACCATGACCGATTCCGGACTGCAGGTTCCGGATCGGCCCCTCATCCCGTTCATCGAGGGAGACGGCACCGGGCCCGACATCTGGGCCGCCGCGGTGCGCATCTTCGACGCCGCCGTGGAGCAGGCGTACGGCGGCAAGCGCGCCGTGGCCTGGACCGAGGTGCTGGCCGGCCAGAAGGCGTTCGACCGCACCGGAAGCTGGCTGCCGGACGCCACCGAGCAGGCGTTCCGCGACCACCTGATCGGCATCAAGGGGCCGCTCACCACGCCGGTGGGCGGCGGCATCCGCAGCCTCAACGTGGCGCTGCGCCAGCGCCTGGAGTTGTACGTGTGCCTGCGGCCGGTCAAGTACTACGCCGGCGTACCCTCCCCGGTGCGCCGCCCGGAGCTGGTCGACATGGTGGTGTTCCGCGAGAACACCGAGGATGTGTACGCCGGCTTCGAGGTGGCCGCCGGCAGCACCGAGGCGGACAAGCTGCTGCGCTTCCTCAAGGACGAGCTGGGCTGGGACGTGCGCACCGACTCCGGCATCGGCATCAAGCCGATCAGCCGCACCGGCACCGAGCGGCTGGTGCGGGCGGCGATCGACTACGCCATCGAGCACGACCGGCGCAGCGTTACCCTGGTGCACAAGGGCAACATCCAGAAGTTTACCGAGGGCGCGTTCCGCGAGTGGGGCTACCAGGTGGCGGCCGAGCACTACCCCGACCACACGGTAACCTGGGACGACATCGACAACGAGGTGCCGGCGGGCAAGATCCTGATCAAGGACGCCATCGCCGACATCTTTCTGCAGCAGGTGCTGACCCGCCCGGCGGAGTTCGACGTGGTGGCGACCATGAACCTGAACGGCGACTACATCTCCGACGCGCTCGCCGCGCAGGTAGGCGGCATCGGTATCGCGCCCGGCGCCAACATCAACTACAAGACCGGCCACGCCGTGTTCGAGGCCACCCACGGCACCGCGCCCAAGTACGCCGGCAAGAACGTGATCAACCCGTCGTCGGTAGTCCTGTCCGGCGTGATGATGTTCGAGTACCTGGGCTGGACCGAGGCGGCCCGGCTGATCGACGGCGCGCTGACCCGCACCATCGGCGAACGCTATGTTACCTACGACTTCGCCCGCCTGATGGACCGCGCCACCCAAGTCACCACCAGCGACTTCGCGGACCGCATCATCGCTCACCTGCGCGCCGCCGGCGACGCCTGACGGAGCCGTCCGACTGCACCTTCCCGACGGCGGGCTCACGGCCCGCGCAGCGCCTCCCCGCCGGTGCGGGAACGTGCACCAGGCGGCTGGCGGCTCCCTGGCCGCCAGCCCGCAGGCGCGCCGCGGCGCCGGAACCGTGCCCGCGTTGACCTGCGCCGGGAAGCCGGATACGTGGGCAGGCATCCGGGTTCGCGGGCGTCGATTGGGCCGGCGTGGAACGGCGCACCGCGGCGCCGGCGGCGGCATGCCGCGGCGCGGCCCTGCGGCGCGGCGGCGCGGGGGCGCGTCTGCGGCCGCTGTGGCTTACGGCCGCGGCTGCCGTGCCGGCGTTTGCCCAGCAACCCGCCTCCGCCCCCGCCGAGCTCGCCGCGGCGGAGCCGGAGTGGGAGCAGATCCTGGTGGCCGGCGAGTACCGCTACGCACGCAGCCGCCGCGCCGGCGTGTTCGTTTCCTTCGACGGGGGGCTTACCTGGCAGCCGCGCAGTGCCGGCCTGCCGCACCGCGTGGTGTATCCGTTCCCGGACCCGCCGGAGTATGCCGCCGTCACCTCGCTGGCCGCCGATCCGGCCAATCCGCGCCGGCTCGCCGCCACCACCGCCTCGGGCGTATACCTGACCACCAACGGCGGCATGGCATGGCAGCGGGTCGCCACCGACCAGGTACACCCGCACGCCTACTTCACCAGCGTGGCACTGTCTCCCCACGACCCGGCCGGCATGCTGCTCGGCACCTCGTTCCACGGCGTCTACGAAACCACCGACGGCGGCGCCAACTGGCACCACCTCAAACGCGCAATCCGCTTCCTCACTGACCGCTCCCTGTTCTACGAGGAGGTGGCTGGCCTCAGCTACGACCCCGCCGCGCCGCGCGCCATGGTGCTGCTGGCCGGCTTCGACGGCGGCATCTTCTACGTTACCGACCGGTTCGCCGAAGAACGCGACACGCCCGGCACCGGGCTGCTGCGCTTCACGGTGCCTGCGATGGCCACCATCCAGCTCGGCTACGCGCCCGCCGGCGATGCCTGGGAGCTGCACGCCGGCACCGTCGACGCGGGCTGGCGGCTGACCACCGACGGCTCGTGGGAACCGATCGGCGCCGCCGAACCGCTGCGGCGCGGGTTCCCGCTGCAGCCGCAGGAACCAGCACCCGCCCCGGCCACGGCCGAATCCGCGGAGGCTGCCGAGGCGCCCCCGCCGACCGAGTCCGACCCCGGCCCAGCCGGTCAGCCGGCCAGCGCCGGCGAGCCGCCCGCGGATGCAGCGCCCGGCGCCGCCTCACCCGCGGCCGACCGCGACGCCACCACGGCGGCGACCGGAGACGCAGCGCAACAACCGGCTGCCGCCACCGGCGGCGCGCCCACCGACTCCGCGCCGGCAGCCGCGGACGCCACCGCCGCGGACCCCGCGCCCGAGGCCAGGACCACCGCGGCCACCGAGACCACACTCGCCCCCGGTCAGCCCGCGTCGCCCGCGGCCGGCACCAGCCCGCCGGCGTCACCGTCTGCCGCGGACGGGCCCGCCCCCGCTGCGGTGGCTGCCGCAGACGCGGCGCCGCAAGCGGACACCGATGCCGGCAGCACGGCTACGGCCACCCCCACGGCGCTGGCGGTTTCGGACGGCGAGACGCCGCCACCGCCAGCCGATTCGGATCAGGCCGGAGTGTCCTATATCGCCGCCGGCCTCCCGCAGGTACCGCCACCCGAGTGCACCACGCCGGCGCAGCCGGGCGGCGACGGCGCCGCCCAACACGCCGCGCACGGACACGCCGCGGCAGCGCAGGACACCGGCCAGCCGGACGCCGCCCAAGCCGCAACAGCCGCCGCATCCCAGGCACCCGAAGGCGCCGCCAGCCAGGTCGCGGCACGGCCGCCGGCAGCGCCTGCCGCGGCCGCGGACGCCGGCCATCCGGATGCCGGGCATTGCGGCGACGAGCACATGCTCGCGGCCGGCGAACCCGGCTGGATTGCCGGCCCCGAGGGCATCGGCGCCGCCGCCCCGCTGCCGCGCGCCGCGCTGCGCAACGGCATCTACATCCGGGCGGACCGGGCGGTCGAGGCACTGCCCGAGTACCTCGACCTGCTCGCCCGGCACGGCCTCGACTCCATCGTCATCGACTTCAAGACCGACGACGGCCGGCTCACCTACGACTCCGAGCTGCCGCTGGCGCGCGCCATGGGCGCCGCCCCCGGGCCAATCAAGCTGGACCGGCTGATCGCCGACGCGCACGCCGCCGGCATCTACGTGATCGCCCGCCTGGTGGTGTTCAAGGATCCATTCCTGTTCGACTGGGACAACCACCGCCTGGCGATCTGGGACACGGAGCAGGCCGGACCGTGGCGCCACCTGGTGCCGGCCGGCGACGACTCCAACGACAACTCCGGCGACAACGTGGTGCAGCGCGAACACTGGGTCGACCCGTTCGCCCCCGAGGTGTGGCAATACAACGTCGCCGTGGCCGAGGAACTGGCCGCGCGCGGGGTGGACGAAATCCAGTTCGACTACATCCGCTTTCCCTCCGACGGCCCCACCGAACGCGCCACCTACCGCCACCGGCGCCCCGGCATGCGCCGCGTCGACGCCATCGAGTCGTTCCTGGCGCTGGCGCGCGAGCGCCTGCAGGTGCCGATCAGCACCGACCTGTTCGGATTCAACTCCTGGTACCGGGCCGGCAACTTCATCGGCCAGGATATCGACGTGTTGTCCGAGTACGCCGACGTAATCAGCCCGATGTTCTATCCTTCCCACTTCCCGAACCACTTTCTGGACGACCGCAGCTACACCGAACGCGCCTATGCCATCTACGAGGCCGGCGTACGGCGGGCGCAGCGCATGGTACGGGGGCGGGCGTTCATCCGGCCCTACGTGCAGGCGTTCCTGATCGGCCGCGAGCTGCGCATGGAGGAGGAGGAATACAGCCGCTACCTGACGCGCCAGCTCGACGGCAACCGGGCCGCGGCGGGTTCCGGGTTCACCCTCTGGAACGCGTCGAACAGGTACTATATGGTCACCGAGCCGTTGCAACCGTACTTCGACACCCGAAGGGAGGAGACACCATGACTGATCCGAAACAGCCGCCCGGATTGCGATGCGTGGGCATCGGTGGGCAGACACCGCGAATCGTTGCCGCCCGGCCGGGTTGGGCGCGCATCGCCGTGCTACTCGGTTGCGCTTGGCTGCTGGCGAGTTGCGCGACCAGTCCGGACGACCTGACCGGCGAGATCACGCCCGCCGAGTACTTCCAGCACGCCCAGGAGGCCACCGCGGCCAGCGACTTCAGAGGCGCGATGGCCTGGTACGAGGCGTTCCGCGAGCGCTACGGCACCGATCCCACTCGCGGCGAGCAGAACCTCCTGCTGTGGGCCGAATACGAGATCGCATTCCTGCACCACAAGATGGGCGACGACCGCACCGCCATGCGGCTGCTCGGCGAGTTGATCGACCGCTACGAAGCGCCGGAAGCGGCCACCTACGCACCGGCGCCGCGCATTCTCGCGCTGCGCGTTATCGAGGAACTGCAGCCCGGCGCCGCGCCCGACGCGGCCGGCGCCGGCTAACTGAAGCGCCAGCGCTCAGCGCCCCTTTGCCAGGGGCATGAGGCAATTCATTTCGAAACGGCCGGCGGCGGCCCCCTTGCGGGTCATGACCACGGCCATCGCACTGTTGATGTGTCTGGGCTGCGAGCCGGTCGGCCACGCACTCGAGGAAGAGGTAGACCTGCTGCCGCCGGTGTTCCAGGGCATCGCCGCCACCGGCCCCAACTCGGTAGCCGTGCACTTCGACGAACCGGTCAGCGTCACCGTCGAGGCGGTGCGCATTGAGCCGCCGGTCGCGGTACACGAGGTGTCCGACGCCACCGAGGTGGACAGCGCCACCAGCGTGGCCGACGCCACCGGCGAATTCGCCGCCGTGGTCATAGTTACCGAACAGCCGTTCGCGGCCGGCAGGCGCTACACCCTGCACACTACCGCCAGCGACCGGCGCGGCAACACCACCACCTTCGTGGCCGGGTTCTGGGGTTTCAACCCGCGCCCGCCCGGGCTGGTTATCAACGAGTTCACGCCGCGCGGCAGCAAGCGGCGGCGCGACGCCATCGAGCTGTACGTAACCGGGGCCGGCAACCTCGGCGGCGTGACGCTGTACGACGGGGTGGCCGGCGACTACCGCGACCTCGTGGTGCTGCCGCCGGTCGAAGTGGCGGCCGGCGACTATGTCGTGATCCACGCCACCACCGACGGCCTCGGCGAGGACGAGGTGGACGGCCCCGACACCTCGAGCCACGAGCAGGCGGTGGCGGGCGCATGGGACTTCTGGCTGGCGGAGGGCGGCGGGCTGTCGGGCAACAATGGCGTCATCACCGTGTACGCGGCGCCGGACGGGGCCCTGATCGACGGCGTCGTGTACAGCAACCGCACGTCGGAATCGGACGACCGCTACCGCGGATTCGGCAGCAAGGCCACCCTGCGGCGCGCCGACACCCTGGCGGAACTGGGCGGCTGGCAATTCGCCGGCGACCTGATCGCCCCCGAGGACGCAATCAGCTCCGACGCGACCACCTCCACCCGTTCGCTGAGCCGCGGCAGCTCATCGACCGACACCGACAGCGCCGCCGACTGGCACACCGTGCCCACCCGCGGCGCCACCTTCGGCGCCCCCAACAACGACGCCGTCCACGAGGGATGAACTACTGCGGCCCGAGACTATAGATGATCTTTGAACAGGCCTTCGATGGTTTCGCGGGGGACGGCGCCGACCTGCTGGCCGACCACGTTGCCGTCCTTGAACAACAGCAGCGTCGGGATGCTGACAATGCTGAACTTCTGCGCGATCTCGCCGGCGTTGTCCACGTCGACCTTGGCAATCTTGAGCCGGCCGGCGTAGTCCTGGGAGATCTGGTCGAGTACCGGCGCGACCATCTTGCACGGCATGCACCACTCGGCCCAGAAGTCCACCAGCACCGGGGTGTCGGACTGAATGACTTCGGCTTCGAAGTTTCCCTGATCGATCGTTACTGCGGCTGACATGGTCAGTAATATACTGCCGCCGCGCCCGCTTAGGAACCTTGGGCCGACAGCTTGGCCATCGCCTCCGCCATCAGGGTGCGCGGGTCGGCGCCGCGCTCGCGGCGCAGCAGTTCCACGAACCAGGTGCCCACCACCACGTAGTCGACGTACGGGGCCAGCGCGGCCACCTGCTCGGGGCTGCGGATCCCGAACCCGGCCATCGGCTTGCCGCCGAGTTCGCCGATGCGGCGCAGGAACGCCAGGTTGTCTTCGCCGATCTCGGTATAGCTGCCGGTAATGCCCTTGCGCAGCGCCGCGTACACCCAGTCGGTGTCGGCGCCGGTCACCACCATCCGCAGGCGCTCCGGCAGGGTGCTCGGCACCACCACCGGGATCACCGCCACGCCGGCCGCCTTGCCGGCCGCGTACAGGCCCTCGTCGTAGTCGGGCGGCAGGTCGGGCGCGATAATGGCGCCGGCGCCGGCGTCGCGGCAGCGCTGCACGAACCGGCCCACGCCGTTCTGGAAGATCGGGTTGGCGTAGCTCATCACCGCAATCGGCACATCGGTGCGGGCGCGCAACGCCTCCACCAGGGCAAACCCGCGCTCCTGGGTGAAGCCGGCCGCGAGCGCCTCGTCGCACGCCACCTGGATGTGCGGCCCGTCGGCGGTGGGGTCGCTGAACGGAAACTGCACCTCCAGGTAGGCCGCCCCGCCGTCGACCAGTCCCCTGCCTACCTCCAGCGACGCCTCCCAGCTCGGGAACGACGCCACCAGGTGGGTCATGATGCGGCCCTTGCCCTGCCCGCTCACGACCGCACCTCCGCTTCCGCGGCCGGGGCCAGGGAGGCGGCCTCCCGCTCCAGGAACTCGCGCCAGCGCGCCGGGTCCAGCTCGCGCGCCAGGATGAACAGGTCCTTGTCGCCGCGCCCGGACATGTTCACCACCAGGTGCTGGTCCGGCGGCCGGCGGCGCGCCTCGGCCAGCGCCACCGCGCCGGCGTGCGCCGACTCCAGCGCCATCACGATGCCCTCGCCGCGGGCAAACCGGCGCACCGCGTCGAGCGCCTCGGCGTCGGAAGCGGTGGTGAATTGCACCCGCCCGGTGCGGCCAAGTTCGGCGAGCTGCGGCCCCACGCCGGGGTAGTCGAGCCCGGCCGAAACCGAGTGGGTCTCCGCGATCTGGCCATCGCCGGTGGTCAGGAACAGCGACTTGTAGCCGTGCGCGATCGCCGGCACGCCGTGGCCGCTCATGCGCGAGGCATGCTGGCCCGGTGCCAGGGCGCGGCCGCCCGCCTCCACGCCGATCAGCTCCGGGCGCTCCGCTTCCAGGAACGGGGCAAACATGCCCAGCGAGTTGGAACCGCCGCCCACGCAGGCAATCAGCGCGTCCGGTTCGAAGCCGGCGGCGCGGCACTGGCTCTGCACCTCGCGCCCCACCACGGTCTGGAACTCGCGCACCATCGCCGGGTAGGGCGACGGACCGAGCGCCGAGCCAATCACGTAGTAGGTGTCGGCGAACGACCCGGCCCAGTCGCGCAGCGCCTCGTTGACGGCGTCCTTCAGGGTGCGCGAGCCGCTGTCCACCTGCGTTACCTCGGCGCCGAACAGCTCCATCCAGAACACGTTCGGCTTCTGGCGGCGCATGTCCACGGCGCCCATGTAGACCTGGCACGGCAGGCCCAGCTTGGCGCACATCGCGGCCGTGGCCAGCCCGTGCTGGCCGGCGCCGGTCTCGGCGATTACCCGCTTTTTGCCCATCCGCTTGGCCAGCAGGCACTGGCCCACCACGTGGTTGATCTTGTGGGCGCCGGTGTTGGCCAGCCCCTCCAGTTTGACGTGGATCTGCGCGCCGCCGCATGCCGCGCTCAGGTTGGCGGCGTGCATCAGCGGCGTGGGGCGGCCGGTATAGGTGGCCGCCACCCGGTCGAACTCGGCGCGGAACGCGGGATCCGCGATGGCGCTGCGGTAGGCGGCCTCCAGCTCGTCGAGCGGGGTGCGCAACACTTCCGCGGCGTAACGGCCGCCGAACTGGCCGAAGTAGTCCTGGTAGGAATTCATACGGTCCTCCCCGTGGTATTCGTTGCGGCGCCGGCCGCCTCCACCGCTTGGAAAAAGGCGCGCAGCTTGGCGTGGTCCTTGCGGCCCGGCTCCGCTTCCAGGCGGCTGGAGGCGTCGATCAGCTCCGGCGCATGGGTGCGGATCACGGCGGCCACGTTGTCGGGCCCCATGCCGCCGGCCAGCCACAGCGGGCGCACGCCCTCCCCGGCCGCGCGCCGCGCCAGCAGGTCATCCGCCACCCGCACGCCGGTACCGCCGCGCGCTGCCGGCGAGTAGGCGTCCAGCAGCACGCGCGGGCAGCGGTAGGCGCCCTCGGCGTCCAGGCCGGCCGGCGCGCCGACCCGCAATGCCTTGTAGTAGGGAAAGGCTATCTCGTAGCACTCGCCGGGCTGCTCGTCGCCGTGCAACTGCAGCGCGTCCAGGCAGCCGTCGCGCAGCAGCGGCAGCGCCTCCGATACGTCGTTCACCACCACGCCCACCTTCAGCACCGGCAGGTCGGCCAGCGCGCGAATCGCCTCCGGGCGTGCGCGGCGCGGCGCCGGCGCCAGGATGAAGCCCAGCAGGTCGGCGCCCAGTTCCACCGCCAGCTCCGCGTCGGCACGGTTGGAAATGCCGCACACCTTTACCATTGGGCGCCCGCTGCCGGCCAGCCGATGCCGCGCCGCAAACACCCGCGCCCAGAACAGCCCGCGCTTCGGCGCCGAAGTACCCGCGCCTAGCGCGGCATCCGCGCCGGTGGCGGTACCGGCGGTTGCGACTGCCGCCACGCCCGCAGCCGCTACGGCGCCAGTGGGCACGGCAGCCGACCCGACGCCGGCAGGCTGGTCCGTGTCGGCGGCCATGCGCGCACCCGCAGCACCACCCGTGCCTGTGGCAGCACCACCCGTGCCTGCGGCAGCACCCACTTCCGTCGCAGCACCCACTTCCGTCGCAGCACCCACTTCCGCCGCAGCACCCACTTCCGCCGCAACACCCACTTCCGTCGCAGCGCCCACTTCCGTCGCAGCGCCCGCGCCGTCCACAGCGCCCGCGCCGTCCACAGCGGGCGCGCCGCCCGCAATTGGCGCGCCTGGCGCGCGCTCCGCACCGCATGCGCTTGCGGCAGTGCCAGCGCCGGTGGCAGCGCCCGCGCCCGCAATACGGTCGGCGGACAGCACCGCGTGCAACTCGGCTACCAGTTCCGGGCGGCGCACTACCGCTTCTCCCACCAGCACGCCGTCGAAGCCCGCCGATCGCGCGAAGGCGGCGTCCTCGGCGCAGTGGATACCGGACTCGAACAGCAGCCTGGTGGGCCAGTCCACCGCCGGGCGCAGCCGCGCCGGCAGCGTGGTGTCCACAGCGAAGGTGGTCAGATCGCGGCTGTTGATGCCGGTCAGCAGCGGGCGCACCGCGCGCGCCTTGGCCAGGTCGGCGTCGTCGTGCACCTCCACCAGCGGTGTCATGCCCAGCGCCAGCGCGCGCCGGTACAGGCGGTCCAACTCGTCCGTGCTCAGGCAGGCGGCCAGCAGCAGCACGGCGTCGGCGCCGGCGCGGTACGACACCTCCAGGTCGCGTTCGTCGAGCAGGAAGTCCTTGCGCAGCACGCTCAGGTGCGGGCACGCCTCCTTCACCGCGATCAGGTCGGCCAGCGCGCCGCCGAAGTGGTCCGGCTCGGTGAGCACCGACACCGCGCGCACCCCCGCGGCGGCGTAGCGGCGCGCCTGCCCCACCGCGTCCAGCCCCGGCGCAATCGCCCCGCGCGACGGCGACCGCCGCTTGATCTCGCAAATCAGCAGCGGCGCCCCGGCGCCTCCGTCACTCTCTCCGGCCCACGGCACCAAGGGTACCAGCGGCTGCCGGCGGCTGCCCGGCACCGGCTCGCCCAGCTCCGCGCCCTCGGCCGCGACGCGCCTGCGCCGCCCGGCGACAATCTCGCTCAGATACGCCACGGCATCCCCCCCGCCCTGCAGCGGTTCTTGCTCCATTCTTGTTTCACTGCCACTTCCCTGCTACCCGGTTCGGTTTCGCTGGCCTGAACCCGGCGGGAGTATATTCGTTTCATGCATGACATGGGGATCCACGAGGCGAAACGAAACTGTCCGAGACAAGCGAAGCGGGTCGCGCAGACCGGTGAACCGGGGGAACCGACGGTGGACACCGGATCTACGATCTGGGGGTTGAGGGACCGATTTATCAAGGAGCACGGTACACCAGAGGAAGATCTCGAGCTGCCGCCGCGACCCGTGGAGCAGCGCGAGACCCCGTTCTGAACTGGCGATGCCGCTCACCCATCTTCTCGACACCACTTCGAGGGATTGGAGGGCCTGCCAGTCCGAGGACTGGAGCCGGGATCCTTAGCCCGCACGAGCAGCAGACCCATCTGCGAGCAGGGCGGCGGTGGTGGTGAGCACGTCTTGCAGCTTGGCGGCTGCGGTGCCGTCTTGCAGCACGGTACGGGCGCGCCGGTAGCCGGCGGCGATGTCGGGGGCGGCACCGGCCACGTACAGCGCCGCACCGGCGTTCACGGCCACCGCGTCGCGCAGCGCGGGCGGGCCGCCGCCGGCGAGCAGCTCACGGGCCAAGGCGGCATTGTGCTCGGCGTCGCCGCCGCGCAGCTCGTCGAGCTTGGCCGGCGCGATGCCGCACGACGCCGCATCGAACTCGCTCACCCGGCACTCGTCGTCCTCGCCGATCTCCACCATGCGCGTCGGCCCGGTCACCGACACCTCGTCCAGGCCGTCGGCGCCGTGCACGACCAGCACCCGCCGCACCCCCAGCAGGCGGGCGGCGCGCGCCATCGGTTCGCACAGCGCCGCGTCGTACACGCCGATGAGCTGGTACTCCGCCGCCGCCGGGTTGACCAGCGGCCCAAGCAGGTTGAGCACCGTCTTGATGCCCAGCTCGGCGCGCACCGGGGCGGCGTGGCGCATGGCGCCGTGGTAGGTGGGCGCGAACAGGAACGCGAACCCGGTGCGCTCCAGCAGCGCGGAAGCCTGCGCCGGCGACACGCCGGTGTCGACGCCGAGCGCCGCGAACAAGTCGGCGCTGCCGGTCGGCGAGCTCACGCCGCGGTTGCCGTGCTTGGCCACCCGCACCCCGCAGGCCGCCACCAGCAGCGCGGCCAGCGACGAGATGTTGAAGGTGGCCAGCCCGTCGCCGCCGGTGCCGCAGGTATCCACCACCGGGCCGGCCCCCGCACCCCGCTCCAGCGGCTGTTTCTTGCGCGCCAGCACCGACGCGCAGCCGGCGATCTCCTCGGCCGTGTAGCCCTTCATGCCCAGCGCCACCAGGATCGCGGCAAGCTGCCCCGCCGGCAGCCGGCCCTCGGTGACCTCGTCCATGAGCTCCGCCGCCTGCTCCATGGCCAGCGCCGCGCCGCCCATCACCCGCTCCAGCAGCGGCCGGAACGCGAACGGCTCGCGCTTGTAGTCCAGGAAGTTGGCCAGCACGCTCATGCCCGCCTCGGAAGCGATCGACTCGGGGTGGAACTGCACTCCCTCCACCACCCAGTCGCGGTGGCGGATGCCCATTACCTCGCCGTCGGGAGAGGTAGCGGACACCTCGAACCCCTCCGGCAGCGTATCGCGCTGCACCACCAGCGAGTGGTAGCGGGTAAACACGCTCGGCGACGGCACACCGCGGAACAGGCCGCGCCCGTCCAGGCTGATGGTGTCGGTCTTGCCGTGCACGATGTTGCCGGCGCCGGCAATGGTGCCGCCGAACGCGTAGCCGATCGCCTGGTGTCCCAGGCACACGCCCAGCACCGGCGCACGGCCCGCGAAATGGCGCACCGCTTCGACCGACACTCCGGCATCCTCCGGCCGCCCCGGCCCCGGCGAGATAATGATCCCGTCCGGCGCCAGCGCCTCCAGCTCGGCCACCGTCACGCGGTCATTGCGGAACACGCGCACCTCCTTGTCGGTAAGCGCGGACACGTACTGAAACAGGTTGTAGGTAAACGAATCGTAGTTGTCGATGATGACGTACATGAATTGATCCCCCCGCCGCCTACAGTTGCACGCCGACCGCGGCGGCAAGCGCACGCAGCTTGTTCTGCGTCTCCTCGAACTCGGTGCGCGGCACCGAGTCGTATACCACCCCGGCGCCGGCGTGCAGTATCAGCCGGTTGCCCTTCTTGACCGCCGAGCGGATCGAGATGCAGGAGTCCAGCGTGCCGCCCGGCTCCACGTAGCCGACGATGCCGGCGTAGAAGCCGCGCGTCTCGCTCTCCAGGGTATCGAGCGTCTCCATCGCCTGGATCTTGGGCGCGCCCGACACCGTGCCGGCGGGAAAGGTGGCGCGCACCGCGTCGGCGCCGCTCAGCCCGTCGCGCATGTCGCACTCCACCTGCGACACGATGTGCATGACGTGCGAGTAGTGCTCGATCACGTTGCGCTCGGTCACCTGCACGCTGCCCGCCTCGGCCACCCGGCCCAGGTCGTTGCGCGCCAGGTCGACCAGCATCAGGTGCTCGGCCAGCTCCTTCTCGTCGGACAGCAGGTCCTCCTGCAGCGCCACGTCCTCGCGGTGGTCCTTGCCGCGCCGCCGGGTGCCGGCAATCGGGCGCATCGCCGCGCGTCCGTCCGCCACCTTCACGTGCACCTCCGGCGACGCCCCGAACAACTGGAAGTCGCCGTAGTCGAGGTAGAACATGTAGGGCGAAGGGTTGGCGGAACGCAGGCTGCGGTACGCCTCCAGCGCCGGCAGCGCGGTCTCGATTTCCAGCCGCCGCGACAGCACCGCCTGGAACAGGTTGCCCTTGATAATCTCGCCGCGCAGGAACTCCACCCCGTCCAGGTACCACTCCTCGTCGCCGGAGCCGCACACCGTCGCGTCCGGGCTCGCCTTGGAGGCGGCCATGAAGTTGAAGTCCAGGTCGTCGATGCGGCGCTCGGTCTCGTCGAGCGCCTCCTCCAGGTCGATGCGGTGCTCGCGGTAGTTCACCCCCACCAGGGTGAGCGTGTCGGTGTAGTGGTCGAACACCACGAACACGTGGCCGAACACGAAGTAGGCGTCCGGCAGGTCGAGCGAGTCGGCCTTCTTCCGCAGGCGCACGGTGTCGAACTTGGCCGCGTATTCGTAGGACAGGTAGCCGATGCCCCCCACCGGAAACGGAAACGGGTGCGCCCTGACCACCGGCAGCCGGCTGGTCCGCGACACGTAGGTGCCGGCATCCCCCGGCGGCGTGACATGCGCCGCCCCGGCATGCTGGTCGGCGAAGTAGCGCAGCACGTCCAGTATGTCGCGCCCGCTGCTGCGCAACCGGTAGCGCCGCCCGGCCCGCGTCATGATGAACTCGCCGGCCCGTTCCTGGATCGTGAACGCCGGCTTCAGCAGCAGGATGCTGTAGCGCTCGCGGCCGCGGTGGAAGGAGGCGGACTCCAGCAACACCCGCGCGTTCAGCTTGCGCGCCAGGGTGTAGGGCGTGAAGCGCTCCCCCGGAATGGTCCGTAGCAGGACGTCTGTGGTACTCATGATGCTCCTCGTCGGTTCATGGCCGGGCCGGGCTGCCGGGGAGCTGACTCGCGGGAAGGCGGCTCAAAAAAGAAAGAGCCGCCGGCCCTGGTCAACTCCTGCAACCAGAACCCGCGGCTCCCGGGCGCAACGCGCCCGTTGACGTGGTATCCCGGTTATCCCGAGACCCACCACCAGAGATGGCTTGCCGTCGCCATAGTCATGCCCGGTAACCTAACCCCCTCAACGAAGTACGTCAACCCCGCCCTTGCGGCACGAAGAGCGCCAGCGCTCAACCGCCCGTTAACCCAGGTATGCAGACGAGAACCGACCGGCGCCTCCGCGAGCTGGACGACCTGTTCAACGGCCGGTGGGGCAAGCCGATGGAGGCCCTGGTAGAGGGTCGGAATGGGTGCGTCAGCGCCGCGGTCAGTTGGCCGACGGGTTCTCGCAGCGCCTGTTGCGCACGCCTGAGGCCGTGCACGCTCTTCTCGCCAAAGTAACGGAAGTTTCACAATAGCGCTGCCTGCGTTCCTGGTCTAGTCACGATTCGGTTGCTATGCTGTACTGGAACAAGGAGTAAGAATCCAACAATGAGTATCAGAAGCGCCCTCTTGCTACCGCTGGCAGCGTGCCTCATCGCAGTGGCTTGTTCCGGTACCGTGAGCACGAAGCCGGTTGACATGGAGGAGGACACCGAGGAGCCCGGAGAGCCCGGACAGCAGGTCTTTCCTTCACTGCTTCGTGCCGTCCACATGGGCGGTAACTGGGGAACCAATCGAGAGGTTTGGACACGATGGGTTGACGGCGGCAAAGCTGGTCCGCTCATCCCTCCAGACTACCTATCGTGGTTGCACAGCATACATGTGGACTGGGTCGGAATCTCGGTGGCTCTACACTACGACGACAGCATGGACAGTACAGTGGAGCGGGTGTACTTGTTGGCCGATATTATCCCGACCTTCACGGACGAAATTCTCCGGCAGATAATCCGGGAACTGCGGAGTGGCGGTATCGAAGTATATCTCACGCTAGCGTTCGAGGCACACGCCGCCACGACGGCATCACGTCCCGTGGAGAGATGGCAGCTTGGGCTGCCGAGGCCACCGGAGGGCGCCGCGCCCGAGGATTGGCCGTGGAGTCCTGCCCATCCTGATCACCAGCGCTTTGTTGCGGAGTTCTGGCAGACCTACACGGAACAGGCGGTGCACTTCGGGAAATTGGCCGAGGAAGAAGGGGTGAAGATGTACTCGCTGGGCACCGAGACTGATCGTCTCTTCCGTACACGAACAGGAGTGCATTGGCCGAACGATTTTGGCGACGAGCTCAAGGCGATGGTAGCCGGCGTGCGGGCCGTATACGATGGTCTGCTCACCTACGACATGCACTATAGCGTGCTCCAGTACGCTGAGTATTTTGACGGATCTACCTATCTGTGGGAGGACTTGGCGCTCGACGTCGTCGGGATCAGCGCATATTTCGAACTCGTTGACGAGCTTCCAGACGGAGTCGTCTCGACGGAGATTCTCGAACAGAGTTACGAGGACATCTTTGCGAGGATGCTGGTTCCGCTGGCCAGACGCAATCCGACTCTTCCGATACTGTTCGCTGAGTACGGTGCGGTCGATGTGGTCAGCTCGCCCTTCGATTCAGGCGCCGAGTCGCAAGGACGCCCCGTGGTGTTCGTCGACCGCAACGGAAACGATCTCGATGATGGTCAGGAGACCCAGGCAAACATGTTTCAGGCACTGTTCAACGTCATGGACCGACACCCCGGTGTACTGCTCGGAGTGTTCCTGTGGGACAACTGGATGGCGTCTGACGATTTGTGGGCAGAGAACTACGGTTCGATGCGATCGTTCTCGATTCGGGACAAGCTCGCGGAAGAGGTCGTGCGGGAGGCTTACCGCCCGTAGCTCATCCTGTTACCGTGGAGACTGCCTCAGGCGGAAATGAGGGATTCGGCGCACAGAGGTTTCGGCAAGGGCAGACCCTCAGGCTGGGATATGCACCCACTACTGTTATCAGTTCATGCGGGGGGAGCCAGCCGTTTCGTGTGACCGCTGCGGAGTCGACTTTACTGGCGGGTCAGGAGCAACTCGTAGAGGCCGTACGGGAAGCGCGTGCTGTCTTGCCAGTCGCCGTTGGCGTCCTTTTCCTGATCAACCCAGTACGACGACAAGAGTATCTGATCCTGCCGGTGCGTGGGAGCGTACGCCAGCCGCAACGTCTGATCCAGTACGTCGGGTAGTACACCAACCTCCCACGTTATGACCCGCTGGTTGGTCAGAATGATCGTATAGTTTCCTCCGGCTCCCCACGCTGCCACGAACGATGCGTCGACGTTGGCCACCGTACCGCTCGTTGTAGTGCCGCCGATCTCGTACAGGAACGAGCCATCGGCGCTGAACTCGAAAACCCATGCCCACGGTCCGCGCAGCGTTCCGTCGTCGTTCTGAAAGGGACCAAGGGTCCCCGTCCACGTGCCGACAGGAGGTTCGGGCACCGGATCCTCGATCCGGCTGTAGCTGACGAGCGTGTCTGCGGGTTCCTCGTCGTTCCACGGGTGCATCATCACCGCGTCGTCGCTCTCGCCGAACTGGAGATCCTTGTCGACCCTGAGCGTGGCCGCCGGGTCCTGCCCGTGATCGATCCAGATTCGAGTGATCGTGTTGCCCGAGATACTCCAGGTGCCGCTCTCGGCGGCGTGGTTTTCGGCCGTGCCGTCGCTCCGCAATCGGACGTCGATCCAACGCGTCTCCGTAAACGTCAGGATGCGGCGATGATTTTCGTCGTCGGTCCAGTCCCACGTGCCGATCAGTCGGTCTGCGGGCGTCGCCTCCGTGACGGCAGCCACAACGGCCATACTGATGTCGACCGCGACTGACCCGCCATCGTTGGTCCCGGTCGCGGTGACAGTTACCGTGGTTCCCGCCGGCGTCTCCGCCACCGGCGTCAGCGTGAGTACGCTGCCCGCGACAGCAACCGTCAGATAGCTGTTATCCGACGATACCGCGCTGTAGGTGTCCGCCCCGGTGAAGTGCCCGGATAGATCGATCGTTGCCGGCTCTGCCATCACGATCTCGACGCTCGGAATCTGGCTCGTGACTCGCGGCGGCAGTGCACTTCGCGTTGTCGTCGCGCCGGGAGCGACTTCCACTTCGACCTCCCCGTCGGCGGTCTGCTCGTATTCCAATTCCAGCGTCTCACCGATTTCCACGTCGGTGCCGCTGCAATCCTCGTCATCGCAAGAGGTCACCTCGAGCCGTATGGTCCCGGTCTCTTCCTCATCCTCGTTTGGCTCGGCCTCCCAGGTACCCGACACCACCGATCGGCTCAGCACCTCGGAACCGTTGCTGTCCTGCTGTGCGGCCGCCTGCGCGGCCTTGTATCCCGCCGACTGCACCACCACCTGGGCGGCACCGCGGGTGACGACCGTCTCGCGCGTGAACGTCTGGTCGTCGTACAGGACAAAGTTCACGCTTACCTGGTTGCCGTCGTCATTCTGATACTCGGCCGCCCAGCTACCCACCAGCGCCATTTCTACGGCGGGCTCGGCGTCCGGGGCCGTGGATGGCGGCGGTGTGGTATCCGTCTTCGGCGCCGCCGCCTGACAGCCGCCGAGAGCGAAGGCAAGCGCCAACAATCCGATCACCGCCACGGCCTTTCCAAACGCACTCGAACTCCAAACATGAATCCACGACTTGCTCATTCCTCAGTCCCCCGTAAGCGTGATAGCAGGAGCAGTTATCGTAGCCTACGGAATCGGCGGTTCCAAAGATTGGATGTGATATGTGTGTGATTTGCGGCGTTACCTACGTACCAATTGTGTACGCCGCTGTGCCAACGACGGCCCACCGCATGCACACACCGCTACCCGGGGCGGCGACAAGCGCGGGCTGCGCGGCAGGCAGGTGTAGGTACGAGCGCCACAACACTTCCTGCTACGCTCTTCATGGCTTTCTTAGGCTTCACCTATCCTATCGAGTCTTGTCATGGCTCCGGACGTCCGCACTTGGACTCAGAGTTGGTATCTCAACCCAAGCTCTATACGGTGGACCAACAAAGGAAGTGCGATCGCCGATATTATCTTGTCTTGCCTGTCTGGGACGAGCGCCAACGTATCCGAATCGGTGTCCTCGTGCGTGTAGGTAGTCTCCAGCGTCCCGAGCAGCCGATATCCGAGCCGAATCGAGAGTCCGCCAGCGACCTTGATCGCGACGCCGGCGCCGCCCTGATATGCAAACCCCCATCCGGAATGCACCGTGGCTTCAGACCCGTCCGGGGCGTTTTCGGTACGCCGGTGCTGGTGTATCATTCGTTCAAAAAAGGCCAGGACTGTTGTACCTCGGTTACTTGTTTCTGAGGAACGGTTCCTCTTCTGTACTTGCCCACCGCCGGGGTCCTCCCGCGGCCCGCCAAGTTCGGGAGGAGCGCGGATCACCAGCCGCCCATCCCGGCAGCCGCGTCATCGACTATCACCAGTACCGCCCGAGGCCCCTGCACCGCGTTTACGACCCCTATTCGAACAGCACCGAATTTGCCTGCAACGGTCGTGTTTGGCCCAAAGTGCGATGCTCTACCTGACATTTGATGTATGGTTTTGGTCGGTTGGTGCTGTCAATCCTTCGGTCGATTGATTGGGCGTGCCGCTGGTTAAATCCAGTATTTTGTGACGCAGGGTTGCTTGACCGTGCGGTCGAAGATGATGCTAAGCTTGCATTGATGTTGCGCGAAGGTCGGGCGCTGGGGTCCGCCACGGAGGGAGCGCTGACTTACGCACATGAGCTGCAGCGTGAGATCGACATGCTGCGCGAACGGACGTCCAAGCTGAGCACAGCCATCCTGCGTATCAGCACGAGCCTGGACATCGACACCGTGCTCGACGAGATCGTCGCCACCGCACGCGCGCTGACCGGCGCGCGTTACGGCATGATCACCACCGTGGACGCCGCCGGCCAACCGCAGGACTTCGTCACTTCCGGCATCACCATGGAGGAACGCAGGGAGCTGGAGAACTGGTCCGGGGCGCTGCCGCTGTTCGGGCACTTCCGCGACCTTCCATGCACGCTCAGAGGAAGCGACATGGCCGCTTATGTGCGCTCGCTTGGCTTTGCCGACCTCGATTGGCCGGTCAGCTTCCAGGTTACGCCTATGCGGCATCGCGGCGCCCATGTGGGCACCTTCTTTCTCGGCGGCAAGCAGGGAGAGCGAGAGTTCACGAGGGAGGATGAAGAGGTCCTGATGCTGTTCGCGGCGCAGGCGGCCACGTCCGTCGCCAACGCCCGTACGCACCGCGAAGAGCGGCGGGCCCGCGCCGACCTCGAGGCCCTGGTCGATGCGTCGCCGGTGGGGGTCGTGGTGTTCGACGCCGGGACCGGCCACCTGCGGTCACACAACCGGGAGGCAGAGCGGATCGTCCGCGATCTGCGCCTGCAGGGCCGCTCATTCGAGCAGGTGGTGGCGGTGGTCACGTGCCGGTTCGCCGACGGACGGGAGGGTACACTCGAGGATCTCAGAAGCGCGGAGACGCTGCGCGCGGAGGAGGTCGCGCTGTCGGTTCCGGACGGGCGCAGTGTACGCACGCTGCTCAACTGCACGCCGATCCGTTCCGACGACGGGGAGGTGGAGTCGTTGGTCGTGACCCTGCAGGACCTGGCGCCGTTCGAGGAGCTGGAGCGGCAGCGGGCGCAGTTCCTGGGCATGGTGAGCCACGAGCTGCGCGCACCGCTGACGTCGATCAAGGGCTCGACTACTACCGTGCTGAACGCCTCGCGCGCGGTTGCCCCGGCCGAGGTGCGCCAGTTCTTCCGCATCATCGACCGGCAGGCCGATCACATGGACGGCCTGATCAGCGACCTGCTCGATGCCGGGCGCATTGATGCGGGCACGTTGTCGATCGCGCCGGCGCCGACCAACGTTTCCGACTTGATAGACCAGGCGCGCAACACGTTCCTGAGCAGCGGTTACCGGCCCCCTCTCCACATCGACATGCCTCACGACCTGCCGCGGGTGATGGCGGACCGGGAACGCATTGTCCAGGTATTGAACAACCTTCTCTCCAACGCGGCCAAGAACGCGAGTGAGTCATTGCCAATCACGATCGCGGCTGCGCACGACGGGGTGCATGTGACGATCTCGGTTTGCGACCAGGGCACCGGTGTGCCGCAGGAGCGGCTGCCGCACCTGTTCCGCAAGCACGCCGCGGCCCCGGGCGGCCAGACGCGCGGGCTGCGCGGGTCCGGCCTGGGTCTGGCCATCTGCAAGGGCCTGGTGGAAGCACATGGCGGCCGCATCCGGGCCGCGAGCGGCGGCGAGGGCCAGGGCACCCGGATCAGCTTCACGATCCCGGTAGCCTCGGGCGCCGCCGCCGGGCGCGGCCCGGCCTCGTCCCGGCTGCCGCAGGCGGAGCGCTCCCCGGCGCACATCGTCGTGGTGGACGACGACCCGCACGCGCTGCACTACATTCGCGAGGCGCTCACCGACGCGGGCTATACCCCGCTCCTGTTCGGAGACGCGGATGGCCTGTCCGAGGTGATCCGGACCGTGAAGCCGCGGCTGGTGCTGCTGGACCTGATGCTGCCCGGCTCCGACGGCATCGAACTCATGCAGCGCGTCCCCGAGCTGAGCGACCTGCCGGTCATCTTCATCTCCGGCTACGGACGGGACGAAACCATCGCGCGGGCGCTGGAGGCAGGGGCCGCCGACTATATCGTCAAGCCGTTCTCACCAACGGAGCTGACCGCGCGCGTGCGCGCCGCCCTGCGCCGAACTGCGGAGCCCGAGCCGTTCGTGCTGGGGAACCTCGTCATCGACTATCATCTGCGCCGGGTGACGGTCGCCGGCGACCCGGTCGAGCTCACCGCCACCGAGTACGAGTTGCTGCGCCTGCTCTCGCTCAACGCCGGCCGCGTGCTGACCTACGCTACGCTGCTCCGCCGGGTCTGGAGCGTACGCGGCGACACCGACACCGCGCGGGTGCGAGCTTTCATGATGAAGCTGCGCCGCAAGCTCGCAGACCCGGTAGAGCGCTCCTCCTATATCCTCAACGAGCGCGGCGTCGGCTACCGGATGGCGGCACCAACGCAGAGCTGACCCGCGGCAGGGGCAGAGCCTGAACCGCGTGCTACCACAGTGGTCTCTTCGTTACACTGCATCCAGTCCCGTCAGACGCGGCTCTCGGTACCAGTAATCGAAGAACTCGGGCTCTTCCCTGATTAAGGATCGGGCTTTGTCAGTCATCTTGTGCGTCACAATAAGCGCATAATACATCGTTCACGAGCGGATTGTTGATTCCATGATACAGTGATGTATTTCTGTGTGATTGACTTAGGAAGTGCTGGCTTGCTGCCCTCAAAGTCTTGCCTCGAGTGTGTTTTCTTGAACGCCTCTTCCGTACTATTCTTCGACCCCGTGGCACTGGCGCATTCTGAGCATTCCTTGCACGAACCGGGAGCAGCGTTGGCGAACGCTGATGCACTGGGACGCGAAATCGGAATGCTCCGCGAACGGATGTCGAAGCTGAATACGGCAATCCTGCGCATCAGCACGAGTCTCGAACTCGACACCGTGCTCAGCGAGGTCGTGGAGAGTGCCCGGGCGCTGACCGGCGCCCGTTACGGCGCAATCACAACGGCCGCTCCCTCGGGCGAACTGCAGGACGTCGTCACCTCCGGCGTCAGCCGGGCGGATCGGGCGCAGATGATGGCCTGGTCCGGCGGGGTGCAGTTGTTCGAGCACTTCTGCGACCTTCCGGGCCCGGTCGGAGGGAGGGACCTGGCCTGCTATGTCCGTTCGCTTGGTCTTGCAGGGTTCAAATGGTCGATGAGCTTCCACGTTACGCCCATGCGCCATCGCGGCTTGCAGGTCGGCACCTTCTTTATGGGCGGCAAGCGGGGCGAACAAGAGTTCACGAGTGAAGACGAGGAGATCCTCGTGCTGTTCGCAGCGCAGGCCGCGACCGCCGTCGCCAACGCCCTTACGCACCGCGACGAGCGGCGTGCCCGCGCCGGCCTGGAGGCCCTGATCGACGCGTCGCCGTTGGGTGTAGCCGTGTTCGACGGCGCTACCGGAAGCCTGCGGTCGCTCAACCGGGAGGGAAAGCGAATCGTCGGAAGCCTGCGCGTGAAGGGCGGCTCATTCGAAGAGTTGTCGGCGGTGACCACCTGCCGGTTCGCCGACGGGCGGGAGGTTACCCTCGACGAACTCAAGAACGCTGAGACGCAGCGCGCCGAGGAGGTCGTGCTGTCGGTTCCCGATGGGCGCAGCGTCACCGTGCTGCTCCTTAGAAACACAGCATAGTCAGGCAGTGTCCGGGACCAGATCGAAGCCGAGAGCGCGTGCCTGATTGCGTAGTCGGCGCTCTCGGCGCTTTCGGTCCTGGTGCTGTTCACGCAACAGCACCGCGTCGTCGTAGAGGACGTGGCGGGTCACCAGTGGAGTTGTCCCGTTTTGGTGGGCAGGTAACTGCTGAGGTCTGATTCTTTTTGAGAGAACGTTGGACCTGAAAACCGGGTCGGTCAAGGGGCCTCGAAGGGCGCTGTTGGAAGACCTCGGATCTGTGAGGATCTGACCGTGGTGATGGGGCCCCTGGCGCAGGCTTGTCGTCCGAGC
>MKWU01001691.1_pt1 | contig 36654 bp, 41 predicted proteins | sample 809101 | NCBI WGS metagenome assembly MKWU01 (sample SAMN05860141, study PRJNA318959) | sponge metagenome | host: Aplysina aerophoba | place: Slovenia: Piran, Adriatic Sea, Gulf of Piran | collected 2013-05-07
CGTTCAATGCAAAGACCGGGCGCATTGAGTCCATCACCGGCCGGGACGTGATGGGGGGAACGATACAGGCCCTGGGCTACACCTGGGACGAGATGGGCAACCTCACAGAGCGTACCGAGACCTCGGTGGGCAAGACGCTGACGGAGACCTTTGCCTACGACGACCTGAACCGGTTGACGTCTGCGCAGGTCACCGGCCGGACCCCACAAGCCGTGACCTACGACGCCCTGGGGAATATCAAGAGCAAGACCGGGGTGGGCGCCTATACTTACGGGGCGGGCAGCGCCGGCCCCCATGCGGTCACGACGGCAGGCAGTGACACCTACACCTATGACGCCAACGGCAACCAGCTGGGCGGGGCCGGGCGCACGCTGACCTATACCCCCTTCAACAAGGTGGCCAGCATTGAGAAAGGCACGCACACCACGGCCTTTGTGTACGGCCCCGAGCGGACCCGCTACAAACGCACGGACACGGGGGTGATGGGCGTCGGCACGGGCACGAGTACGACGACCACCCTGTACCTCGGCAACGTGGAGAAGGTCATCGCCCCGGACGGCAGTTACACCTGGAAGCGTTATGTTGCCGACGGGGTGCTCATTGAGCAGACACACGACAACACCGATACCCGCACCGGGGAGGACACCCGCTACCTGCTGTATGACCACCTGGGCAGTGTGGATGTCATCGCCGATAACACCGGGGCGGCGGTGCAGGATATGAGTTTCGATGCCTGGGGGCAGCGCCGGGCCCCGGACGACTGGACCGTGCTGGCGCTGATGCGGCTGAAGGACACCGGGCACGGCAGCATTACCCCGTATGGCTTCACCGGGCATGAGATGCTGGATGCGGTGGGCATCATCCACATGAACGGGCGCATCTATGACCCCAGACTGGGACGCTTCATGCAGGCCGACCCGGTGATACAGTTCCCCGACTACTCACAGAGTTGGAACCGGTACAGCTACGTGCTGAACAATCCGCTGAATGCGACGGACCCGAGCGGGTATATCGGCGGTCTGATTGGCGGCATCTTCGGCGGCGCCATCGGGCTCATCACCTGCGGGCCGGCCTGTGCGGTGAAGGGGGCGGCCATCGGCGCCGGCCTGGGGGCGAGCACGGAGGTGCTGATACGGGGCGGCAACCTGGGCCAGGCCTTGCTGGCCGGGGTGTCCGCGGCGGCCTTCACCTATGCGGCGGGCGGCCTGTTTCCGGGGATAGATGCCACTTTCGGACAGGTGTTGCTGTACGGGTTGCAGATGGGCGTGATAGGGGGGATTACCACGACCTTGCAGGGCGGCAACTTCGGGCACGGGTTTGTGGCGGCCGGGATAGGTGCGACGGTGGGCGGCGCGCTGGCGAGCTCAGGTTGGTTCCAGCGGCTGGGCAAATACGGGCGGCTGGGCAAATTCGGGAAGTTTGTCACCTCAACGGTGGTGGGCGGCACCGTGTCCCGCATCACCGGCGGCAAGTTTGCCAACGGGGCCTTGACGTCGGCGTTTGCGTTTACGCTCAGCAGTGCGGTTCATCGTGTGCTTGGAAGCACTATGGTTTCTGCCGGCCCGGGTGATGGTATGGTTGAGCCTGATCCGGATGCGCTTCAGGCAGAGTTGGACAAGCTTGTGAAGAGAGGGATTCTAAACGGTGAGCGGACCTTTCGGTATGTCGATGATGCAGCCCTGGAGGTGTTGAATGCAACGGCGCCGTTGTCCCAGAAGTACGGACTTGAGGTTTCAGGCAGCATATATTCCGGCTCTGGCGGGTACAGGTATACCATTCCGGTGATAGGCGGTGCGGGCACGGCCAGCCTGAACCCCGACTATATCGGTTATCATACGCATCCTTCCGGTAAATTGGTGTTTTCAAATCAGTTCTTTAATTACACAGGTGGTCCGGGCATATCAGACATGGCGTGGATGGCCACATCGCGCCAGGCGCTGTACCTGGGTGTGCAGATTAACAATGCCGTCAGGATTGGTGTATGCAGTCCGGGGACTTGTTATGATTAAGGAAGAACGGGCACCGACCCTGGCAGGGTGTTGCAATGAGAATATTTATTCCAATATTGATGTTGTGTTATTGCTCCCAGGCTGTCCCGGGTGGCGAGGCTGAGGATGCCTTGTCGATAAGGGGCTATGAAGAATTAACCCTTTGTGTGACGGAGTACAAACGGCTAACGGGCGAGCCGATAGCCGATGAGATTGACCGGGCGTACATTGATGTGTTTAAAAACCTGGATGTTGTTGCGTTCACTGAAGGCGCAGTGGGTACGTTTGGCAAGCGTAGCCCGACTTACAGGTCACACGTGGTTTGTGCCGTGAAGCAAGGCGAAGTGGTTGATTTAACTGCGCCGTTAATGCAGCTATGGGTCGATAAGTCTGGGGATGACATTTCTGAAGCAAATAAGGAGTATCAAGAAGGCACGGTGATAGAGTTGCTGTATCTGCGGGATGGCGACCGGTTTGAGTTCTGCTGCTCGCAACCGTTTGATGAAAAGAATATCGACAAACACAATCCTGACAGGAAGCGGCAAATCCTGGACGCATTGAACGGCAAGCAATAAAATGAGCAATTATCGGGAAGGCCTTCGGGAGGAGGAAGGGGTCGGACCATCCTAACTATCTGTTTTCGTTGGACGGAATGTGTCTGTCCCCGAATTTACACATAGCAAATTACTTTCGATGTTTCCAATAATCAGGAGAGCGGTTAAGGTGCATTACCGAGATGATGTAAATCCCCCCCGGCTCTTCGGAGTAGAGTATCCCGTAAGGAAAATGTCTTACCAGAGACCTTCTGATAGCTCCTTCAAGAACAGGCCATGCTTTGGGGAACGCGACTATTCGTTGGACGGCAGAATACACTTCATCTGCGAAATCATCACCAAGTTCTACTTCAATCTCATCGTAGTAACCGATTGCTTCATTAAATTCTGTTTCTGCTTCCGGATGGAATAGAACTGTTATTTCTCGCGTTTGTTCCATATCCGTGAAAATACATCTTCACCAGGAACCGGCTTGACATCACCGGTTCTCATCTCTCGTAGCCTGGTCCGTGCGACAGTCAGCCACTGCTCGTCAAAGTGTGCGCTGGTCAGATTAAAACTCTTTAATAGAGAATCCACCACCAGCGCGCGTTCTTCGACGGGAAGGGAAACAGCTTCATCTATTAATTGTTTGGCATTCACAGATATTACCTCTTGGCAGGACGACATCCGACCATTATCCAGCCGGTTCTTCGGACAGTGATAATCTTACAATAGTAACGAAAATAAATTTTATAGACCGGCAGTATAGCACGCAGACAACGTCAATTGCCTGGCTATACAGCAGCTTCAGGGGTACTGTGATTTAAGTGTATCCGGCGCTACAATTTTCAGTCCGGGAAAGTAAGTCCGGTAGTTCTTTTCATTGCGCGTCAGGAGAATCCATTTCATCACAGCCGCGTGGGCGCCTATGTAGAAATCCGGCAGAGGAGAGGTTCTTACGCCCCCTCTTTTCCTGTATTGCAGGAAACATTTACCGGCAAGAAAAGCCGCCTCATAGGGAAGATGCTCCCTGCGAAAGAACTTTACGGGCAAGATTTCTTCCGTTTCTTCAATCGTACTGCAATAAACCGAAACTTCCGCATAGATCAAAGGATTGATTACCAGGGTCGTCGCCCTGCGCATCTCTCTGATGGCATCAAAAGCCCATTCGCTCCATTCCGAACCGCGGTCGGCCAGGTCAATGATGACATTGCTATCGACGAGGGTTACAAAACTCACCCGTTCTTTCCATCCGGTCTGGTTTGTCCCGTGCGCTTTTCAGGCATGTCCCAGTCTCTTGTCAACGCCATAATCTCATCGGCGCTCATGGCGGTTGTTTTCCAGCGTTTTCTCCCTTCCTTGAAGTAGTTGACTATATCATTTCCTCTGCTGATGTCCTTGTGAGCGGTCGCTTTTACTATTTTGACCGCGCTGCCTTCCATAAGAAACTCCACTTCCGTGCTTGGAAGAAAGCCGGCTTTTTCTCTTATGGCAATCGGTATGGTTACCTGCCCTTTGCTGGTGATTCGCATTCGTAAGACCTCATGGATTTAAAATTCTTACTAAGAAAGGTAATACTTTTTTGTCGTTTGTCAAGAGGGTGTGGAAGAAAACAAACGGTTAACCTGCGGGTGAGGTGTTATAGAGTTCATGACAGTAGCCTTACCGGCTACAACCGGCGTTGACCCTGTCCTTCAGCTATATATCGTTGCTATATACCAATATATTACCTATACTGCCTGTATCTTCTATCATCTAAGTTCAGGAGGTCTCTGATGGCAACGGGTTCCGTATTTGAAAATAACCGCACTCAGGCCGTTCGACTGCCGGCTGAAACCCGCTTTCCGCCACAGGTCAAAAAAGTCAAGGTGCGGGTAGTAGGGTGTGATCGGGTACTGTCTCCGGTTGATCAGACCTGGGACAGTTTTTTCCTGGCGGATGACAGCGAAGACGTTCGTATTGAACGGGGCGAACAAGGTATGCAGCAGGACAGGGAACCGCTTGAATGATCAAGTACATGCTTGATACGGACATATCAATCTACGTTATCAATGAAAGGCCTGTCAGTATTCTGGACACGTTTAATGAGAACGCTGAATGTTTGTGTATCAGCGCAATCACATTGGCGGAGTTGCTACATGGCGCAAAGAAAAGTAATAATCCGGCCAGGGCCTTGCGTCGCGTTGAGGATTTTGCATCTCGTTTACACGTCCTTGATTATGGGCAAAGAGCTGCGCACCACTATGGCGAAATCAAAAGTGGGCTGGAACGGCAAGGCGTTGTAATCGGGCCCAATGATCTGCATATTGCAGGCCATGCCCGCAGTGAAAGCCTGACACTGGTAACTGACAATACCAGTGAATTCAGGCGGGTTGAAGGTTTACTGGTGGATAACTGGCTGACGGGTGATATGAAGTAGTAACAGTCAGGCAATACTTAATTCAGGAATAATGCCGCTTGGTGACTACAGGGGGCGACCAGTGGGAAAATGGCAGCGCTTGTCGGTGGCGGCTGACCGGGTGGCGGAGGTTCGGATAGGGTGGGTTTTTGTCAGGCGGCCCGGTCGTGGCTTTCCGGATCTGGCGGGGGTGGGTCAATGCGTACCCGGAAAAATGTTTCCACTGTGGCCTTGAGGGCAACCACTTCTTTTTCCAGGTTGCCAATGCGTTTGTCCAGGCCATCAATACGCTTGTCCAGGCCATCGATACGCTTGTCCAAGCCATCAATACGCTTGTCCAGGCGCTGCAGCAATGTCAGCATCATGCCGCCCAGGGCAATGCCGACAGCGATGATGGCAATGGTGTCAGGTGTCATGGTGTTACTATAGACCAGTGGCCGGTCTTCTGTCAATGAGCTGACTGGGGCAGAGAGTTGCGTTACCATCAAAAACGAGGTTGTAAGGTTTCCGTACGTTGGGAAATTGGCAATGCATTTTCGGCGATGTTCAGTTTCGCCATGATCTTGATGCGCGAGATCACCGCGGCCGCGGAATGCACCGGCGGCGCTTCCCCCTCCTGCAGCACGCCGTCGATGCGGTAACGGACTTTCAAGCGGTTCTCGAACGGCTCGATATGGATGTCCGAGGCGCGCAAGGACATGGCCCGGTTGATGATGAGGTTCACCAGGCGCACCAGCAACGGGCCGAGGCCGTCCCCGTTGTGGTCATTGACGATAAGCGCCCGTTCCAGCTCCGCGGGTTGCAGCAGGTTGCTGTGTACCAGCGCCGCGCCGATGGTGTCTGCTGCCGTTGCCATGCTTGCGGTTAAGGGGATGTTACTGTGCGCCGGAGAACTTCGCCGGGGGTCAGGCGCGGGTTGACTCGATATTATGGCTGTGCATTTCCAGGCCCCTGGCGCGATAGTCCTTGTAACGCAGTCTGGCCTGCTGCCGCTCTTCAGCAGCGGACGGCACCACTTCGATGATACGGTCGTAAGCGTCCGTTTGCCCGGGCGTCGCTGCGGACAAATTTATCAACACCTGGCGCCGCAGAGGCTCTTCGCCCTTCCAGCCGATGATAACCGGGTAATCCTCCATGCCGCCCGTTGAATCGATGACGGCGTGGGGCACGAAGCTGGTGTCCCTGAAGGTCCACAGCAGGTCGTCGATGGTCCCGGCCTCTTCCCTGGTGGCGGCATGGATATAGATGTCGTACCCTTCATTCCTGACTTTTTCGGCAAGCTGGCATACGAAACGGTAGGGAACGGCAGGCTCAGGGACGATATAAAAGTCGGCTCTGGGCATGGACTTGGGCAATGTTCAGTTCTGCCGTTCGTGCCGCTGAATCAGGTACTGGACCAGCAATGGAACGGGGCGGCCTGTTGCACACTTGTTTTTTCCGCTCACCCAGGCGGTTCCGGCAATATCAAGGTGGGCCCAGTGATACTGCCTGGCGAATTTTGCCAGAAAACAGGCGGCAGTGATTGTCCCGGCCTCGCGCCCGCCTATGTTTGCCATGTCGGCAAACGGGCTTTCCAGCTGTTTTTCATATTCATCCCATAGCGGAAGTTGCCATGCCCGGTCCCCTGCTGTCACCCCCGCCTGCAATAAATCGGCCGCGAGCGGATCATCATTGCTGAGGAGGCCCGTGGCGTGTTTACCCAGGGCAACAACACAGGCGCCGGTGAGCGTGGCAATATCAATCACTACCGCCGGTTCAAACCGTTCGCTGTAAGTCAGGGCATCACACAATATCAGGCGGCCCTCGGCGTCCGTGTTCAATACTTCAATGGTCTGGCCGGACATGCTGGTAAAGACATCGCCGGGTTTGGTTGCAGTGCCGCTGGGCATGTTCTCTACCGCCGGGGTCACGCCCACCAGGTTGATGGGAAGTTCCATCCCGGCAACGGCAGCGACCGCGCCGAATACCGACGCTGCACCGCACATGTCGAATTTCATCTCGTCCATTGCCGACGAGGGTTTGATTGATATTCCCCCGGTGTCAAAGGTGACGCCTTTCCCCACCAGTACCACGGGCTTGCTGCCGTTCCCTGCACCCTGGTAGCGGAAGATAATCAGTTTTGCCGGCTGGGCGCTGCCCTGTGATACGGACAGCAGGGAGTGCATGCCCAGCTCTTCCATTTCCTGTTCCTCGACAACCGTCACCTCAATGGATGTAAACGCGTTACCGAGTTCTTCAGCCTGTTGCGCGAGATAAGTCGGCGTACAGGCGTTGGCGGGCCGGTTGCCCAGGTCGCGCGCCAGCTTGACGCCGGCGGCAAGCGCAACACCTCTTGAGAGCGCGGATTTGCATTGGGCCAGTTCTTCCCGGGGGGCCATCAGGGTTATCTTGCGCAGGGTTTTTTTGCTGTCTTTTTTTGCGCTCTTGAAGTCTTTGAACTGGTAGAGTTCGTGATCCGTGAACTGCACCGCGTACTGTATTTTCCAGCGGGAATCCCGGTCTTTCACCTCCAGGCCGGGGAGGTAACTGACAGCTTCACGCGCGCCGGTCTGTTTTATCTGCTTGATGCTGTTAACGACGATTTTCCGGTACTGCCTGTGATCCAGGTCAGCCTCTTTGCCGCAGCCGACCAGCAGCACCCGCTCAGCCGGGATACCCGGCACATTGTGCAATAGCAGGGACTGGCCGATTTTCCCGTCCATATCACCCTTGCGCAGCAGGTTTGACAGGTACTTGTCGCCGGCGTCATCTATGGCCTGCGCCGCGGGTGTCAATTTGCGCGACTCATGCACCCCTGCCACCAGGCATGCGCTGCGCTGTTTTTCGGGACTTCTGCTTTTAATGTGGAATTCCATGATATTCTGTGCGCTGTGTGTGAAGAAATCAGGTGATGAATATTATCTGATAACCGGCATCAAAACCAGCCATGTTATTTACTTCGTGCTAAATGATCCTGCGACGTTATATTCACAGAGAAATAGTTGAGAAACTCGGCTGGATCATCGGCCTCCTGTTGCTGATTATTACGAGCAACCGTTTTGTCAGATACCTGGCAGATGCCGCGGCAGGGACGTTTCCTACCGACCTGGTGTTCCAGACGTTACTCATGAAAATGCTGACTACGCTGCCGAAGCTGATGCCCATCGCCGTATTCCTGGCGGTCATTCTCGGGTTGTCAAGACTGGCCCGTGACAAGGAATTGACCGCGCTGTCGGTATCCGGCGGCGCGCACAGGGTTGAACTCGTATCGGTGTTGCAGTTTGCCTTCATGTTTTCCCTGATTGTATTTGCCACCAGTTTTTATATTTCGCCCTGGGCCGCGCAAAATACGGAAGAACTTCGGGCGAGGGCTGAACAGGAAGCGGATACGGCCGGCATCGGGGCAGGTAAATTCACCGAGATGAGCAAGGGAGAGCAGGTCATCTATATAGAACAGTCGTCCGGCGACGGAAACCGGATGGATAATGTTTTTCTGCAGGCCAAGCAGGGCCGGCAGACCAGTGTGATTAATTCCAGCAGCGCACGTTACCGGCGCGTGGACTCTTCCGGCGATAAGTTCATCCTGTTCGAAGACGGCCGGCGTTATACAGGCGCATCGGACTCGCTGGACTACCGTATCACCCGCTACAAGACTTACGCGGTCCTGGTAGAGCAGGACGATGAAGCGAGAGAATTCGTCAAGCTGGAGTCAGTGCCTACGTCTACGTTACTGGGTTCCGACAGCCCGAAACACGAGGCCGAGTTACAGTGGCGACTCTCGTTTGTCATATCATCCCTGTTGCTGCCCGCGCTGGCGGTCGCCCTGAGTCGTTATTCGTTCAGCGAACAGAAGTACCTGTCCGCATTTGTCGCGGTACTGATCTATGTGATTTACAGCAATATGCTGGGCGTCGCGAAAACCCTGTTGAAAAGAGATGAGATTCCGGGATACATCGGTTTATGGTGGGTGCACCTGGCGTTGCTGGTATTGATCTTCCTGATGTTCCAGTTTCCGAAGTTCAGGTTGAGGATGAAGCAGTTCAGCGCCGGGCCGGTTGCCGGGTAATCGATTAGCGGACCGCGGGCACATGAAAATCATTCAGCGGTATTTTATCGTCAACCTGGTCTGGACCACTTTTCTCAGCCTGGCGGTCCTGGTCGGGATATTTGCGTTCCTGTCGCTCATCGACCAGCTTGAAGACTCGGGGCAGGGAAATTACGGCACGTACCAGGCGGTCATTTACGTGATTCTGACCCTGCCGCGCCTGGCCTATGAAATCATTCCGATCGCGGCGATGATCGGAGGCATGACGAGTCTTGCGTTACTGGCCAGAAACAGTGAACTCGACGTGATCAGGCTTTCCGGCGTCTCGGAATATTCCCTTGCCGTGCTGATGGGAAAATCGGCCCTGGTCATCGTATTGTTCTCAATCTTCGTCGGCGAGTTCGTCGTACCGGCCAGTGAAAAAAAAGCCAGGTATCAACGCTCCATCGCCCTGACTGAGCAGGTCGCCATGAGGACAAAATACGGTTTCTGGGCAAGGGATGGAAACAGTTTCATCAATATCCGAAAAATCCTGCCCGGAAACGTGATTGAGGACATATATATCTACGAGTTTGATGATCAGGACCGGTTGCGCAACAGTATTTTTGCGAATAATGCGCGCTATGTCGATGACAGGTGGGTGCTCGAGGAGGTGGAAAGGACAGTTTTTGACGGTAGCGGGGTCACGCGGGAGCAGTACCGGAGGGCAGCCTGGGAGTCATGGGTCAACGACGACCTGATTAACCTTGTCATCATCAACCCCTTGTACATGTCAATATGGAACCTGTCCAACAGCATCCGGGTGTTAAAATCGAACTCACAAGACACGGATTCCTATGAACAGGCCTTTTACGCAAAACTGATCAGGCCGTTCACAATCGTCGCCATGATTATCCTTTCCATCCCGCTGGTTGCCCAGCGCCACCGCAAAGGCGGGTTGGGACAACATGCTTTCAGCGGTGCGCTGATAGGCGTGATTTTCTACTTTATAAACTCTGCATCCGGTCACGTCGGCATAGTCTACGGCGTTCATCCGTTCATCAGCGCGGCTATTCCGACCCTGGCGCTGTTCCTGGTTTTATTCTGGTTGTTTTTCCGGCAACAACCAGCGCTGTTCCCGAAAACCGATCATGGAATGCCAGCCGTTCCTTATCAAACAAGACCCAGAGAAACCCAGCTCCAAATCCAGCTAAAGACACGCCGGCAAGCAAAAACCGCAGTGTCAGCTTTTTCCAGCCGGGTTGAACGCAGTCCGGGCTTGTTAAGTAGATATGCCAGGCGCGCATTCCAAGGGTTTGCCGACCTTTTTTCCATTGCCAGACGAAATAGAAATAAGTGACCAGCAGCAGGTATGCGGAGTACAACAGGTCGCCTGCGGCAAAGGCCTGCCCGCCGGCAACGGGAAGCGCCAGGACGGTAGCAAGAAACAGCACGGAAAACAGCAGAACACAGTCATAAAGCATGGCCGCCAGCCTGCGCCGGAGGCTGCAGGCCCGCCTCCGATTATTACCACTTGTGTCCGCATTACGATATACTGCGACAATATCTTGGATAGAATCCATTTTCTGTATGTCTAAGGATAAACGGGTTTTAACCAGATGAGGTAATTATAGAGCCATGCCTTTGAAAATGCTGTCTCACCGAGTACTGTTTCCCGTATGCTTTTCCATCCTTGCATATTTTGCCGGGTCAACGGTCCTTATGGCATCCCCTACCGACTCGGAATCCGTCATTCCGGGCAGGCTCGTGGATATTGGTGGTTACCGGTTACATATATATTGCGAAGGCAACGGGATGCCTACCATTATCTTCGATTCGGGAACGGGCGGCTTCTCGCTGGAATGGACCAGGGTACAGAAAGTCCTGTCGCGCCGGACCCGGGTATGCTCGTACGACCGGGCGGGCTACGGCTGGAGCGATCTGGGACCGCTGCCAAGGACCAGTGAGCGTATCACCCGGGAGTTGCATACCTTACTGGATAAGGCTGAAGTGAACGGCCCCTATATCCTTGCCGGGCATTCATTCGGTGGTTACACCGCGCAATTGTTCGCGAGAAATTACCCTGAGGAGACGGCGGGTCTTGTCCTGATCGATGCATCTCATCCGGAGCAGATAAAGCGGTCCCCGAGCCGGGAACCGAAAATCCGCCGGCAGGTGCGGCCGGGGTCGCACACCCATCATATTTTCAGGCTTCTCCTGCATCCCGACTATCCTGAAGAAAATATGCTGACGGCTCACCGCATCATTCAAAGCTGGCATCACAGGCTGACCTGGCGCGAAGAAATGAATGTATTTACCCTGAGTGCAAAACAGGTGCTGGATTCCAGGCCGATGCCGGCCGTGCCCGTTGTTGTGCTGACCCGCGGCCGGCGCGTCTGGCCGCATAACGCCTATGGTAATGAGATGGAGCGGGTCTGGATGGAACTGCAGGATGAACTGTCCCAGCTCGGCGCCAACCCGGTGCACCTGATTGCGGAGCGTAGCGGCCACATGATCCACCTGGAACAGCCGGGAATCGTCATCAGCGCCATGCAGACCATGCTGGATGCCAATTTCTCCGGGGAATAATGGGTGAAAAAGAGGAAACACATCCCTGTCTACGAGTTTTGATTTGCGCTCCCTAGGGGAATCGAACCCCTGTTTCCGGCGTGAGAGGCCAGCGTCCTGGGCCACTAGACGAAGGGAGCATCTTCATTCCGATATTATATTAAGTGATGAATAAAAGCCACGATAAAGTCGTCTACCTGAACCGCGAACCCACAGTCATTCCTGGCGCAGAACACAACATATCCAGGAACGCGATCAGCGATAATGCCCTGAAAGTTTTGTACCGTCTGAAAAATGCAGGATTCGCCGCTTACCTGGTGGGGGGGAGCGTGCGCGACCTGCTGCTGGGTCGTGAACCCAAGGACTTTGACGTGGCGACGGATGCCACTCCTGAACAAATACGGGAACTGTTCCGCAATAGCCGGTTGATTGGACGGCGCTTCCGGCTTGCCCATGTTCATTACGGTGATGACATTATCGAGGTGTCGACTTTTCGTGCACCCCACCGTATCGATACCAGTGCAGGACATGCCGTCGATGGCCGGATAATTCGTGACAACGTTTACGGTGGTATAGATGATGATGTGTGGCGGCGTGATTTCACCGTCAATGCGCTGTACTACAATATTGCAGACGAGGCCGTGGTCGACTACGTCGATGGTATGCGGGATATCAAATCCTGCTGTATAAGGCTGATCGGCGATCCCCATGAGCGTTTTACCGAAGACCCGGTGCGATTGTTGCGCGCAGTGCGCTTCGCGACCAAGCTGGGATTCCGGATCAGCGGTGATACGGAGCGGTGCCTCTCCGAACTGGCGCCCTCATTGGGCGGCATCGCCCCTGCGCGGTTGTTCGAGGAAGTCCTGAAAATGTTTTTTAACGGTTATGCCCTGCAAACGTTTGAGCAGTTGCGCCATTACCGGATGTTCGGTGAACTGTTTCCGCAGACTGAAGAGGCGCTGGCACACCAGTACGGCGGGTTTCCCCATACTTTTGTCGTCAACGCGCTACGCAATACCGATAACCGCCTGGCAGAAAACAAGCCTGTTACGCCCGGGTTTCTCCTGGCTGCCTTGTTATGGATACCCATGGACAGGCTGGCCCGGGACAACATCGCCCAGGGTCTGAAAGAAATGGAGGCTATCATGCTGGCCGGCGATATCGTCATATCCAAACAAACCCGCAGCACCGCCATGCCGCGTCGTTTTACCCAGCTTGCGCGGGAGATCTGGCAGTTGCAGCCACGCCTGGCCCGGAGTGTAAACCGGCGCCCGCACCGGTTGGTGCAACATCCGCGCTTCAGGGCCGCCTATGATTTTTTATTGTTGCGTGCAGAATCAGGGGAGGAGGTTACCGAACTGGCGAACTGGTGGACGGCGTTTCAACAGGACAATCCTGTAAAAAAGGCTCATTCCGGAGACAAGCATAACAGCCGCAGGAGGCGCAGAAGACGTCAAAGGCAGAGTTGATGGAAAGTTATATCGGGTTGGGGAGTAACCTGGGCGACCCCGAAACGCAGTTGACTTCAGCCCTGGCGGCGCTGAACGGGATCCCGGATACTGACCTGGTGCGCTGTTCTTCGTTCTACAGGAGCAAACCGCTCGGTCCGGGCGATCAGCCGGATTTCATAAACGCAGTGGTGTTGCTGGATTCCGGTTTAACCGCAAACGCGCTCCTGGCCCGGTTACAGTCGATTGAAAACAGGCAGGGACGAGTCCGGGGCGGAATACAATGGGGACCGCGCACTCTTGATCTTGATATGTTACTGTATGGCGCCGAGGTCATCGATGAACCCGGACTGATAGTGCCGCATCCTGAAATGAGACACAGGAATTTTGTATTGATACCCTTGCTTGAACTGGCGCCGGATATCGAAATTCCGGGTCTCGGCAGGGCTGATAAATTTCTGGCCGATACGGGCCGGGCGGGTATTACAAAGCTGTGAAAATTCAACGTAGATGGATAAAGCTTCATTTCGATATTTAGTCGTGGAAGGCCCGATCGGAGCCGGTAAATCAACGTTGGCAAGGCGCCTGGCAGAGAGCCTGGACAACCAACTGTTGCTGGAGCGGGCTGCAGACAACCCCTTTTTAACCCGGTTTTATCAACACCCCGGTTCCGCTGCACTGGCGGCACAACTGCATTTTTTATTCGAGCATGTAAAGCAGGTACGGGCGCTCCGGCAGGCAGACCTGTTCGCGCCCAACCAGGTCGCGGACTTCCTGGTCCAGGCCAACAAGCTGTATGCCGAAGCAACATTAAGCGCGGATGAACTGGACTTGTACTACCAGATCTATAACATCATGGTCGACGATATTCCGGTCCCTGACCTGGTTATTTACCTGCAGTCGTCTGTCGACGTGATGATGAGACGCATTCGTGCTGAAAGTAAGGTCAATGATATGAAAATCGACAGGGAGTACCTGCAGGGAATATCAGAAGGGTATGCTGACTTTTTCTATCATTATGATGCGTCTTCGTTACTCATCGTCAACACGACAGACCTGGATTTCACCGGTGACAGCGGTGACTACAAGGTCTTGCTGAATTACCTGGATGGTCTCGACCAGGGACGGCATTATTTCAACCCCCGGGAACTATGACTGAAAAAATCACCATCGCCCGTTTGCTGGAGATGAAAAAAGCGGGCGAGAAAATTGTCAGCCTGACCGCCTATGACGCAAGTTTCGCCAGGATACTGGACGAGGCCGGTGTCGAAATCACGCTGGTGGGTGATTCACTTGGGATGGTCTTGCAGGGCGGCGAGGATACCCTTGCCGTTTCCATTGAAGACATGACTTACCACAGCAGGATGGCCAGCAGGAACTGCCGGCGTTCCCTGGTGGTGACCGACATGCCATACCGGACCTATGAGACGGTTGCTGCAGCTTATGACAATGCGCGCACGCTGGTTGACGCGGGCGGCGCCGAAGTGGTCAAGCTGGAAGGCGGCATTGAGCACGCGGAAACCGTTGCTTACCTGGTGGACCGGGACATTCCCGTGTGCGGCCATGTCGGCCTGCAGCCACAATCAGTCAGGGAATACGGAGGATACAAGGTCCAGGGCAGGACTGACGATCAGGCGCAACGCATCATGGCGGGCGCCAGGGCCCTGGAGGCAGCAGGCGCCTGCATGGTGGTCCTGGAATGTATCCCGGCCGCACTGGCCCTGCGCATAAGCAATGAACTCACCATTCCGACCATAGGTATCGGCGCCGGCGTAGACTGTGACGGGCAGGTACTGGTGGTATATGATGTATTAGGGCTGTCCGCACGTTCACCCCACATGGCGAAAAATTTCCTGGCCGGAACCGGAAGCATACCCGAAGCTGTACGGGAATATGTTCGGGCGGTAAAATCCGGGGCTTTCCCGGGCCGGGAACACTCATTTAAATAGTACAGGAATGGCAATGTCAGATCGGCAAGCAGTCGATAAGCTTATTACCGCGCCCTTTACGGGTACGCCGGTAATGGAAACCGTATCGAGTCTGCACGGGTTGCGCACCATTATCGAGAGGTGGAAAAGGTCGGGTTATTCCATCGCGCTCGTCCCAACCATGGGGAATCTGCATGACGGGCATATTTCATTGCTTAACCACGCCCGCGACTGCGCTGACCGGACCGTGATGAGTATCTTCGTCAACCCGATACAGTTCGGGAAAGGAGAGGATTACGAGAGGTATCCCAGCACCCTGGCCGATGACAAGAATAAACTTGAAAAGTACGGGCTTGACCTGTTGTTCACACCCAACCTGGATCAATTGTATCCGGGCGGTACCGATATTGACACCCGGATCAACGTACCCGGGTTATCGGACATACTCTGCGGTGAGGCCAGGCCGAACCATTTCTCCGGTGTTGCCACCGTGGTGGCAAAACTGCTCAGCAACGTGCAGCCCGATTTTGCTTTTTTCGGCGAAAAGGATTACCAGCAAGTGCTGGTCATCAAACGCATGGCCAGGGATTTGTGCCTGCCTTTCGAAATCATCGGACTGCCCATCGTGAGAGAACCTGACGGGCTGGCGATGAGTTCCCGCAACGCCTACCTGTCACCGGACGAACGGCGCAGGGCGCCGGAGATTTACAAGACCCTGAAGGCCGCCGCCGAGAGCTTGCGCCAGGGCAACAAAAGCATGGATGAAATCGAAACGGAAGCGCTGGGCCGGTTACAGGAAGCAGGGTTAAGGCCGGAGTACGTCAGCATCAGGCGCACGGAGGATCTGCAGCGACCGGCGCCGGAAGATACCCGCTTGTCCATCCTGGCTGCCGCCTGGCTGGGGTCTGCACGTCTTATTGACAACCTCAAGGTGCGCGTCAAACCAACCTGACGGAACACGCTCGAAGCTGTGCCGGCATCAGCCTTCCCATATTCCGTGACCAGAACGGCCCGCAAATGGAGACCGACTGGACTGTTATGGCAGGCTGGCAATACGCGTTTTAGGGACCAGGGACCAGAGACCAGGGGCTGGTGTATTTTTACTCTGACCCCAAATATCTGTTAAGCTGATTCGGTGACTTCAAACCATGATGACCTGTTGTGGAACAACCCGACCAGATTACCGCATGCCTGATCATCATCGGCAATGAGATCCTGTCCGGCCGCACCCAGGACGCCAACCTGGCGGTCATCGGTAAAAAATGTGACACCCTGGGGATACGTCTTACGGAGGCCAGGGTCATTCCCGATGATGAGGAGGATATCGTTACGACGGTCAACATCTGCCGTGCTGAATTCACTTATGTCTTTACCACCGGCGGTATCGGCCCCACCCATGACGACATCACCGCGGCTGCCATTGCCAGGGCATTCGATGTGGCAGTGGAGCGCAATGAGGAGGCCGTTAATGCCCTGGATCGGTATTATGAACCGGGCCTCCTGACGGAAGCCAGGCTGAAGATGGCGGATATACCTGAAGGCGCACGGTTAATCGACAACCCCGTGAGCGGCGCGCCGGGGTTCCAGCTTGAGAACGTATTTGTATTGCCGGGTGTGCCGTCCATCATGGAAGCCATGTTCGATGGTCTGACCGGGAGGCTGGTGGGGGGTGATCCCATCCTCACGGAAAACATCCTGACCAACCTTCCCGAAAGCGTAATTGCAACAGGCCTGGAAGCCGTTCAGGAAAAATATCCCGACGTCAGCATGGGCAGTTATCCCTATTTCAAAAAGGGCAAGCTGGGAGTGAACCTGGTGCTGCGCGGCATTGACAGCGCCAGGATGAATGCCGCGGCGGAGGACCTGTCTGCGACTATCCTGGGTCTGGACGGCAAGGTGTTGAAGCGGCTGTCCCCCGGCATGACGTCATGAACATCGACGACGGCATATCTGCAAAACGTTCCGCCTGGTCGTTCGGCGCCGAGGTGGCGGAAGCATTCCCGGACCACGCCAGGCGTTCCATCCCCTGGTACCGGGACGGGCATGAACTCATCTGTTACCTGAGCGATTTCTTCGTGGCGCCGGACAGTGTCGTGTACGACCTGGGTTGCTCAACCGGTGACCTGCTGAAAGTGCTGGCCGAGTACAACGGGCATAAACCTGACGTGCGCTGGATAGGACTGGACAAGGAGCAGGACATGATCGACCGTGCCCGCAAGACCTGTGCCGGCCTGGACCGGGTGGAGTTTTGTTGCGAGGACATACTGACCTGCGCGCTGGACGCATCGGATCTGATTATCGCGTATTACACGGTCCAGTTTATCGAGGAAAGACACAGGCAGGCGCTGTTTGACAGAATATACCAGGCCCTGAACTGGGGCGGGGCATTCATCCTGTTTGAAAAAGTGGGGGCGCCGGACTCGCGCTTCCAGGACATGATGTCCTGCCTGTACCGGGAGTTCAAACAACGCAAGGGCTTCAGTTCCGAGGAGATATTGAACAAGGAGGTCAGCCTGAAGGGCGTGCTGAAACCGTTCTCAACGGCGGGCAACCTGGGCCTGCTTGAACGGGCCGGTTTTGTCGACGTGATGACGATCATGAAATACGTCAGTTTCGAGGGCTTCCTGGCTATCAAGTAACCTTCGCGTGCTGCGTAAGAGGGCACGCTTATATCCGTCACACGAGACCGGCGGTCAAAAGTCACTGGAAAGGCAGGACGACTTAAACTAGAATTACAAGGCTGAATTACCAGGTTATTGACACTGTTATGGACATGCAAGCAACCCCGATAGACGGCCAGGAAACCAAGACGGAAGTTGTCCGCACCAATTGCCGCGCCTGCGGCCATGCCGGTTGCGGCGTGTTTGTCACGCTGGAAGACGGCAAGGCGGTCAAGATCAGGGGCGATATGGAGCATCCCATCAGCAAGGGTTACCTGTGCCGGAAGGCAAGAGGTTTCATCGCCGATTTGCAGTACCACAAGGACCGCCTGCTGTACCCAAAGAAACGGGTCGGCGAACGCGGCGAGGGCAAGTGGGAAAGGATCAGCTGGGAAGAAGCGCTGGGTACTATTGCCGACAAATTCAACCGGATCAAGGAAGAGAACGGGCCGGAATCAGTCATCTTCGGGCACGGCACGGGTCGCAGCCATCACCGCTTTGTCTACCGGGTCGCAAACATGTTCGGTTCGCCCAACGTGCTGGCGAACGGCCATGTCTGCTACCTGCCGAGGCTGGCCGTGTCCAAGCAACTGGGCATGTCTGTCCCCATCGTGGATTACGACAACAATCCCCAGTGCGTCATGTCCTGGGGCAGCAACACCATAAAATCCAACCCAGATGAATACATAGGCGTCAACCTGGGTCTGAGTCTCAAACGCAAGCCCAGTTACATCGTGGTCGATCCGCAACGTACCCAGCTTGCGGAAAAGGCCGATATCTGGCTGCAACTCCGGCCCGGCACGGACGTCGCGCTCGCCATGGCCATGATGCACGTTATGGTCAAGGAAGACCTGTACGACCGCCATTTTGTCGACAACTACACCACGGGGTTCGACAAGTTCTGTGAACGCCTGGAGGAGTACCCGCCCGAGGTCGGCGAGGAAATATCCTGGGTGCCCAGGGAAAAGATCATAGCAGCGGCGCGCCTGTTCGCACAGACCAAACCTGCGGCCATCCAGTGGGGTGTCGGCATCGAGCACGGCGTCAATTGTTCGAACTCGGACCGCGTGCTCATTTACATGTCGGCGCTGACCGGCAACCTGGATGTCCCGGGCGGCAACGTCATGTTCGGTCCCCCTCCCGGCCTGCCGCGTATGGAATTCTGCGGCAACCAGTTCCTGGACAGTATCGACAAGATGCTCGGCGGCACCCGCTACCGGCTGGCGGCATCCATCAACCGCATTACACCCCATGTCATCTGGGATGCCATCGAGACAGGCGAACCCTACCCGGTCAGGGCAATGCTGATCATGGGCAGCAACCCGCTGGTGGTCAGGGCGAATACCTCGCGGGTGTACGAATCGCTGAAGAAGGTCGAGTTCCTGGTGGTGGCGGACATCTTTCCCACCCCGACAACGGAACTTGCGGACATCGTCCTTCCCGCAAAGACCTGGATCGAGTTCGACAATATCGCGGACTACTGGAAATCCCACGGCTATATCTTCCCCAGGCCGAAGATCGTGGATGCCCCGGGCGAGGCTATGGCTGACGTCGAGATTCTCAACGAACTGGGCAAGAAATTGGGTTTTGAGGATTCATTCTGGGAGGACTACGAAGAATCCCTGGACTATATTCTCGAACCCGCCGGTGTGACCTGGGAAGAATTCAAGGACATGGATTACCTGCGCAATGAACCCAGGTACCGGAAACACGAAACCGAAGGGTTTAAATCCAAATCCGGCAAGCTGGATTTCTACATACAACAGAACAAGGACTGGGGCTACGACCCGTTGCCGTTCCACCAGGAACCGCCGGAAAGCCCGGCCAGGGAACCGGAGTTCGTGGAAAAATACCCCCTGGTGTTGACCACCGGGACGCGGGTCCAGGAGTATTTCGGATCCGAGCACCGACAAAGCCCGTTATTGCGCAAAACGCATCCCTATCCCCTGTTGTCCATACACCCGGAAACTGCCGCCGCCAGGAACATAGAACACGGCGACTGGGTTTACATCGAAAGCCCGCGCGGCAAGGTGAAACACAAGGCAAAGGTCACCGACGGCGTAGACCCGCGGGTGGTGGCCGCCGAGTTTGCATGGTGGTATCCGGAGAGGGCAGCGCCGGATTACGGCTTCAGGGAATGCAACATCAACTTCCTCACCGATGATCTGAACGTCGGGCCTGAATCCGGCTCGACCAACCTGAAAGGGCTGATGTGCGAGGTCAGCAAGATCTGACATTTGGATATTTGGGGTCAGAGTAAAAATACGCAGCACTAAAGCAGCCAACTCCCGGCAGCACCTGTATTTTTACTCTGACCCCAAATATCACCCCAAATATCTACCACACATATCTTTATCGCCGTAACACCATAAATATGCCGATGCTGATCAGCACGGCACATATCACCTGGTAGAGGGTCAGGCTTTCATCCAGGAACAGTATTGCCATGACGGCCGCAAAGATGGGGATCAGGTTGATGAACATGCCGGCCCGGCTTGGCCCGATAAGCTGGTTTCCCCGGTTCCACAACAGTGTCCCGAATACGGTAGACACCAATGACATGGCTATGATGGAGTAGATGGCGGTCGCGCTGATCGGCACCGGTGTGTAGATGATGGTTTCGATGACATAGAACGGGAGCACGATTACACAGCCTGTCACGATGATCATGAACAGTGCTGCAGACGGGCCCAGGGATTCCGGGACTTTCCTCAGGTTGATGGCATACAGCGAATAACCCATTGAACCCAGCAGTATCAGGATGTCCCCCGCGTTGAATTGCAACTGGAGCAATGCCGCCAGGTCCATCCTGGTAATCATGACTGTCACGCCGATGACCCCCAGAGCAACACCGCACGACTGTGACAGCCGCAACCTGTCGTGCAGGATCAGCATGGCCAGCAACACGGTGAATACCGGTTGTATGGCATTGATAATGGAAGCATTTATCGCAGTAGTGAAGTTCAGGCCGATCATCAGGCAGGTCGCGCTCAGGATCATAACCCCGCCGAGCAGGGTGAGCGGCCCGATATGTTTGCGGATGTCCGGCGCATTCGCTTTAAGCGATGGATAAATAAACGGCCACAGTACGATCGCTCCAATCAGCCAGCGCCAGAAAGACAGCCCAACTGGCGGGACTTCGGCATGAACCCCGCGTCCTACCACGTGGGCAAACGCAAAGGCCGCCGAGGCAAGGGTCAGCGCCAGGCAGGCATATAACCCGGTACGGGACCGGAACACGCTGATATTTTCTTTGGCCGGCAGGGACATATGCGATCGATTAAAATAACGCCCACGACTTCATTACCCGGTACCTCGCCCCCTGTTGATGGGTAATGGATTCAACCAGGCAGAACTCCCCGACATCCCAGTGGACCGGATCGATTGACATGGCCGTCACCGGCCGGGACAACTTGCGGGCAACGGTCAGGTGGGGGCTGTAATCCCGGTTATCTATGGATAGCCCGGCGTTTATGCTGAACCGGCTGATCTGTTCGACCAGCTCCTGCAACGGCGCCGGCGTGGTTTCCGGCGCCAGCCAGGCGACCTTTGCCCGTTTCCACCAGCCGCAGCGGTCTATCTGCAACGGGAAGCGGGATATTCTCAAGCGCCCGGCGGCGTCAAGCAGTCCGGGAATATCCTGCTCCTGCACATTGCCGAGAAAGACCAGGGTAACATGATAGTTTTCCCCTGGAACGGGGCGTCCCGTATCAATCTGCAGCAACCCGGCACGCTCAGCCAGTTGGGCGCGCACCCCGCGGTCCGGCCAGAGGGCGAAAAACAACCGTTTCATTGGACTATAACGATTGCTCTGCCAGGTCCGCCAGGCCCTGCAGGGCCGTCAAAATCGAGAGCTCCCGCACCTGCTGCCTGCTTCCCTCAAACTTTACCCTGGCGGTCCTGGTATCGCCGTTGCGTCCGCTCCAGCCGAAACAGACGGTGCCGACCGGTTTTTCCTCACTTCCACCGCCCGGGCCGGCGATGCCGGTGACCGCCACGCTGAGGTCCGCATGGCTGTGCTGTAATGCGCCCTGCGCCATGGCTGCCGCGACCTCTTCACTGACCGCGCCGTGCCGGGTGATCAAGGCCCCGGCAACGCCCAACTGTTCCTGCTTGGCAAGGTCGGAGTAGGTCACGAACCCCCGCTCGAACCACCCCGAACTGCCCGGCAATTCCGTTATGGCATAGGCGACGCCCCCGCCGGTGCAGGACTCGGCCGTGACCAGCATCTTGTTTTGGTGTATCAATTGCTCACTGAGTTGCAGGAGCAGGGTCTGGTATCGGTAATCTGTCATCAGGCAAAAAACTACCACTTCAAAACGGTAATCCCGGGAGGTTCGGGCAGTTCATCCGCCAGCAGCCAGCGGCAGAACAGGACTCCTTCGCGGTACCCCGCGGTACTCATCCAGTTGCGGGGCGCCTCCCGGTGGCTGAGAACCACTTCAACACTACCGTCCTCCGAAGGTATTGCCGTCGCGTTGTTTACGCATACCGGGAAGTCGGCGTAATTCGTCGATTGCATCAGGAAGTTCCAGGTCTGGATTCCCCAATAGCAACAGTCAGGGGAGCGGATTTTGATGTTCAGGTACTCATCTTCCTCGACCCGGAAACGGGCGAAGCAATAAATGTTGTCGGGCGTACCCCAGCCGCCCTGCTCGGGGTCGAACTCGAACGCCGGCAAAAACTCATTCACGGGGAGTTCCACGGGCAGTGGCGCAATCCAGGTCGTGCACTGGAAGAACATGGCCATCGTCCGAATGTGCCGGGCCAGTTGTTCATCGGTCAACGGCATACCTGGCGGTTGCGGATTGGTGTTCACGATGGACAGTTCGCTTTCGGTGGAATTGGGGCGGTCGAAGAAATACTCCCTGGTAAACATGTTCACCGAATCCGGCTCGAGTTTGAATTCATTGGGATTCCCCGGATCCGGGTCGGGAGTGAGCCTGATTTCGAATGAACCATCCTCCTCAAATTGAATATCGCGCTGGTTTATGTCCAGCGTGACCCGGTCCGCCAGTTCCCCGTGCGGGTCACCACCGTAGATGCAGAAGCTGAGATAGCAACTGTCAAAACGGCGCCCCTTTATGACGTACTCCTGGTCTCCCCGTAACTGGGTGAAGTAGTAAACCGCATCGACGTTGTCGCCAAACAGTTTTCGGCCACTGTTGGTGAGCGGCATGAAGCGCGGTTTCAATGGGTCGTTGAACAGGTAGAAGTCAACGGCGGCATGCATGAGGTGGAAGAAGTGCCGGTAACCATCGACTTTGCCCTGCTCGTCCAGGTTGGCCTCCGGGTCCAGGAACGTCTGGTCCGCCTCCTTCAGCATCTCCAGGAATTCATTGAAGGCTAGTTTGCTTTCCATTCTTTAACCTGTTAATCAGTATTAGCTTTCAGGGTGATGGCAAGCGCGGCCGGGCGCGCCTCAGGCAGCGTCAGCCGTCGTTCTCTCGTCCAGGAAGTCCAGGTATACGCGAAAGCAGTCTGCCACGTCCTGTTCGCTGAGTCCAAACTGTTCGAGAGAATACTCGTGCCTGCCGTGCTTGTCTTTCTGTTCCTGAAGCAGGAATTCCTGCATGTTCTGTTCAGCAACGTCACCCAGTTCCCAGCCGAAACGCCGGTATATTGACCTGACCACGCCCAGGGGGTCCCGGACAAAGTCTTCAAACTGCAGGTCGATGATCTGATCGTCCTTGCCAAGCAGGCTTTTGTCTTCGACAAAGCGGTTGAAATACGACGACCAGATTTGCAGGTTCTCCCTTGCGGTCCTTGCGCTGTCCTCGTGGTCGGAATAGAGGGAGCGAATTGACGTGAGGAGGCTCGCCACGGAGGGCACGATACTCGCCGGATGGCGGTGCGTCATGACTATCCGGGCGTCCGGGTAGACCTCAAACAGCGCCCGCAAACGGCACAGGTGCACAGGCGATTTGAGTAGCCAGCGTTCGGTGCTGACGCCCCCCGATTGCAGAAACTGAAGAAAGGACTTGTGCCAGCGCAGGTTTGCGACCTGGTCCGCCTGGTTGGCAAACCACTCGTGATATGCCGGGATAAAACACTGCGTCAGGTATTGGAAACTGGTGAAGTTCAGCGCGGTAATCCCCACGCATTCCTGTGGTGAATCCGCTTCCATGTAGTGTTTTTTTCTGAAATCCGGTACCAGGGTGAACAGTTGCGAGAACTCCGATTGAATTCGCTTGACACGAGGGTCATCGGCATAGTTATCCGGTTGCGGCGCCGGATGCGGCATCAGGCATTCCCACGATAAGGGAGAACGGTGCGCCGGATCGCGATAGAGCAGTGCCTGCAGGATACTCGTCCCGGTGCGCGGCATCCCGATCACAAACAGCGGGGTCCTGATCGCGGAGCGGCGAATTGACGGGTTTTCGGCAAGGCTGCGCTCTACCAGGAACCGGTGGTCCGCGGCCCTTTGGATATTGCGTTTCAGCGCCAGCTTGCCGACCGTATTCAGACGCGCATCGGACCGGATAGAAGTGATCAGGCGCGCCAGTCCCTGTTCCATAGGCTCATCCCTGAATTCAAACCCTGCCACCCGGGCCGCATGCTGCAGAATTTTGTTTTGATCAAGCTCGAAAAGTCGGATCCCGAGGCTGTTGGCGAGAAAACCTGCGCGGTTTAACGTCTTGAGTATGCCCGAACGTTTTATCGCCAGGCTCGATTCGTACATCGGTTACGTCAACTGTTTCAGCCTGGCTGCTATCGACAAGTCGCCTTTCACCTTGATCTTGCGGGATGCAACCAGCATGAAGGGCTTCACTTCCCGCCGCTGCAGCTTGCCGTAGGTTTCCAGCGACATGGTAACGGTACAGTCGGATTCAATATCATTCCCGGTAATTATCGACACCTCGTTCTGCTCACCGGTTCCGTCTATCAACATGATTTCGTCGTCGAGGCAGAATTTCAATGTCTTCCCGAGCGGGTCGATAGTGGTGGCTTTCTGCGCCATGTCGGCGCAAATGTCCTTGATATCCATAGGGAACCCCCCAGGTTGAGGAACAGGAAAAATAATTCATGAAGTCTACAGCAGAATCGGTTGATGTAACAATAACGGGCCGTTACATAACAGGTTCCTCTCTTCAACCCCGGTGATTGCGTGTATATTTGTTCAGGATTGATGTCACATAAACTGCCATGTAATTTCCACTGAGGCGAGCATTTATGCTGTTATTCATTACCGGGCTGATACTTTTTTTTGCCGTACATTCCATCTCCATCATCAGTGACTCCTGGCGCGACGACATGGCGCAACGGCTGGGTGAACGCCCATGGAGAGTCCTTCATGGACTGGCTTCACTTGGCGGACTGGTGTTGCTGGTATGGGGTTACGGAATCGCAAGGAATGTTCCTGTAGTCCTCTATACAACGCCGGATTGGCTGCGGCACGTCAACTTTCTCCTGATGCTGTTCGTATTCCCGCTGCTGCTGGCGGTTTTTTTACCGGGGCGCATCAAAGCCGCAGTGAAATATCCGGCTTTTACCGCGGTCAAGATCTGGGCGTTTGCGCACTTGCTGGTTAACGGCGCCCTTGCCGATGTGCTGCTGTTCGGTTGCTTTCTGGCCTGGGCGGTCGCCGGGCGTATTTCCATGAAACACCGCCGGCCGCGTCCGGCACCCGGATTTTCTGAAACGGCTGCAAACGACCTTATTGCCGTTGTGGCCGGCCTGGGAATTTACGCGCTGTTCCTGTTTATATTGCACAGCCGGTTGATTGGCGTACCGCTAATCATTTGACTGTTTTCCGTATATATCCTCAATTTTGCAGATTCGTATCTGCCAGTCATCCAGCCAGGTGGAACGGGCCTTGTTCTTGGCGGCGATATGCGTGCTGTTTCGCCGCCAGGCAGCTATGGACTCAAGGGAATCAAAATATGCAACAGCAAGCTTGAAGGGGCTGCTTGAGGCGGATTCCAGACCCAGAAAACCTTCGATTTCCTGGACCCGGCCGTACAATTCAGCAAGCATTTTTTCGTGCCCCTCCTCATCGACGCCGCTGCTGATCGACGGAAATACTACAGCATAGCTGCCCACCGGCAGATTCTTCAGGATTTGGGACATAATCGATCCGGGAGTCTAGTAAATCAGGATAGTTCAATCAAGAAATGGCAGAGCGTCAATCTTTCCATGCTACAGTTTCTGGTCCGGACGGGAGCTGATGAAGAGGCTGCGATGCGAGCGGCTGACCCGGAAAAGGTTGGCGCAACGCAGATCCCATGGCGTCCTGCTCCGAGATCCGTATGGGCGACCTGCATCCTCTAGTCCTTGTCCCATCCGTCCCTGACGGGTTGCCGCGGAAACGAACCAGGGGACCGAAAACATTACGGCTGCGATGTCCGGACAGCATGAATTCAGACATTCTATTTTCTATTATAATTCGATATTAGTCGCGTCCTAGTGTAGCTGAACGGGCTGATACGGTGCAAATCGTTGAGGTCAAGCAGGTATACTGCTTTAACTCAGGCAGGTTTTGCCATAGCGGGTTTACTGGCGACTGAGGGACCCCGGCAGGTAATTACTCGAGCATCGGAATAACAACAACACGGTAAAACTTGGTGGTCGGTAAGATTTGAGGCGGGATACGAATAGTGGGATATGAGGTAGACATCATCGGAGTCGGCCAGGAATCCAAAAGCGGCGATGCCATAGCGCTCCGCTGGGGGAATCTACACGGTCAACGTGAGGAACAGCGAGTCGTTATTATTGATGGAGGTTTTCGCGATTCAGGACAAGAATTGGTTAATCATGTTACCAGGTATTATGGGACTGACATGATTGACGCGGTCATATCAACCCATCCGGACCTGGATCACATCAGCGGGCTAGATGTCGTGCTTGATAGTTTACTTGTACGAGAACTTTGGATACATCAGCCATGGAAACACAACTCAGGTTTAGCGGGTAAATTTATGGATGGGCGAGTCACGGATGCCAGCATCGGGAATCGCTTGTGTGAAAGCCTGGATGCGGCAAGCAATCTAGTCGCCAAAGCTTAGCAAAAAAGTATTCATATCATTGAGCCCTTCACTGGAACTTCGTTATATGACGAAAATCATTTACAGATTCTAGGGCCGAACAAGGATTATTATGAAAGTCTCATCCCTGAATTTGACGGGATGCCTGAAGTCAAAAAGCCTGTAAGAAGTCTTGCAGAAGTGCTCATGGAAATTGATTCACAATCGAAAAAATTGTTCTTTTCCAATTGGGGTGTAGATGCACTTGATGATGAGGACGCCACCTCAGCAAAGAACAAGACAAGTGTTATAACCCAGTTGGTTGTGGAAGGCCGACGGTTACTGTTCACGGGTGATGCGGGCATCACCGCGTTATCTCATGCGTTGGACAATATGGTTTGGTCTTCACAACTGGCTCAATGGGCGCTCATACAAATCCCACATCATGGGAGTCGAAGAAATGTCGGTCCGACAATACTAAACCGCTTGGTTGGTACGCCATTACCACCTGGAATGACACGCAACGTGTTTGCCGTCGTATCAACAGCCAGCAAAGGGGACCCGAAGCATCCGTACAAGGCTGTTATGAACGCATTGACACACCGGGGTGTGAATGCGATGGCTACTAGGGGAAAGACGACACGATACGCATATAATGCCCCTTGTCGGTGGGGTTGGAATGCAGTGGTCTCAGATCAATATTACTGGGTTTATGAGGATGAAAAATAAATGTCAAGAGAGAAAGACCTGAAATCACAGAACACTGTTCCCCTGACAGCAATCTACGTCGGGACATTGACTCTTATGGTTCTGGTTCAATGGGGTGTATTAGAGGCTTTTGCGTTTACCGACCAGTTGTTCAAACAGTCATTTGTCATGGCTGCTATCACCAGTTTTGGCGCGTTGCTGTCACATATCCTTCCCAATTCCGTGAAACATGCATTGCTATTCCTTCGGATTAGCAATGTACTTCCAGGCCACCGGTGTAAGACGCTGTGTGCCAATGACCAGCGTCTTTCCATGGTGTTGTTACAGGAAAAATGGCCTGAGTTGTTTGTACATGACATGGCAGAGGTGTCTCAGAACGCCTACTGGTACAAGGAGATTTTCTCGCCGGTGAAAGATACCCGGGAGGTCTTACAGGCGCATCGTAGTTTTCTGTTGTATCGTGATGCGGTCTCGGGGCTGTTCGTCCTTTTGACAGCTATGCTCTTATGGCAATATCTGGCTGTCTACGTATCACTATCTTCCTTGGGGCATTGGTCGTTGCTTGTGCTTATCAGCGTGATATTACTGTGTTCTCAGGCGAGTAGGCAGAGTGCTTATCGAATGGTTACAAATGCCGCGGCTGTGGGAATCGCGGCGAAAAAAATCTGACTCTACATATGCCGCTTGGCACCGGTTGAAACAGCCCCGGTAAAATCCGTCTGGTTGTAACAAAGGCTGCCTGCCAAATCAGCTTCCATGAAATCAGACTGAATCGCCCCGGATTTGCTGGAGATGACCCTCTCCCCGTTCTTGTGCCAGTCATGGCCAAGAGGCATGACTTCCACATCCTTCAAAACGCCGCGTCACGTTTATTCTATGCTGGATACAACAATCCTATTCTGTGGTTCTCTCCTCCGAGAGGCTCCCATTCAAGATTCCACCTCGAGTATCCTCCTCCCTCGTACAATTCGATGACCTCGTTTCCTGCCTCACCGTACAACGCCTTCAGCTGGTCACTGACTTGATGTAACACCGGCACACTCAATCTACGGTGCCAAACTACTTTACTGTCCCACAACTCAATTGCACGGTAGCGATAAATGTCTGAGACTCGCCCGAGCGTCGCCAACAGACCCGTCTTGAATCTCTGGCAAAGTTCATGGACACGCGGAAGATCTGGGTGCCGACCCGCATACGAGACAAACACGCGTCGAGGCATCAAGAACTCGGCAGCAAACTTATCACAGAGCCGTTCAAGCTCTCGACTCGGGTGCGGCCGTCGCCCAGTCCCCTCAAAGAAGGCATGGCCGAGCTCGTGCGCAAGCGTGAACCGGCGCCGAGTCTTGGTCAGGCTAGGTGACAGAAACACGACCAGCCCCTCACTCAGCTCTCGTAGCTCTCCGGGCACCAACATCGTGTCGTCTAGACGGATATCCATAACGTCGACCCTGCGGGCCAGCGCCTCCAAGTCGGTCGGAGGACCGCCCAGTCCATCCACCAGGTCCTCAGTGATCTTCGTGATGGCCTGATCGATATCCTTCAGTCCAGCGACCTGTCTCACGCGTTGCGCTGCGGCAGTTTGCCAATAGTTTCGCCGAGCCATCTAGTCCGACCCAGAGCCTAGTGCCTGCAGTCGTTTCGCCTCCTTGATAAGGTTTTTCCAGACCGTGTTATCAGCCCGGCCCCTCTGTGCCACAGCTCTTGGCCTACGCTTGGACTGCTCTTCCCTGTAGAGCCTCACGGCCTCGCAGCGCACTAGTGAGTCTTCCGCTTCCAGCAACAACTTCGTCCGCCGTTCCAATATCTCGGATGCGAGAATTCCACCCCATTCCGCCTCAGCGGCAAAGTTGTCCTCTCCGTAGTACTCCCAGATCCTCTGCGCCTTGGCGAACGCAATTTCCGCTTCTGCGTTTCGACCCACTCGCATCAACGTCCACGCTCTTTGACGGTGAGCCCTAGCCACAATCTCTGATATCTGGTAGTCCTGCTCCGATGACAAATCGATCACCTCTCCGAACGCCTCAAAAGCTTTCGCGTGCTCTCCCGCGGCCAAGCAGATGTCCCCTTCCAAAATCCGGAGATCTAGGTAGTCCTTTGAATCGGGGTCGATCCGACGCATCGCTTCCTCGACGCACTCGCTTGCCGTGCGGATATCCCCTTTACTGAGGTACGTCCTCCCCAACAGGCTGTAGCAATCGCCAACCTCCCGGTCGTGATCGAGATCGCGAAACAAAGAAATGGCTTCCTCAAGGCACTGCACACTATCCTTGAAGAACGCGCGCTTTACTTCCGGGTTGGATTCCGCCTCAGCTCGCAATCGTTTAAGTCGTCCTAGACACTTCTTGCAAAACGCGAGGTTTTTGCGCGAGCTGACTCCTTCGCTGATGCGTACGCTCTTTAGCGCTTCTTGCTCAGCCAACCCCAAGTTACCCGTCCTTTGGTAGACCCATGATGTGCCGCATATCCTGGCCCTCGCCTGACATTCTGCTGTCCTATCGTCCAAGTCCACACCGCTACAGCACTCAATGCACGCTTTAGCAACATCTAGAACGAGCTTCTTGTCACCCAAGTACTTCATCGGTCGATCAAGAGTTTCAAACAGGTCGGGAGCCCATCGCCTCTTTAGCTTTTCTGGAAGCTCCCGAAACCGGTCGAATGCCTCTTGGCATGCCGACGCATATTCGCTGGTCACACCGCGCCTTATCCGAACGAGTGTGTCGTCCAACGAGTCAATGATGCCTTTTGTGGCACCTGAAAGTCCCGGCTCTCCTTTCTTGAGCTTGCTTTCGATAGTGTCGACAGACTCGAGATACACGACCTCCCGCGCACACCCCGCAACGATTTCGCATGCATAACGCTTCCAATCATCACTCCTGGCATGCCCAACGATGTCACTTATGGCACGGAGAATGAGCAGTGGTACGTGTCTCCTCTCGCAAGCCTTTGCCACGCCCGCTGACTCCATGTCATTGGCCAGTATGCGACGGTCGACAAGTAGCCGGTTTTCCATGAAATCTTCTGACTTCACGAGATGATCGGAGCTGGCAATCACACCGTCGACGACTATCGGCAGCGTACGTTTCCGGTTGTCCTCAAGGGTCCCGTTTATCTTCTTGTCCCAATCTTCATCATCGGTCCATGAGTTCCCAATTCCTTCCACTTCGGGTCGAGCGATGGAAGCGGCCCAATCCTGCCATTTCTTAAAGTCGTGCGTCGTCACATTCGTGACGAAATCCTTGACAGCGTTCATCAAGTAGGAACTCGCCGCTGCTTCCTCTCTACCGGTAGCAGTCTCGGCACCGCGCGTCAGGTCGTGGATGTCCTTTGCGAGCACGACGTCGCCCAAGAAGACATCGCTTGTAGGCACTGCACCCGCAATACCCACGGCAAGGACTAGCCTCGGCTGCTGCGCAGTGATCAGTTCAAGCACCGCGTCCTGCGCTGATACATTGCCCTCGCAAGCAGTCCTCGCGATTGCGACGGCGACACCTTGGCCGCTCCTCGCCGTCACCCGTACTACTCGGGTATCGCCGGGGACTCCCGAAACAGTGTTATCGTCAGGATCCCGAAACTGCCGCAGGACTGCCTCATACTCCTCTCGGATGAATGTCACGACGAGATAATCAACCATTGTGTGCGACCTCCGCCTTCACCTCTTGTTGTGGCAGCAACTCTCCCATACGACGGCCATGCGCAGCAAGGCACTGATGCCTAAGGTGATAGCTAATTTGTTCAGTTTTCCATAAAATGGAGAAAAAACAATAATATACATACGCCAATGTGGTGGAGGCGGCGGGATTCGAACCCGCAAGCCTGCGAGACGTGGGAAGTGCTAGCTTCCTGTGTTTACCAGTTCTACCACCTGAGCATAAGCAAGATCCCTAGTCTGATCAACTAGGGGCCTTTACATTCTAACCTACATTTTATGGAGGTGAAAATAAAACATAAGGTTGCATGAGAATTTCTGATTCACGAGTGGTTAAAGAAAAATTTTCAACGCATATTTCCAGAGGAAACTACAGAAATTTTTTGAGCGCCGTGAATGGCTTGGTTTATGAACGGATTACACAGCTTGTATATGACTTGTTGGCAGAAGCAGGCATTCTGGACAGGGCTCTGGGCATTAACTAAAAGAAATACGCAGTTTACTGAGTCTGGCGCATGTGCACAACGTCTGCGCAGCAGAGAGGGTACAGCGTCAAACTTTCGGTCTTGACAAGTTAAGTATAACATCAAGGATTTCTTGATTTGTCATACTTTATTTTAAAAGCACTTTTAATTGTGTATCATATATTGACATTCACATTGGAGACGAGCTTACCATGGAGACCCTTCTGACCAATAAGACCGTATCGGTAACCGAGCTACGCGAACCCAGGAAAGTCATTGACAAGGCAGGCTCCAAACCTGTGGCAGTTCTCAATCGTTCGAATGTGGTGGGATATTTCGTCCCGGCGAGTGCCGTGGAAAAACTTGATTTCAGTGTGTGCGAAACAGACGAAGTGATGGCTGCGCTGGACACTCTCGATGATAACGCACTGGCGGTGAACGACTACCTCAAAGACAAGTGATGCGCTATATCACGGCTGAGCAAGTCGTCGCCATACATGAACGAGTAATATTGCGTGACGAGTTACAGGGCATAGTGAGCGAGCGACCTGTTGAGGCCGTGATTGGCAGGATCGAAAACCGCCTTGCCTATGGACTTATCGGTGATGTTTATGATCTTGCCGCCTGTTACACCTGCTATATTGCCGTCGGCCACTGCTTTCACGATGCCAATAAAAGAACCGCGCATACGGCCATGCAGGTCATCCTGAAACTGAATGGTATTCAGCTTGAGTACGATATAAAAACCCTTGGGGATATGGTCATAAAAGCAGCCCAGGGTATCGTTGAGGAAACGGAGCTTGCAGCTTTTCTTCGGCGTAGCAGGGCGAAAGACAATATTCATGATCGTCGCTGATTTTCAATCTGCGTGATTTTGACAAAATAACTCCCGAAAATGGATAATGCGGGAATGAACACATACAAACTTCACCGGTTTCCACCCGCTATCATCAGCTACGCATTACAGAAAACTCAGGAGAGATGCCTTTGGGCAATGGACAAAGGCCGTTGATTGAAGCCGGTCAATGAATTTCTACTGGGCCACAGGAATTAACTTATTAATACCAAAGTAATAAATGGTGCCGGGAGAGAGACTCGAAGCTACGAATAACTTATTATTTTTAAAGAATAAAATAATTAATATCCAATATATTCCAACGATTTCCCCCCCCATAATTTTCTTTTAAACGTGTCTAATATTGGTTTTCACCCTTGATTGAGTAGTGTTGATCCATGTACGATTCATGATAGTCGACATCGCCTTATGGAAAACACCATGCCTGATTTCGACATCATGAAGCAAATAAATATAACTTCCATAGTCGGACGAACTCATTCACTCCGACTCGCTAACCTATTACATTGACTAAGTTGTTGGAGTCTGTAATCTTACATGACAAATTTGCCTGTTTTGAAAGGCCAATTCTAAAAACAAGCTCTGGATCAATAGCAATTATTAAGTAGACAGAAATGACTGCTTCGCGATCAGAACCATTACCATTTAACCCAGAGGTTCTTCGCTGGGCCAGGGAAAGAATTGGAATTCCAATAGAAACAGCTGCAAAGCGTATTCATACAAGCATTGAACGGCTTATTGATTGGGAAAATCCAGAGGCTACACGACGACCAACCGTCAAGCAGGGTAGAAAACTAGCTGCCCTATATGAAAGGCCATTTTTAGAGTTTTTCGCGTCTGAGATTCCAAATGTTCTGCCAGTTCAACTTGTTCCAGACTTTCGTTTTCATCGTGTTCCTCCTTTTGAGATAGAACTCATTGCGCTCAGAAAAATACAAAGATGGGCGGAAGAACAAAGGTTAAATGCTCTAGACCTCTTTGAAATTATGGGCGATATAACACCAAAATTCCCTCTAGAGCTTTATACAAGCCTTGAAATGGAAGTGGATAAGGCTGCACAAAAAGCACGAGAATTTGTTCAATTACCCATCGAGGCTCAATTTAAACTCAATTCCAACCAGAAAAGGCGACTCCCAGATATTCTACGATCCTGTTTAAGTGAATGTGGTGTTCTTATTCTGAAGCATAGTGATCTACATAAGGCTAGAACGAGAGGGATCTGCCTATTTGCAGAACCTCTACCAATAATAGTTTACGGTAACGAGGCACCAAGTGCTCAGGCCTTTACAATTGCACATGAATTTGGCCATATCCTATTAAGGCAAAGTGCTATCAGTGGTGGACCACGTTTTGGTAACACTACTAGCAGAGGGAAATCAATTGAGGGTTGGTGTAATCGTTTTGCGGCGTCTTTTTTAATTCCACGACAGGCTCTTGACAATTTAATAGCTAGGCCGGATGTACCTAAAGATGAGCTTGAAGATTCTGTGCTTGATTTGCTTGCCACGCGATTTTCGGTGAGTCGTCACGCTATGCTCATTCGCCTTGTCAATCTTGGCTATGTAAAGCCTGGTTTTTATTGGAGGATCAAGCGTCCGATTTATTTAGATGAAGAAGAAAATTTCAAATCTCCTCCAATGCGCCCGTCTTACTATGGATCTCGTTACAAAAACAGTCTTGGAACTTATTACACGGGTCTCGTGGTTGAGGCGTGGGAAACCGGTGCGATATCAAGCCATAATGCAGCTGAATTTATGGGCATAAAAAATGTAGCTCATCTTGATGATATACGCCGAAATTTAGTGGGTTAAATGCCGCGCTATTGCTTAGATACATCTGGAATTACAAATCCATTACTAGATATGCCGCCTGATGTCCATGTCTCGCTCTGGCGTGAAATTATGAGATTAATAGAGGACGGCGTATTTTGCTGGAATATGGATATATGGAATGAACTTTCGCCCTCTGTCTCAGGAGAAATCGGAGAATGTTTATCGTTTTCCAACGAAATTGTTTGCTTTGAGGTAGGAATTGGAGATTGGCCTTGGCAAAAATACTTGGAATATGTTGAGCTAATGAGAACCAAGTATAAAGATTACATCTCTGAATATAACGGAAATCGAAAGGGAACGATAAGCCTCAATGATTGCTCAATAGTTTGTTTAGCTAAAACATTAGGTCTTTCGGTAATGAGCATGGAAAAGCCGTATCGCCAGCCGAGCCAAAAGAAAATCAGGATTCCAGAGCTTTGTAGCCGTGAGGGGATTAGGCACTATGACCTGACTGAACTATTGAGAGCTGAAGGTATAACGGCCTGAGTTTGATTATTTTATTCTCACATTTGACATTCACAAGATTCTCCCTCAAGAGTGAAGGTTTACAAGAGTCAGGTTTCTTATCAGTTAATACGTGACCTCAACAAGTGACCTCCCCCTCAATACCCCCCTATCCCGTATTTCTTCCTGATAGACTCGGCAACGTATTTGGCGTCATAAAAATCAGGCTCAGATTTCACATCCTCACGAAAACAGATTATGGTATTAGAGGCGCTCGGTTTTTTGACAATGAATGAAACAGCACCAGACGCATGTAATACCCTGTCACGCTGCCTATAATCCCTTTCGGCTCCAGAATCAGTTATAACAAAATATCTATAACCGTTCTCAAGCGTGATTTCAGCGCTACGTAACAGGGTGAAATCAATGGTTTTTCTTTTGTCGGTATACGCGTTCCCTTCAAAGGTAATTTGATAAGTGCCTTCAGCAATTTGAATTTCCGAAAAGCCGCCAGTCAATCCCTTAGGTTGATAGCTGGTTGCACACCCCGCTAGTAACAGGATAACAAGATATATAGCCGCCCTAATCCCAGTATTCAATTTCTGTCTCATAGTCTGTTTCCAAATAAGTTGTTTGGACCTAATTATATATTTGAAATCTCATTTGAGCCTATACACAAATATCGCTTCGTCAACGTCTTCAACTTTGAGTTTACAAGACCCTCCTGATGGATAAATTATAACCTCTGGCATATAAGCGTAATGATAAGTATAGGAATACGAGCTTTGTTGCCAAATTTGCCCGTTTATAAGTTTGAATATCGTCTCCCCTTCCCATCCGCTAAATTCGCCGTCAATTTGAGATTCGATAACCGCTTCACATCCATCAGTAATCGCAGTATTTGTTCCAAAACTCTTAAGTCGCTCATGGATTTCAAGAACTTCTTTTACCTCATTAGGTGAGAGATTTTTTATGTCTCCTTCTCCTTTCACAATCTGTAAATAATTCTCCAATCCACTGATAAGATCTGCTCTAATATAGACTGGAATTGCCGCCAACATTAAAAATAATAATAAGTGGAATACTATGGAATGCGGTTGAAAAAACATGTTGCTAATCCAGTTAAATTTTTTCCTCGAATAGGAGAAATGGTGCCGGGAGAGAGACTCGAACTCTCACTCTGTTGCCAGAACCGGATTTTGAATCCGGCGCGTCTACCAGTTCCGCCACCCCGGCTTTGCTGAGGAAATAAAGGGCCGGCAAGTATAACAGAAAACATGGTTTGCCTGGCGTTTCTTGCTAGACTCAACAGCCATGTTACGCCAGGACTTTGACTTTGAGTTACCGGAACAACTGATCGCCCAGTATCCGCCTGCCGAACGGGATGGCGCCCGGTTGTTGCTGCTTGATGGGGAGACCGGCGGGTATTCGGACAGGAAGTTCAGGGACCTTGTTTCGCTGGTGAACCCGGGAGACCTGCTCGTGTTCAACGATACCCGGGTGATACCGGCAAGGTTGTTCGGGCGCAAGGCAACGGGAGGGCGGGTTGAGATCCTGGTGGAACGCCTGCTGGACGAGAGAAATTGCCTGGCCCACGTGAATGCAAGCAAGACACCCAGAAAGGGCAGCCGCATTATGCTGGACGGCGGGATTGAATTACAGGTTGGCGGCCGCCGGGATGACCTGTTTGAATTGGAACTGGCAAACGGCAAGACCTTGATGGATATGCTGGAACAGCACGGGCATACACCGTTGCCGCCTTATATCCGGCGCGCTGACGAGTCGATGGATTCGGATCGATACCAGACCGTGTACGCCAGGAAACCCGGCGCGGTGGCGGCGCCGACGGCCGGCCTGCATTTTACCCGGGAGTTGATTGGGGAACTGGAGAAAAAGGGGGTCGTGTCCGCATATGTTACCCTGCACGTGGGTGCAGGGACTTTCCAGCCCATCCGGGAGGAGAGTATCGAACGCCACCGCATGCACAGTGAGTGGTACCAGGTGGAGGAGAGCGTTTGTGAGCAGGTGCGCGCCGTGAAAGCCGCCGGCAACCGGGTCATAGCGGTGGGCACCACGTCGGTCAGGTGCCTGGAGGCGGCTACGGTCAACGGCAGGCTTCAGCCGTTTCACGGGGATACGGATATTTTTATCTATCCGGGGTTCCGGTTTCAAACCGTGGACGCCATGATTACCAACTTCCACCTGCCCGGTT